>Ga0164293_10000530_pt1 | contig 30380 bp, 31 predicted proteins | sample GEODES118metaG_FD_111487 | JGI IMG/M metagenome (GOLD analysis project Ga0164293, IMG submission 111487) | Eutrophic lake water microbial communities from Lake Mendota, Wisconsin, USA - GEODES118 metaG | ecosystem: Environmental > Aquatic > Freshwater > Lake | place: USA: Lake Mendota...
ACCTGACCCCCTGATTTCATCCAGCGGGGATTAGATCCGGGCCGTAGTTCCGCCGCTCGCTCATCCCCAGACTGGCCTGAAGATGGGCAACCGCTTCCCGCATCGCGGCAGGCGTCACCATTTTTTTGACAGCAGATCCTTCAATGCCGCGTTGTCCAGCATCGTGTCGGCCAGCAGCCGCTTGAGCTTGGTGTTCTCCTCCTCCAGCGCCCGAAGACGCTTGGCCTCCGACACCTCCAGGCCGCCAAACTTGGCCTTCCAGTTGTAGATCGTCGCCTCCGACACGCCGTGCCGACGGGCCAGCTCGCCCGTCTTTGCGCCAGCCTCGGCCTCCTTCAAAAGCCCGATGATCTGCTCTTCCGTAAACCTCGTTCGCTTCATCGTCCGTCCTCTCCAAGGGCCGAACTCTAATCCATCGTGGAGGAAAATCAGGGGGTCAGGTCAGCCTCAGAAAAGGGTGGGAGGAAACGCTCAAAAAAGCTGGCTACATTCTGAAGGGGCATCGGATGGTTAGGCTAAAAGATGCTGAAACCCGAACCCAACCGAGCAGTCTCTGATGATGTTTGCGTAACTCAACATGAATTCCTCACGAGTTTCAGGCTTCAGAGCGCCAGTTTCGATAAGATAGTCGTATCCCCCACTTGCATATTGATTAAGAAGCTTAACACCATTGTCCGTTAAGCCAGTCTCGCCGGGCGCAACAATTCGACTAATAACTTCCCTAACTGCAGATTTTTCTGTCAAATCGATACGAGCTTTTTGTAACTCAGCAATTATAACAAGTCCTATAATAAGATTTTTATAGGGCTTAAAATCGGAAATGAAATAATCCACAACATCCTTGCTCGCTTCCCCCGCAGGTTCGTTTCGCCTCCGTGCCATGAGGCCAACAAGGGCGCAATAATAGTAAATATCGAATTTTGGCCCCTTATCGACTTTTTTGAACCACTTCTCAGCATCCGAGCGCAAACGAAAGTAGGCCATGATCACTCGCCCTCGTAGTTGAAGTCGTGGAAATATTTCTGGCCGCTCACCACGACTGAGTTATCAGTTTGCACAACCCCCTCGCCTGGTAGGTTTTTGAGCAGGGCACTTGTCCCTTCAGTTTTCCGGAAGAGGGTCAGATACTTAATCTGCTTTCCGGCCTCTTCTAAAGCAGTTACAAAACCAGGCCGCTCGGTATCCAAGGTGAAGGCAACGAATTGAGCGCACAATGAAGGAATAAGCCTACCAATCTTGGCACGAGGCTCAGTGCTAAGCTTACCCGCGGGGCTATCTACAACAAGGGGAAAATCATGGTTCCCTCGGTTCAGAATGCTCATCAGAAAGACATAGCCTACAGATAGAGTCTGCCCCTCACTCGCACGCTTTTGGTTTGCTAGGGTCAGAGAGCTGTCAATGCTCTCAATTTGCAAGACATCATTGACCAGGACATCTTTCAACCGCTGATTACAGACATCTAGCAACTCAGATTTGATGTTCATCTGAGCCTTATCATTCGCACTTCGGAGAATTTGCTGAAGGAGATTTGTCCGGTCTTTAAGATCGACAGTTTCGGTTATTTCTGAAATCCGTTGCTCGACCTCTTTCAGCTTTCGCGTGAGAAGTGGTATCGACAAAGATTTTAAAACCTCATTGTCGTCCTTCCTCGAAGACAATCGGTCGTCTTCCGGATCTTTGTCATTGAGTGCAATTAAGCCGATAAATTCAGATTCGCGTTGCTTGGCATTCGCCAGCTGCTTCTTCCATTCTTCCAGCTTGTCGTCGCCCGCTTTGATTAACTGATTTTCTAGAGAAGCAATCTGTTGGCTCGCTTTCTTCAGGCGAATGCGAGACTGCTCCAGATCCTGACTGATACCTTTTTGCGCTTCATAAGGATCAATGTCGCTGCTATTTGAAATATAGCGCTCAATGTCAGATTTGATCTCGTTGATAACGCCAATTTGCTTTTCGCCCAAAAATTGCTTCGAGCGGAGACGGATCTGCGCGATGGATTCTTCATCCATTTGACGACCGCAAATGCACTCCTTTTCCTGCAAAATTTCCTCAAAAAATTGAGCAGACGTATTTTCAGGGAGCCTAAGTCTATCTAGATTTTCCTTCAAATAATTGAGGGATTTGCCGACAATCGGATGCAACGCATTGGGATTTCTCAACGCCTGGGCCAGCATTGATGAAAATTTTTCGACATCAGCTTCTGCTTGCACCTTGTCGTTATACGCTTCCGTATGAAGGTCGCGCGTTGTCGTGTCATCGCTAATCCGGTCGCGAATACGCTGTTCGTTTTTTGCAATATCTGCCTGAACCGTCTCAAGCTCAGACACAGCCTTAGCTCGGTTCTTTTCTAAAACATCCTTGCGGTTAGAAATGGCCTTTTGAAGATCGGTATACTTCTTTAGCCCAGATCCAGTTGTGACTGTGGCCGTTTTTGTCTCTCTATCCCAAGCTGCTGCAGCCACCTGCTCGATTTCATCAAGTAGGTACAGCTGACACAGAGCATCAATGGCGAACTCAGCTTGCGCCTGTTCTGGATCAAGCAGACCTTTTGCTAATTCACCGTCGAAAATGAAAAGATCCAAGAAGCGTTTATCTAAGAATCTTCTCACCTCCATGGGAGGGCCCCAATGCATAATCATACCGCCAGTATCTGGCGATGTGGTCCTGTATCTTACACTACCATCGTCATAATCTAGCTCTATTTCAATGGTTAAGGGGCGCCCATCAATGACCAATTTTGCTGCAAAGACACCAGAGGGACGCGGATCATTGTGCCGTCTAAACTCACGAACTTCATCAGCTGACCAGCTCGAAGCACGCCCATGTAGGCATGCCTTCAAGAGCTTAGTGGTAGTCGTTTTCCCGGTACCAGTTGATGCCTGGATCAGGGATATTGGAGAGACACCGCCAGACTGACTACGTAAGTCAATATCAACGTCGGGACAGCGGAGGCCCTCACTCCGCCAGCCTGCAAGCTCAATCTTCATTTGATCGCCCCTTTACGATGAGCGTGCTCAAAACCAGCCTCAAGGATTGCTCATTATCATCGACGGTCAATTCGCCGCCGCTTAGCTCTGTTAGCCAGCCAATGAGACGTCTAGCTGTTGCATCTGGCTGACCAGCCTCCTTTACAGCCTCGAATACCGCCGCTTCAAGCGCTGGGTCAATTTGGGCGCTCACACTTCATCCCCTCTGCGAATCGTCGATAAGTTGGTCAACCAGGCGCACCTTTCCTGATCGGCGTCGGGAACACCACCCCCGTCCTTTGTGGGACGTACAAAATCCAGCACTCTTGCGCGCTTCTCGGGCCGTGATGGATCGAGCCTTAAACACCTTCCTATCCTCTGAATTGTCTCCAGCTTTGCGCTGGCTGACGCAAATAGCACGACATTTTCAAGAGCCTGAATGTCTATCCCTTGCGAAATCCTGTGACAGGTTACCAGACAGTCGAACTCTCCTCTTGCAAACCGCAAAAGATCAGCCCGGTCGTCATCCGCATAGTAAGTACGGTATCTATTTGTATATCGGTCAATTATTTCGAGAACCCGCCTCCCATATTCAATCGTTTCGACAAAAATTATGCAGTTCTTTAGAACATCTGGGTTAGATTGCAGATATTTATGAAATACATCCGGCTTAGCTTCAGCCGTTTTGTAAACCTTAGAATATTCAATCCAAACTTCTTCCTTGGACATCGGATTTCCGGCATGCTGTCGCGCTGCCTTTTTCCTTTGAACATCCCGCAATCTATCCCGATCATTTTGGGTTAGCTCGTAGCCAAGAGGAATATAGTCAAATTCACAAAGAACGCCCCGCGAGATAGCGCGCTCAAGTGGAAATTCAAAAATAGTGGGGCCTAGTTCGGACGCGATAAATGCATTTCCGCCATCATCGTACGCCCGCTCCGGAGTTGCACTCAGTCCTAATTTCCATCCAAACCTAGAGTGTCCTCCCTTCAAAGAATCTACTAGGGCCGGCTGACCAAGGCCGTGCACTTCATCATGTATAATAAGCATTCTATCTCGAACGTCTGGCAAAATCTGCTTCAAAGCTTTACCAAGTTGTGTTCTTGAAATTACCAAAACCGAAGGATGGACTGTGCGAGCATAATCGGCCATTTCATGATGCCGCCCAAAATGCCTATAAATTATCCATTCGCGCCGCGATGAATCTAGAGCCCATTCGCCCAGCTCAATGCTCCATTGTTCGAGAAGATCAGTGCCATCTGTTGTGACTATAGCCCGATCAATCTTCCCCGAATTTATAAGATTATCGAGTATCTTAATTGATGTCCGCGTCTTACCGGTCCCAGTCGCCATTTCCAGAATGCCAGCCCGCTGCTTAAGGAATGCATCCACGGCCTCCTCTTGGTGCCTCCATCGCGGGTCGGTTACGACAGCCTCCCGAACTACTGGTTCTTGCATTTCTGGCCTCACAGACGGCGCGCGTGCGCGGAGTTTTTTTAGGACGATATCTGATGGCGCGAGGACATTTAGTCCTTGAGCCTTGTTGCCCCAGGCTTCATCAAACTGAGCTGCTTTGTCGTCAACGCGCCCCGCATCACCGGGCACCCAATCGCGATATACATCTATAGTTTCATAGTTTTGTGCATGCCCCCGGTATGTCTCATTGGCTGAACCAATAAATGCGACACGCTCGCCGGAGGGGAAATCGAAAACACCATACTTTGCATGAAATAGATCAGCGCCTTGCACATGGGATGGAAAAGCAAATTTAATCTCCAGCCTTTCATTTGCCAGTAACCAAGCAAATATCTCAGCACGGACTTTCAAGTCAGACGTATTTTCGGCATATTGTGAAATCTTATCTAAAATATTGTCGCATATTTGTTGACGGTATTCTTGCCTATTTTCCTGCCCACCCAACTCTTGGAGGGTTTTTACATCTGAAACCGACAGCTCAGGCGAAGCAATTAACTGAATTTTTAATCCATCATCCGCCACCAAATGTGGCAAAGCACTAACCCAAGTTACAAGAGCGGAGCTGGAAAAATATCCAGCCGCTCTCCTATAACGAACCGCCTCCTTCAGGCAGGGCGCAAAAAACTCTACGCCGAGAGTGCTGGAACCTGAGCGATAGTGGCCAAGCAATTCTAAAATCCGCTGGCTTAATTGGGTTTGTGTGGCAGGCGATGACATGCTGGGACCGCTCACTTCCTGTTCATGGATCTAAGTGGTCTGACGTGGCAAGATCGTCCATAATTTGATCCAGCATCTTTGCTTCGGTCAGCTGTCGAAACTCGAGAAGCAATTTGTCCAAATCGCTTAGATCTTCCTCGATGCTCAAAGCAGGATTAACCACTTCAGCCCCGTCAATCATCGACAACAGCAGGCGTTCATTCATCCAGCCGCCCATCGTTGCCCCACGCTCTCGCGCCTCCTGCATCAGTTGACGGCCCAAGGGGCTTTGCCAATTCAATTCCCCAAAATTGTGCAGTTCATCCTCAAGCTGGCTGACAATTTCGTTCAGGCGTGGCCCACGCATTTGCAGCATCTGCCAATTGCTCGACGGATCAAATTGCAGTGCGCCAAGGGCGTTCATCATCGCAACCATCCCAGCCGAAATGTGGGCATCGGCTGTTCTGTTGAGTATGCGGTTCCCAACGATCCAATTAAATTTTCCAAAGGCTTTCGCCTCGAGACAGGCCGCAAGGAGACGACACATGTCAGGCAGTGCATAGCCCACCTCAGAGCGTGGCTCGAAATGCAGATGGAACTTACCGCCACGAACATCGATGATCTGTCTCCACTCAGCTTTTTCCTGATCGTGGACAGGCCATTCCTCAACTGAGGCGACTGTGAGAAGAGATTCGAACAACGCCGAATGAGCATGCCTTTTTGCCCATCTGCAGAGGGCATATTCTGCAGCTGGCGTCCAAAGCCTGAATGCACCCCACGGCTCTCCCGCTCGCCGGCCCAGCGCAAAAAGTCGTCCCTGCTCCTCATTAAGAAGATATGTTGGGGGCCTAAGCAATAGCTCGTCCTCACCGGGCATCGCCTGATGAAGGCCGTATACGCCCGGCAAGGCTCTTACAAAGACCTCGCGGTGCATCAGCATGGTTGGTCCAACGCTGGCGATCGAGCGATCTGATGGCAGTGTTTTTTGCGCCTCAGTGACAATATCCGTAAATTTCATCGGCCCTGTGCGCTCGAGGATCCCCTTGAGGAAGCCTGCCATGGTGAAGGTATCCTCCCCATCATCCCCTTCGAACGAAGACAGAGGTGCAAACTCAAACTCACTTGCGCCGCCCGAATTTTCCTTTGCGCCGAGACCAAACCACTCTGCATCATCCCCTTCCAGAAAAAGGTGAGGGTACCGAGACATAATCGCTGAAATATATCTAATTGAAATGGAGGGGCTGTTCACCTTTGCAGACAACCTCTGGACCAATTCAGCCACATCTATGGGGCGCGCATCTGATCCAAACATATTATGAAGTTCGACAACACGCCTCACGAGACGCGTTCCCCGGTCAGCCTCCAAGATGTACCCGCCGTAAAGCCGCTTACCAAGCTTCAACTCAACGACAACAGCCGTCAAATCGGCCTCAGAAAATAAACCTAGACGGGGGCAGGGCCTTGGCAGTGGCTTGCCCTTCAACTCATCCTCAATCGACGACGCAATGGCATCCAGCTCGGCAATGTCGGTCGCTTTGCTGCACCAGCCGCCTCCCCAGCGCCTTCCATAGTTGTCAAGCCACCCATCGAGGGTCACGCCTGCCACATCCGACAGAAAAATGAACTCTGCTGGCAGCCCCCTGACATTCTTAACATCATTTTGGCTGAGGTACCCCTTATCGCCACCTAGGCTGATCCAAGCCTTGTCGCCGAAGGCAAAAAGGCACTCCGCTATCGGCAGAAGTTTCGCGGTTACGGATAAAGCTCCGAGTGCCTTCTTCTCAATCTGGCGGATCCGCTCTCGGGTGACATTATGGTCCGCACTGATCTGCTCTAGAGTTTCAGCCTGCTGGCGACCGATCCCATACCGTCTCTCGATCACCTCTCGAGAACGCGCTTTGAGCCCGGAAAGTAGCCGTTCTGCCATTTCATCGGGTGGAACAACTTCAGAGACAGCGAGATCTGAAATTTTGAAATTAGCAATGCCCTGCAGAGTGCCGATCAAATCCGCTGACAGCTCATCTGAAATGGGTGTCCGGATCAGAAGGAAATCTGCCGCTGCCTTGGATGCATCCTCTGCGACATATGCCGTTTGAAGGAACCTCACGATAAGATCTGAGCAGATCTTGGTGAGTTTCTCGAGGCTGGTACGACCAAGGTTTTTTTGCCGGGTCATTTCCCTGCGAATTTGAGGCCAGTCCAGGAACAGTTCACCGAGCGGGCGCCCCCCAAACTCTGATGCCTGAATTCCATTTGCCACTCGAGCGGGAGTACCGACAAACCCGCAAATTTGCTCAAGAGTGATGTCACTGAAAAGTTTGGCTAGGGCCTTCAAGAGAAGACCGCTCAGGCTGGCTGGATAAGGCTCTGAACTCTCGCCTGCCTTCACCTTCAGCGATTGCGCCGGGAACACTCGGGCCAAAATATCTTGAAGCTCGTGGATCGAAGTTCGGCCCATCCCCGATATTTTGCGACATTCAAGTTCTAGTTTGGCAAGATCGGATATTGCAGCGGCTACGGTCATCCCGGCAAGGTGGGAGCGTGAAATGCAATTCGTCAGCCGCACGGAGGCGTCGGAGGACATGACGAACTCACTAAGCGTCGTAGTCTCCGGCGGGGTCAGCGGAAGCTCTCCGGAGACGAAACGCGTCTCTATACCACCTGAAAAATCAGCCCCTTCATTCGCCCCTTTTTCAGCAAATGCGTCAACGAGCCTAAGGAGCTCAGCGAGGGTTGTTCGTCCGAAATTGGGAACCTTGATGCACGCATTCTCAAACTCGAGCCGGTTTTCAAGCGCCCACCGCAGGGTTGTAGAACGAAAATATTTATCGTCAGAGCAGTTGCTTAAGCGAGTACCCACAGTGCTCGCCTTGATCAACATTTCAATGGATTGATCATAAATCCCGATCGCCAACTCACCTTCACCGAGCTCTTCTAAAGGAGCAAGGTCCGACGCCGTCAAACTGGGCGCACTAGATGCACTGCCTTCAGCTACGTCCACAGGATATGAAATAGGTTCGATTTCAGCGCCAAAGACCGTATCTACAAAATGAATCGATTGAGTAGGCTCAAGCTCTTGTTTTGGGATCCCAAGGATTTCAGTTGAATCCAGAGTTGCCGCCAGCTCCGGCTCGTCAACTAATGGGCTTCCCTCCGTCTCCATCTCACCAAAGGCACTGGAGGAACTGGGAGCGAGGGTATTGACGCTATCAACTTGTTGATTGCGGAAGGCTCCCACCGCTCTTTTCACAAAATCCAGGAGTGTTCTTGACCTCATTGTTTTCCTTCGACCCAACTCTCTGATTACTTCTTGAACAAACTGCGGATTTTTATCGCTCTTGTGAAAAGCATCCTCTATTTCGTCAGCCTTCATACTGAATAGCGTTCTAAGTTCTTTGTCTGAAGGCATAAATTCCGCCAATCCCGTTATGGAAGAGCCGGCCATGAGAATGGAACTGTAGGCATCATTTCCTGCAATTTTTGTGGTGATAAAACCTCAACTTCATCTCCCCATTTGACCAGATGCCAAGCCATTTCCAAAAGCCCCCCCGCCTTGAAATGCACAATCAGCCTTCCTGCTTCATCTTCTTCAGCATCTTGACTCGGATGAAACACGAATTGCTTGGCCATTGGTGCGGCCACTTTAGAGAATCTCCAAACAACATCGTATGGTTCTTCCTCAAAGATGCCGAATGAATTGGAAATAAATTCCCTTAAGGTGAAATTCTTATCCCGCTCAAAACTTTCGTCCTCCAGCTTCAAATTCGCTATGGCGGGGAGACTGTAAAAACGAACATCACTGCCCCCATTTGCGACACCAACGAGGTAGTGGCGATGCCCGTAGAGGAACCCGAGGGGCGATACAGTGCGTTCAAGAGCCTTGCCTCCCGCCCTTGAAGCATACCGAAACGTCACCTTCCTACATGACTTGATGGCAGTGCGCAGTGTCTCAATTGTTTGCGGAGAAATGAATGGCTTCGGCCCAGGCCGCAATGCGATCCCTTCAGCTTCGGTCAACGCCTCGAGATCCGGTTCGATGTGGGGCAAACTTCCTGTGGAGAGGGAATTACGAATTTTGGCACCAAGCATGCGCAGGCCTTCGGCATGCGTTTGAAGGTTCGCTTTTCGCATCGCCTCCGCCGCCACCTCGAGATTGGCCAAATCATCCGAGGTCACATCGACGAAAGTCTGGGCCGCGGTCCTGGGCAAAGCCCAACGCTTCGCTCGCTCACCCGTTTCAATTTTGCTGCCTTGGGGGAAGGCCCTCAAGACCGCGTCACGCATTCGGATGGCCGTTCGCCGGCTAACCTCGAACTTCTCCTCGATTTCAGCGATAGAAACACCGCCCTTCGCGGCTTGCATCTCAAGTGCAAGCTGTATCAGTCGTTCTGCCCTCCCGTAACGCATAGGCCCCGCCCTTCTCGATCACCCTTATATCAGGCAATCGAAATTGGACGACTGATAAATCCATGCACAAATGTCCTCATTTGGCATAGATAAGGTGGACTGAACCTCTTCATATGCGGCGCAGGCCTAGCGAACCGATCGACCCACAATCTATGCCATTTGAGGACACTCATACCTCTGGCAGCCGTTACGGCTAGAGCAATTCCTCTCCATCCCAAGCCCACCATTTCTGGAGGAAAGATTGATCAATGCCGAATGCGTCAACCGATTCTCGATTTAAACTCTTGTTGTTACAGCGAGATTAATCTTCGTGACCACCAGTGAAGCCCTGTTTCCCCAACTATTCGCTTGATCACGCATATCCCTCATGGAGCAGTTCGACCTGCCAATGTCGGGTTATGCCTCCGGCGGTTCCGCTGACCGTCCAGAAGCTCTGCCGGATGACATAGCCGATGTTAGTTAGACTGAAGGTTATCGCTGTTGAGTTCCCGCCGGACGCTACGCTTACGTACGAACCAGGCCCACCCGCGCCAGACCATGTCCAGACAGCAGACTGCGTACACTGGATGGTGATCAACGCCTGGCCAGCGCCGGCAGCCCAATCGCTCAGCATTACCGGCGAACCGCTCGACAGGCCGCCGCCGGGCGTGAATGCGATCGACGACTTGCCATAAAGGTCGGACAGCTTGATCGCCCCGAAAGGCAAGCCAGCCAGATTGCGGACAGCGGTTTCACCAAGGGCTGTGATGGTGCCGGTCGCACGGCCGAGCTCGGTTCCGACATTGCCGAGAGAGATCGCACCCGTTGTTTGTAGGGTCATGGCTGGGGCTCCAGCTTGGCAATGGCGAGCGCCTGGCTTTGACTGTGGTCAGCAAGCTCTTTGACAGCTTCGATCAACAGACCAACCAAATTGCCGTAAGCGACGGACAGGAGCCCATCGTCATGGGTGTGGACGGCCTCAGGCACGATAGGCGCCAATTCTTGCGCCACCACGCCAAGCCCGCGGGCACCGCTATCGCGCCGTGTGAACGTCACCCCGCGAAGCTTGCGGACCTTGTCCAACGCGCCCGCGATGCTTTCGATGTCTACCTTAAGCCGCGCATCGGAAAACGCAGTTACATCGCCGGTAGCGGTGATCGATCCGGACACCGATATGCTTCCCGTAAAGCTGTCTCCCGCCTTGTTGGCCGGCGTAAACCCAAGCGCACTGGTCACGTCGCCAGACGTCATCGAGGAACCCGCCGTCACCCGCCCTTTGGCGTCTACGGTGACCTTAAGATAGGTCCCGGCTGTGGCCCCGTTGTTGGCTAGCGTTGCCGCGAACGACAAATTGCCAGAGCCATCGAAGCTGCCGCTAGTCCCGGTCACGTCGCCGGTCAGAGCAATGGTCCGCCCGGTTGCCCACCTAGTCGCTGTCGCAGCATTGCCGGTGCAAGACCCGGACGAGCCGGTGATAGACCCACTGCTGGTGATGTAGCCGCTGGGGTTGGTGGCATTATAGGGCGTGAACCCCAGCGCTGTCGTCACCATGGCGGAGGTCAGGTTCCCAAAGCCCACCTGGACCACTGTGCCGCCTGCGGTCTTCGAGTAGAGCCGTTGATCGGCCAGGTTGACCGCCAGTTCGCCCGTCTGAAGCGAAGCAGCGGTTGGCACGCTGGATGCGGTTGAAGACCGCTTGATCAGAATGCGGCTCGGCATCAGAACGAGCCCCCGTCTACGGTGATGCCGTCAATCGAGCCGCCGGTGATCGCTACATTGTTGGCCGCCTGCGTCGACATGGTGCCGAGGCCGGAAATATCCGTGTTGGGGATCGTGGCAGAAGCCGTGAACGCAGCGGTACCGTTGCCCTTCAGGTAACCGGTCAGCGTGGCTGCGCCAGAGCCGCCTTTGGCCACGCCAAGCGTGCCACCGATATTGCCCAGCGTCAGGTTGGCTTCGTTGACGTCGATAGTCGGGTTACCAGCCACGCCGTCACCATTGGTGACCGCAATCTTGGTCGAACCGGCGGTCAGCGTGCGGGCTGCCACCGTACCGGCTGCCGTGCGGGCAATGATCCCGTTTGCGGCAAGATTATGGAGCGCAAGCGCCTGGCCAGTCAGACCAACGGTGGTGGCGGCAACCGCGATCCCGGTGCCAGCGCCGACCTCCAGCGTGTTGCCGGTCTTGACCAGGCCGTTACCAGCAACAATCTGCCCGGCGCCGTTGAACTGCACAAAGCTGATCGCGGTGGTGCCCAGCGTGCCGCCTGCATCAACAGTGCACAAGAACCCTACGTCGGCGTTGACCGTGCCCTGTTCGGCGAACAGATAAGCTGCAACATGCTCATCCCAAATCGAGAGATCGAGCGCGCGCGCCCAGGTGCTGGCCGCAACGATGTAGACGCCGTTCGCGCTGGCAGTGGTCTGGTCTTTGACCAGCACACGGTCGCCGGCGACCAGCGCCACCCCGTCGATGGTCATGGTGCCGGATAGCGCGGCAATGTTCGTGGTTGTGGCCGCCTTCACTGACGCCTTGGGATCGAGCCCTTGAACCGTCAGATCCACGTAGTTCTTGGTCGCAGCGTCCTGCGCCCCAGTCGGGTCAGCCAACCCGGTTATGCGCTGACTGTTAAGCCCCAGCGCAGCAGTGGGCGCGGCCAGTTGGTCGAGCCGGTTGGCGCGCACGCGGGCATCGGTGTAATAGAGGTTGGCGCCTTCAGAGACGTCGTTGGTCGAGAGCGTGATGGCACCAGTGCGCCCTGCAACCGAAGTTACCGGGAACGTGATCGCGACGTTGCTGGCGGCCGTGACCCGGCCCTTGGCATCGACCGTGACCTGGCCGACCTGTGTCGCCGAACCATAGGAGCCAGCGGTGACGCCACTATTCGCGAGCGTCGCTGCAATGGTCGCATTTGCGGTACCGTTGAACGAGGCGGTGCCGGTTACATCGCCAGAGAGACCCAGCGTACGAGACGTGGCCAACGCAGTCGCTGTGCCGGCATTGCCCGAGATCGAACCGGCAATCGTGCTCGAGAACGTCTTGACCCCAGCGATGGTCTGATCGCCGGACAGGCCAGCAAAAGCGCCCGGGCCGCCGATGGCGATGACCGAGGTCGCCGTACCGCCAGCCCCGCCGGTGCCCGTACCGTAGTAGAGGGTGTTGTCCTGCTCGTTGAATGCGAGCTCGGCATTGGCAAGCGATGCCGGAGCGCCGGCTGCGCCGCCTGCAGCGCGGCGTTTGATACGAAGCGTGTTGGCCATTAAAAATTACCTCCATCGACCAGTCTGGCCGAATTCGTGTTGGTCCACCGGTTGACGGGGGATGAGAAAATCAGGACGTCGCCGCCCTCGGGCTGCGTGAGATCGACGTCAGACAGATCGTTGAGTGCGCTGAGTGGACCGGGTGGCCCCTGGGGACCCTGGGCGCCGATGGCGCCTGGGTTCCCGCGCGGACCAGCAATGCCCTGGGGCTCGATGACGATGGTCTGCACCGTCTCCAGGATCTGGATCGTGCTCGTCATTCGACATCGAACGTGAAGACCGGCAGGACCTCACGCTCCCCTTCACCGTTTTCGAGGCCGATAACCAACCAGACCCGGCCAGCCCCCGGTTTAAGATGGGCCGTCTGCTCGTCAGTCCACAGCACTTCGATTTCGCCGAAAGTTGGCGGCGAGCGAATGGTGATAGCCGGCACAGCGATGTTGGGGCTCTGATCGACAACAAGCGCCGAAAGCGCGGTCAGGTCTCGCCGATCACCTGCGGCGAGATCGGCATAGAGCGTGGCGCGCAGCCGTCTGGTGCCGCCACGGCGGATAGCTAGCCTGGTCATGATTGCACCTGCCTCAGAAAGGGTTGGCGGAGGCCAAGACCTCCGCCAGTTGGGCTGAATTGGGATCAGCCGATCCGAGTGGTCGCCGTCTTGCGGAACAGCACGCCGCCGATGCCGGTCAGCGCCAGAACCAGGGTCAGGACATCAGCTTGGCTGAGACCTTGCGGTAAAATGCCGATTGCTCCGGCCACGCCCCAGAGGCTGCCGATGACGCCGGTCCAGATGGCCTTCGAGGTCCACCACGGCTTCAAGTCTTCCATGTCAGTTCTCCAATAAAAAGCCCGCCAAAAGGCGGGCGGTTGATCTTGCTTACCTGGGTAAGCAAGCGGGTGGCCGAGCACTCAGGCTTCGTTGACTGAGAGTGCGCCGGTGGCGGCAAGCTGCATGGGTTTCGAGGTCACAGGCAGCTTGCGATAGGCCGGCCGCCGCACGGCAATGCAGCGATCCTTGGCAATCCGGGTGATGGTCACGCCGTCGGACTGGTTACCGCCGAGTACATGGTAGGCGCCGTAATCCTCGCCAACATAAAGCCCAACATGGCCCGAGGCCTGCCCGCGGCGGAACACGACCACGTCGCCGAGCTGCGCCTTATCGGCAGCCTTGCCGAACTTGGCCCAGTTGCGCGCCCAGAGCGGGTCTTCGACGACTGGCTTGCCGCCGCGCTTGGCGACCACTGCTATGAATAGGCCGCACCAGGGAATGCCATCCTCGAGATAGGTGCGCGCCATGCCGACCTCCTTGGCCCAGTCGATGATCAGCGGATTACTGGCAGGGCCTGGACCCTCGAAGGTGCCGTAGAGCTTACGGGCTTCTGCCAGCATGCGGGGCAATGGGGACAGGTCATCGAGCCAGCAATAGGCCGGCGGCAAAGGGTTCATGGGGTATCTCCTTCAGGAGGTTAGCGGCCAGAAAAGCCCTTGAACGCAGCCGTGATCACCGCGATCGCGGCAACAAGGGTCGAGAGCCATTTGACGAAGCGCACGACGCCAGTGGCCGTGTTCCAGGCCTCGAGCAGGTCCTTCAGTTCCTTGCGCACCGCCTTGAGCTCAGCTTGGACCGCTTCAAGGTCAGCGCGGATCAGCGCCATTTCCACAGCGGGGTCCTTGTTGGACATGCTCAGTCTCCGGGCGGGATTGGAGCGCCTCGCTGCGCTCGCAAGGCATCAAGTTCAGCCTTGAGGTCGGCTATGGCTTGAAACGCGACTGCGGTCAGTTTGGCGTAGTCAACGGCCATCTGGCCGTTTGGGCGAGTACGAACTGCCAAAGGGAACACCCGCTCGACATCCTGGGCGATGACACCGAAGTCGGCCTTGCGCACAAACAGCCCGTCTTCGCCGCCGCGCGCCGCAATATGATCATCGCGCCAGTCAAACAGCTTTCCTCCGATGCTACCCACAATATCAAGCGCACCAGCGATCGGCCGGACATGCTCTTTGAGCCGCGCATCGGAGGCAAAATAGGCTGTGATGTCACCGGTCGCACGGATCTCGCCGGCAATGCCCGGGGCAGTTATCCCGATGCCCAGCGAACCCACCTGATAATGGCCGGCGGTGTTGAGCGCATTGGCGGTACCTGCAACGGTCGCCGTGGTTGCGGCACTGGCACTTGCCGCACTCCCACTGATCGAGATGCCCCATGTGCCAGAAGCACCCACACCGCTCCTCGATGGCACATCGAGATTGGCGCGCGCTTCGACCCCTGTTGTCCCGCCCGTGCCGCCGCCAGCAACAAGCACCGTGCCGGCGAGCTTGGAGGCGGCAAGCGACGTCAGCCAGGCAGGATCGGCATAACTGGCTGTGGAGAGCAGCGCGGCGCTGGATTGCGCGGGCGCACTGAGCCCAATCGTCCAGGCAGCGTACGTGCCGCTGCCACCAACTGCAGACACGTTGACGACAAGCGCGCCGGTGACGCTGGTGTAGGCGGTAATCTGACCGTGCATCCAGTTTGCGGGTGAGGCCGTGCTTGTAACCGTCACCCATTGCCCCACCACAAAGGCCTTGGCCGTCTGGACGGTGAGCGATTTGGATCCGGTGCCTGTGGCAAGCGAAGTGGTGCTGGTCGCGCTGGTGCCTGGCGCATTGGTGGCGGTCGCAGCACTTGCCGCGGCATTGCTGGCATAGCCGTTCACTTCGCTGGCGAGCGCATTAGCCTGAGTGGCAAAGTTCGGCAGCGCGAAAAGGAAGGCGTCAGCGCGCGCGTTGAAATTCGTCGCGTCCGCCCGGGTGGGCGGCGTCGGCAAAGCAGTTATCGGCATGGGATACCCTCAGGGTGGATCAGGTCAGGCCTTCAATAGTCAGGCTGCAGTAGCTGACTGTCGGGTAAGCAAGGTCGATCGAGAACTCTTTGTAGAAGCCGAAGACAGTCAGGCTCTCGAAGCTCTCCGATCCGATCCACAGGACCGGTGTTGCCCGGATGGCGGCAAGAGTGCGGTGCACATCGTCGATTGCTGAAGTTTGCATGACGACCCGGGCCGTCATCCGCTTGGCAAAGGCGCGCTCGACCACCGAGGTCACCCCAAACTGATCGATTTCTTTCCGGGAATAATCGATGATCCCGAGATCGACCCCATGTTCGGTATCGCCAATGTCGAACTGACGCCCGACCAGCAATGTCCCGCAGGAGACCAGATCAGCAGGGTTGTCGCGGGTCATGCTGACGGTCAGCACGCCAGTCTCGTAGACAGGGATATCGAGGAACAGCAGGCTGCTTTTCTTGCCCAGCGGCTCGAAGAACCAAGCGAACCAGCTATCGATCGCATTGCCGCCGGCATTGAAGCTCTGGGTCTTCGAATAGAGCTGCGTGCCCGAAACCGTGAGCGAAACCGTCGCGCTCTCCGCATCAGTGTCAATGAGCGCAACCCCGTCCGTGGCGCCTGGTGCGAGCACGACCTGCAAGCTTCCGGCCTGGGTCGTAGCTGTCCCCACCCGGTCATCGAACATAGCCCAGCGGTTGGTCGGTCCAAGATCCAGCCACTTGGTCGGATCGCTGGCCGGGTTCACGCCAGTAGAACCTGCCAACGCCTCATAGCGCCTATGGGTGACGGTCAGGATGACCCGCGCGCCCACCGCATAGGCTGTACCGGCTGCCCAAACAGGGTGGTCGTTCTCAGCCGCGGTGCTGCTGGTCAGCATGGCATCCGTCAGCGTGGCAGGGCGGATCAGCTTCATGCCGCCGTCCTCACCGCGAGGGCATCACCGTCCGGCGTCACCCGTTCGAGGATACGGGCGGTCTTGCTAGTACCCGACGCGATCGTTGCTGCGGCGATCCGCTGTTCGCCGCGCAGGTCAGACACCTCCTGCTTGAGCGCTTTGAGTTCATCGATCATCGCGCTCTGGCCGTCGTTGGCCGGAATGCTTGGCGTCCCCATCTGATTGGCAGTGAACTGATCCCACCAACTGGGCGTTGTGGCCGCGGATGTCGCAGCGCTGGGTTCCGTTCCGCTCGCCTGGCTGATGATCGCCAGTGTCTGTTCGAGGCTCGCCGCGGTCAGGCCCTGAAGCCGGCCCAGATCTTCTGCCGACCGTGCGGTGTTGGCTGCGACCGCGAGCAGAGCCTGGCTCAAACCCGGCAGCGCGTTGGCCGCTTCCTGGTCACCCGCCCGCGCCAGCATCGAGGCGTTGTTAAACGCGCCCAGTGCCGCGGCATAGTTGGTCGGCGTATCGCTCATCACGCCCCGGATCCGCTTAATCTCCGCGATCAGTCCATCGGTTATTTGGGCCCATGCATTGCGGAGCTTATCCGCGGCATTGGCAGCATCCTCAGCGGCCTTTTGCTGATCTTCAAGCGCCCAGACCTGTTCCTGCAGCGCCTTGTTGGACATATCGATCTGGGCAAGGTCGAGCGCACGCAGCGCTGCAGTATCGCCCCGGAGTTCCAGCATCCGCCGCTCGAGTGACAACCGCTCATCGAGGATGGCAGCGGCACTAGCGGCATCCTGCGCCGCGCCGACCAGATCGGCGAACGCCGGTGCCAACTGGATCAGCGCTGCGTAAGCGGCCTGTCCAGATGAGGTGGTAAGGTCCTGCGCTTCGACCAGCGCGCGGAACCCCGCGATGCTACCGGGAAGCGCAAGCCCTAGGCTGTCAAAGACCCTGGCCATCTGCGCGGTCTGCGCTGACGCCTGTTCGGCCTTTGTGTAATAGAGAGCAAAATACTCACCTGTGGCAGACGCCATGTCGCCGGCCGAACCGAACAGGTCGAACAGATTCATCTTGGCGCTGACGCTCAGACCCTCAACTGAGGTGCCCAGAAGGCTGAGCGTAGTGGTCACCGCTTCGATGCTGGAGGCAATGCGTACCAGCGTCTCGAAATAGCCTTCACCAACCTTTTGGAACTGCTCGAGCCCTGGCACCGCAGTGCGGGCGAGATTGTCCGCGGCCGCGCCAAAGACTGCGGTCAGCTTTTCCTGGATCTCGGCCCCGGTCAGGCCCTTCAAATCGATCTTGCCGATGTTGACCACAAACCCGGAAAGGCGCGACTGCACCTCGCCAAGCGACATTCCCAGCGGGCCGGCAGCCGCCGAGATCGCGCCGTAGAAGCCTTCGAAGATCAGGCTGAACTGGCGCTCGAGTTCGGCGTCAGCCGCGGTGTACTGGACGCCGTAGCTCGAGCCTGTACTGATCCCGAGGAACTTCTTGGTCTTCTTGACGTCAGAATAATAGCTCGCGTCAAAACCGCCCGACATGATCGAACCGAGCGACTGCGCGCCGCCATAAATGCCCTGGCCGACGATGCTGGTCTTGGTGCCAAACAGAGCTGTGACGATGCTGCCAAGGACCTTGCCCAGACCGCCCAGCAGCTTGGCGCCCAAGAAGCCAATGGCAGCGCCAATCGGCCCCGCGATCGCCATCCCGATGCCGGCACCAATCAGCGAGCCTGTCTTGCCGCTGGCAAAGTTGGAGATGCCAGTCAGCATCGAATTGGCCGTGCCCAAAAGCCCGGTGAGTTTGGTGCCGGTCTGGATGCCGGCGGCAGACCACTCCATGCCATTGGTGCGGATGATGAGGTTGGTAAGCCCGCCAATGCTGGCCTCAATGCTTTTCAGCGAAGTCAGCATCGCAGCGGAATAGCGCATGGTCAGCGTGTCGACCTCGCGCAGATGATCGATAGCCTTGGCAATGCTCTCCGATTTGGCCGTGCTGTCGCCGAAGACTGTACTGGTTCCATCATTGGCAGGCTTAGGCTTGGCCCCGCCGCCACCAAAGGCACCGCCAATTGCGATGCCGAGCGAGGCGATGACGCCTGCGGTGACCGCACCGGCGGCAATGTTGAGCGGGAAAGGCAGCGAGCGAATGGCGTTGACCACGGCTTCAACCGCCTTGATGCCCGTTGTAATAATCGAGTTGCCCTGTTCGACGCCGGCCCGCGCGGTGTCGGACACCGCCATGGCCGTATCCGAAGTGACCTTAGCGGCTGTCTGCGCGCCGATCAGGCCTATTTTCACAGCAGCGTTCTTGATGGCGATCGCCAGTTCAAAGGCGCGGAAGACCTTTTCAGCGGATGCCATGGCTTTGAAGCCGTCGGAGCCTTCCTTGAAGAAGCCCTTCGCCGCCGAGGCGAGGTTTCCATAGTGATTGATATCGGCCGAGGCTTGCGCCGTGCGCGCGTCCGCGTACTGGAACGAGGACCTCCCATATTCACGCTCGGCGTCGGCGACGCGGCTAGCAGCGGCTACCTGCGCAGAGGCAAAACGGGTGATCTCGACGGTGATGCCGCCAATCGCGCCGCCAACTGAACCGAAAGCATCGGCCATGCCCTGAGCCGCAGCTTCGGTGGCCGAGACCATGTCATCGAGGCTTGCGAGGAAATGTTCCTGATCCGTTTGGGCAAAGTCAGCCTCCATCAGGCGGGTGCGCGCGGCCCGATATCGTTCCCAGGCTCCAGCGCCGCGTTCGAGCACAATCTGCTCGCGCTCCGCCTCAAGATTGGCGACTGCCTGCGCCCGCGCGGACTGGCCAAGCAGGGCAACCTGCTGTTCGAGCGGGCCGACTGCCTGGCGCAGGAACTCGGATGAAGCAAAAGCGCGGGTCGCCTGTTCCCAGGCTTCGCCAGCTTCAAGGATGGCGATGCGCGCTTGGTCGGTCGGGGCCTTGAGTGCCGCCATCGCGGCTTCCATCCGCTTGATCTCAAGCGGCGTCTTGCCGATTTTGGCGGTCTCGAGCGCAAGATTGGCGGCAAAGTCGCGGGCAGCCTGGAGTGCGCGTTCGGCTTCGGTCGTCTTGGGCCCTTTGGCGGCCTTGTCGGTCTTGTCCCCGCGGATCTCCTCCGCCTTGGCCGCTAGCCGAGCCTTGGCTGCGGCAATGCTGTTCTCTCGCCACTTGGCTGAGAAGGCATCCATCATGCCCATGGCATCGCCAAAGGCCGAGCTGAACTCGTCCCGAACCTGAGTACCCATCCGCGCGGTAGAGCCAGCAAAGCTGTTTTCCATGCGCGGGAGGGCCACGCTCTCGATGCGGGTGATGGTGGCAAGCCCGACGCGGTCGAGCACCGGATTCACCCACTCGGCGAGCCAGTTGAGCGCTGCGATCGCTTTGTTGGCGAGATACTCGGTCCCGCTGATCGCAAGGTTTGCAGCACCCACGGCGGCTTCGCCGACCACGCTGGGCAATGTTGCCCAGGTCACGCGGATCGCGTTGAACCCGCCGACCCAGCTGGCATAGATGAAGGCGATCGCGTATTTGCCAACCGTCATCACGGCCTCAAAGGCCATGACCGCCCAGTCCTTGAGGGTCGAGAATACAGGACCAAGGTTCAGACCATCCGAGGCGGTCTTCCAAAGCCCCTTCATGATATCGCCGACGGTTATCCCGACGGGCCCCAGCTTTTCCATTTCCTTCTTGGTGAGGCCGAGGCTTTGCGCATAGCGGTCGAGCTCGCCCGTCTGCTTCACGCTAGATTGGAACAGCTTGAATGCGCCAAACGCGATGCCGGCGGCGGTAGCGGCTGCGAGCAGATAAGGGTTGGTCAGCGCGGCAGCGGTAGCACTGGCGGCAAGCCCGAGCAGCGCCCGGGCCATGCCGCCGATGCCGACACCGGCCTGCATTGCGATCTGCCCGATCTGCGTGCCCTGCTGCATGAACACGGTCATCGGTTTCTGCCCGGAGAACAGCCCGACCACCATGTCGTTTAGCTGGAAGACAAGGTTCTGGACATGGTGCCCAGCGAGCTTGGCCGAGCCGCCCATGCGCGTGACACCGCCGCCTCCGACCGCATTGAGCGCCCGGTCTGCACGCGAGGCGCTGTCTGCCATGTCGCCCATCGCGCCTGCCACCGTGCGCTTCATGTCAGCCATCTCTTTCTGGAGCCGGGCGACGTTGGTGAGCATTTCGATTTCGAGGGTGCCTGCTTTCACGTTGCTGGCTCCTTCGACATCATCAGCGCCCGGAAGGCGTTGGACACTTTGCGGGACACTTCATCGCGGTTGAGGACGGAGGTGGCAGTCCATGGCGGCGGACAATCCGGCTCGCGGGCGCGGACAGTTTCCGCGACGAATTCGACCGAAAGGCGCCGCAGCAGGCGCACCAGCCAAGGCGGAAGGTCGAGCCCCATGCAGTGCTGCCACTGGCCGATAGTGGCCCATGAGATGGGGACTGCGCCCATCGCGCCGGGATCGGTTGGGCCCACTTCCATAATCCAATCGATTACCCATGGGGTGCGGATGGGCGGAAAGTCGGGGGTAAGATCGTCGATGACCATCCGCTGCAGCCGGGTCGGCGGATCGGTGTCAGCGTCGGGTTTGGCCTGCTTGGGTGAGCGCGGCTTGGGCGCCGTGCCCAGCCACGCCAGTTGCCGGACGTAGAGGCTCAGCTCTGCCCCGAGCTCTTCGTAAAATTTGCCCAGTCATTGATATGGGCGGCAACCTGGGTGGCGATGAACCCGATCGAGGGATCGGCATAGGCCTTGCGGAACAGCTCCTGGCCTTCCAGCCCCTCAGCGGGCGGATAGGTGAAGCCGTTGAAGCTGACCGTGCAGGCGGCCAGAAAATCGGCCTGTTCGGCGAGCTTCTCCTCAGCGGACTGATCCATCTTTCCGCGCTTTTTGATCTTGTCCATCAGCTGGTTCTGCTGACGTGCCTGCGCGCGTTGGTAGACCTTCGAGCCCGGGCCGTAGACCGTGATCGAGAGGCGCTTGCCCTTCTCGTCGAAAAGCGGGGCGTCGTCGCCGCCCACCAGTTCGAGGGTCGAGGTATCGGTGGCGGCGAGCGTCGTGATGTCGAACATGCATGTTCTCCTTGGCAATTTGGGCATGATCTGGGAAAGGCCAGCCCGAGTGCGGGCGTGGCGGAATTGGTAGACGCACCAGATTTAGGTTCTGGCGCCGAACAGCGTGGGGGTTCGAGTCCCTTCGCCCGCACCATGCCGATGTCGCGGCGCGGATGTGGCGGAATGGTAGACGCCCGAGACTTAAAATCTTGTGAGGGTATCCTCGTGCGGGTTCGAGTCCCGCCATCCGCACCATCAGCAATTTAAGGCGCCAGGACCTCAACAATGCCTACACCGGCAGAATTGGTGGTGAGTTCCAGCGTCACGGTGGCCGTGGTGATCTGATCGACAGAGCCGACGTTGACCTTGAAGCTCATGACCTGCGCCTGGAAATAGTACTTGTCGCCGTTCTGGGTGGTGACAAGGAAGCTGTGGTCGGCGTCCGACAGCGATGCGGACTTCAGCAAGATCTGGCCGGCATCATCGGTATCGAGCCCGAGCTGGATTTGCATCGTGCCCTGATTGAAGCTGCCCTTCTTCTTTACCACGCCGCGGCTGCCGACCGGGTTGAAGGTGACGAGGTTGAACTCGCGGCCGAACTCGCCAAGGTCGGATACTTCGCCCACCACCGTGGTGGTCAGGGCATTGTAGCCAGTAGCGTCAAAGGTAGCAGGCGTTAAAGCCGACACCCGCAAGGTGGTGCCGGCGGAAGTCCGAACGGGCATGGCAATGGGTCCTTATGAAGGTGAGGCTACAGGCGCGCCTCGTTGAATGAGACGCGGAAATCCTGCGTCTGCATGTGGATGCCGGTCTCCTCATCGAGGAAGTCTGGTCCGGCGGAATCTGTGTGGACGGTCACGTCGGTGAGCCCGTCGATTGCGGGCATCTGGTCAGCAGCGGCCTTACGGATGGCCGCGAGCATGGCTTTGGTTTCGGGATAAATCCGCGCCAGCACCGTCACCTGCACGCGTTCGGTTACCCGGCGCTTGGAGCCTGGCGCAGGAACGTTGCGATCCACACTGCTGACCGACATCAGCGATATAGCCGGCAAGTCCGTGCCTTGCGGCAGCATTCCAGCGGCGATCCGCGCAACCGGGACAAGCGCCGTCAACCCGGTATCAGCCACCAGAAGCGAGCGGACCGCAATGACCCCGTTCATTCGTCATCGACCTCAAGGGTCGGTGCCTTCAGGTCACCGATCTGCACGCGGTTGGCGATGTAAGCCCCCATCGCGTTGACGGCTTCCTCGGCCTTCTGGTCGAGAGCGGGGCGAAGAAACGGTTTGGCGGCGTGGCCGGGGTGCATAACCACGGCACCGACGAAGTTCTCGCCAATTTTGAGGCTGCCGCGCTTCAGCATCTTGTTGATCGTGCCGATGCCGACCTTGCGCGGGCCACGCCGGGTCCCGCGCACCGGCTTGTCAGCCTCGGAGACCGAAATCAGGTGCGGCGCGACGCCATATTCAATGAACAGGCCGAGATAGGAGCCCCGCCCGCGCAGTTTGACGTAGGACGAGAGCTTGGCGCCATCAGTTCGGGTGCCGATCCCGATCGCGCGCTTCAATTGCCCGGTCTTCACCGGCACATTGGCCTTGGCCTGTTGCTGGATCACCTTGGCGCCAGCACGCAGGCCGCCGCGGATGATGTTGCGTTCGAGGTTCTTGGGCAGTTCATCAAGCAGCCGCAGCAATTCAGGGCCGCCCTTGAGCCGGATCGTCATGTCGCGGCTCCTTCGCTCGTATATTCCTCGACCATGAACTCCACGGCCTCACGCCGGCCCAGCAAGGCCGGGCCGGAAATGATCTGGTGTACGCGTGTATCGATGATGATCCGCATGTCCGCTGCAAGACCCGCTAGATAACGGATGCGGATACGCGCAGGCCTGCGGCCGATCTGGATACTGTCGGCCAGGCGCTCAGCCTTGGACGGGAGAATGTCCTTCACCTCGGCCCAGACGCAGGCATACTGTCCCCAAGTGACCTGTTCGGTTCCGTATTGCGGGTCCCGAGTGACCAACTTGCGCTCGATCCGGATCCGGGTGTCGAGCTTCGAGGCTAGATCCAGCGACATTTGAGCTGACCCACGAGCGCATCGAAGGCAAGACAGGCTGCACCTTCACGGTTTTCAAAGAGTGATGCGGTTTTGACCAGGATCGCGGCGCGGGCGATCGACAGATCAGGGTCGTTCTCATCAAACCCGGCCGACAGGGTGATTTGAATCAGGCCGTCTGCACTCACTTCCGGCCAGGATTTCCCGGATGCCGGGCGGATGCGGGTGAACCCGTGGCGCCGGCGGACGACATAGTCCGTCTCTGGTAGGGTTACTGTTGCCCTGTTGGGTGCAGCGTAGCGGACCTCAGCCACCGTGCAGGGCCGGATGGGCACGGTGATTTCGTCTTCCCAGTCTTCCAGCTGCAGTTCGAGGACCTGTTCGCAAAGCTTCAGGCCAGTCTGCCGCTCAAGCTCGCCCTGGGCGGCATCCAGTTTGGAGCCGAGCAGGAGGTCCTCGTCGCGGCCATCAAGCCGGAGCTGTTGGCGTGCCTCTTCGAGCGTCACGGCACGGTCCTGGGGCGGCTCGATCGTGACGATCTCAGACATCATTCCACCTTGGTGCGGTGCGTCGAGCCGGACTTACGCGTGACAGCAGCGGCCGGCGCACTCCCGCCGACCTCGACCGCAAGCCCGCGTTCGATCAGCTGTCGGCCGAAATGGTCGTCGAGCTCGAAGCTCTGGCCGGCCAGGATGTTGTGGGAGCTGACCGAGCTGATGTGCAGGGTATCGAGGGCTTTAAGGATCATGGATCATCCCTTCCGTTGGATGAAAGGGCCGGAACGAGCCGGCCCCGTCACCATCAGACCTTGGTTGCCGCGGTGGCGGCAGCAGCGAAATCGCCCTTCACGAAGGCCTCGGGCCGGTAGACCGCGAGCGCGAGACGCTCTTCGGCCAGCACCGTCACAAGGTTCTTGCGGAAGTTCTGGTCATCCTCGGTCGAGATCTCAACCATGGCATCCATGCGGTCGAAGATCTGCGCGCCCAGCTGGAAGGCGCCGGTCAGGAACTTGCCGGTGGCCATCGACTGGGTGGGCACAACAGGTTGGCCCCAAAGCGTCGGCGACAGGTTGCCCTGGGGATTGCCAATGATGAACTGGCCGGTGGTGTCCTTCAGCAGTTCGATCGCCGCCCAATCGGCCGGATGCAATACCATGCCGGTGGACATCAGTTCCGACAGTGCGGTCTGCAGCATGGCCAGGCGCAGGACATCGATCCGGGTCACCGGTGCCGGGACCGTAATCGGCGGCGCAAAGGCCGTCGCCTGCGTATAGATGCCGTGCAGATCCGTACCCGTGCCGCCGCCATTGAGCAGCTGGTTCTCTTCGACCAGCGCCAGACCATAGGTCAAGCGGCCGTCGATGTAGGACTGCAGCATCGGCACATCGTCAAGGATCTGGCGGGTTGCCAGAACCCAGTGAGCGATCGTGGTCACGCTGCTGGTCACGACATCGAACTTGATGTCGGTCTGCGGCTTGGCAGCGCCGCTGGTTTCAGACACCGAGGCAGCGGCGTTGGTGAAGCCACTTTCCTTGACGTACTGGACCGCGTTGCTGTTGGTGCGCCCAGGCGTCAGTAGGTCACGCACGGTCAGGCGGCGCTGCCCCGGCGTGACAATGCCTGGCTGACGGTCAGGGACGATCAGATCACCGGCCGAACCGTTGGCATCTGTGGTGAGCGCCGAAATGATCGCCTTCACCTCGACGCTGGCACGGCCGCGAGCGGTCTTGCTGTTCAGGAATGGCTTGATGCTATCGGACGAGACGACACGTTCGCCGATGGTCTTGAACTGCGGGGCCGCGTCCTCTGCCACCCGCCGGGCGAGCTTCTGCTCGACCTCATCGAGGCGGGCTTTGGCTTCATTCAGCGCGGTCAGCGCCTCATCCGCCAGCTGCTTGGTTGCGGCGGAAAGTTCCTCGCCTTTGGCTGCCTTGCCAAGCGCCTCTTCAGCGATGGCTTTGACCTGGTCGTGGCGCGTGTCGAACGCGGCTTTCACTTCGCCGGCAAGCTGCTCGGCGCTTTTGGTATCAGTCATGGGAATGCTCCGTAGGAGTTGGAGTCAGCCGCGAATTTGCGCGGCGAGAGCCGACAGGAAGTCGGTGGGGGACTCACTGCCGGACTCACTCCGGTGCAGCGATTTCAGGCCTTTGCCCGCGATTGCGGCAGCCTGGCTTTTCGAGAACCCTGCCTCACGCAGGAAGCTCTCAAACTCTGGAAGGGATGGCAGCACGCTGCCGTCGGTGACGGTTTTGACCGCAGTCACCTTGGCCTCGATATTCATGGGCATGGTGACGAGGCTGATCTCGCGAAGATCGATCTTCTTGAGGCGAAGCACACCGGCCTTGTAGGGATCAGGCGCAGCGCCGCCCTTGGGGATGGTGTAGCCGATCGAGAGGCCGCCAAGCGCGCCGTGCTTGAGCTTGCCGTAGGCCCGCTGAGCAACCGGATCGCCGTCCATGATCAGCTGGCCGCGCACGAACAGGCCGCGGTCATCCTCGAAGATATCGCGCCACACGCCGATCGGCTCGCGCTGATCGTGCTGCCACAGCATCGGGATCGACCAACCCTCAGTGCGGGCCTTGCCGACACTTTCCCGAAATGCACCGGGCTCAATCAGGTCGCCACCCTGGTCGACATTGCCAAAGGTCGAGGCATAGCCTTCGAACTGGCCGGTTTCCTGAAGGTCACTAGATTTGAGGGTCAGGGTGAGATGTTTCATTGTCTTGGCTCCGATGGGGCGTTCGCTTGCGTGGGCGGCAATGATCCGGCCCCGGTGCTGATTTGGGTGATGGGCATATTTTGCATCTGCATGCGGGGGACATCGCCGCCCGAAACAGGCGCGAGGTTTTCCAGCGCGCGGACCTCGTTGATGGTCATCACGCCGTTGCTCAGCATCTGCTGGTAGAAGGAGGCGCGTGCGCCGCTGTCGCCGCGCAGCAGGCCTTCAAGGTTGAACTCGATAACGATCCCGGCCTGGCGATCGGCGGGGGACAGGAGCTGTTTGGAGAGCGCCTGTTCGATGCGTTTGAGGCGCCGGCGCAGCGTGAATTTCTGGAACCCCAGTGTCTGTTGTTCGAGCCCGGTGCCCCAACTGGTGGTCTTCTCGGTGTGGCCCACCATAAAGGGCGGCACGCCGAAGAACCGGCAGACTTCCTCGACCGAGAAGGCCCGGCTCTGGAGCATCTGCGCGTCTTCCGGGCTGATCGAGAGCTGGACCCAGTCCATGCCCCGGTCGAGCAGCATTGGCCGGCCAGCATTGATCGCACCTGCGAATTTCTCCTGGAGCAATTCCTCTGCCTGTTTGCGCTGATCGAGGGTCAGCGTGTCAGCGGTCTTCAAGAGGCCCGAAGGCCGCACCCCGTTGCGAAAGGTATCGCCCGACGCCCGTTCGATGGCCTGTGCAAGCCCGAAGGTCTGGCGGCCGAACGAAAGGGTCGATAGCCCGCCCAGCGGATTGCCGCCAAAGCCCCGGATATGGAGCATGTTGTCTTGAGCAACGACCGAACGCACGCCATTGTCAGACCACTCATATTGAAGGCTGCCGTCGCGCAGACGGCGCACCGTCATGATCTCGGGCGCGATGGGTACGCTGAGCGCCACAACCCGGCCGTTGCTACCCCGAATTATCTCGGCATAGGCATTGCCGCCAAGCTCAATGCAGGCGCAGATGAACTCCCAGAAATCGACCGCAGTCTGGTCGGCGTTCGGGCTGTCGTGCAGGATCCGGTAAAGTGGATGGTCAGTGGCGACCGTCCGCGCGCCGCTCCGTGTCCGGTAGACCATGAGCGGCAGCGAGGCGATTGTGCCGGCGAGCAGATTGACGCAGGCCCAGGCGGACGCCAGCCCCAGCACTGAGGTGGTTGAGACCATTTCGCCGGTTGTCGTTGTGCGGCCACCGACTGCCTGAGTAAGGCGTGGATCGGTCAGCCCGATGAAGCGCGCGACGTATCCGAGCGCCTTCTGGAATAGGTTCATGCGCGCAGGCTCTTCAGCCAATCATCGATCGAGCCGGAGGTGTCGCCTGCCATTGCTGCCCCCACTGCCATGCACAGCGCGACGGCTGCGTCGATCTTGTTGATGGCCCGCTGCTTGGAGAGCCACTTGTTGTCCCAGCGGTCGGTCTCGGTGACCGCCGACATCATTGCGGAGATCAGCACCGGATTGCGTTTGAGCCGGATCCGGCCTTCCAGGATCAGTTCTTCGAGATGCCGCAGCGATCCTGGCATCCACAGGCCTTCGCTCATTCCGTCCTGAGGTTTGCCGCGTTTGGTGCCGCCTTGCGGATGCTCGATGAAATTGACCGATAGCCCGAGTTCGGTGACTTCCTCTTCAAACCGGCGAAACGCATAGCGGTCGTAGGCCACGGTCTCGACGCGGTATTCGCTGTCCAGTTCAGCCAGCGCCTGCGCCACTTGGCGCAAGCTGATGTTCTCGCCTGGCGGCGCATTCAGAAATCCGCCAGCCACCCAAACGTCGTAAGGCTGCTTGTCACGTAGCACTCTGGCACTGAGCGTATCGCCCGGCGTCCAGACCTCGACCCAGGCATCAAAACAGGGCTTGCCGTCCTGTTCGCCGTTGCACTGGACAGCAGCCAATGCGGTCAGGTCTCGGTTCTGGCTCAGGTCCAGCCCGAGCCAGACCGACTGACCAGCTTTCGGTTCGAACTCGGCGAGCAGCGGTTCCAGCGTTGCCCGTGCCATCCAGGCTGTCTCGGCGTCGGTCCAGATGCAGAAGTGCAACCGTAGGATCCCGTTTAACTGCCCCGGGATGGCTTTGGCCTGAGCGACCACCTCTGAGAGGTATTGCTCCGTGATCGTGACGCCCAGGAGTGGGTTGGCCTTGATCCAGCAGCTCGGGTCGGTCAGCGGATCATCGCCCTCGTCGAGCGCACAGACATAGCTGAACGTCGTGTCGTCCACGACCTGCCCGAGGTAAGTCGGATCCGTCACCGCATCGGGGTTGCCGGCTGCCACCCGGACACCGTGTTCGTGTTCCTCCCAGGCCACTGAGTTGCGGTTGGAACCGCTGTTGGTGATCATGAACAGCAGCGGATCGCGGCGGAACTTGAAGCCGCGCTCTAGCATCTCGATGATCGAGCGATCCGGAAGCTCGTGGACCTCGTCAGCCAACACAAAGTATGGCCGCGGGCCGGAGCCCGTTTTGCCCGTGTCGCGCGACACCGGCCGGAAGAAACTACCCGATGGCAGATGCGCGATGTTGAACTCGCGGCCAGGCCCGCCGGAAAACTCCAGGCGCCGGGCCAGCGCCGGGGATTGCCGCACCATCTTCACCGCATCGCGGAACAGAATGTTTGCCTGCTCCTTCTTTGCTGCCGCGGCATAGATTTGGGCGCCGGCTTCCTTGCAGGCGGTCATGCCGTAAACGCCAATGCCGCCAGCAATCGGCGATTTGCCGTTGCCTTTGCCCTGTTCAATGTAGGCGCGGCGGAACCGGCGTCTGCCATCCTTGCGCTTCCAGCCAAACAACGAGCCGATGATGAAGGCTTGGCTCGGTTCCAGCTGGAAAGGCTGGCCCTCGAACTGGCCCTCGGAAAGCTTCAGCACCTCCTCGAAGAAGGCAAATGCATGGTTTGCAGCCGTCTGGTCGAACCAGATGCCATCCTTGCGCGCGAGATCTGCAATGTGCCGGTGGCAGGCATTGCGGACGTGCGGTCCGGCGACGATCTCGCCCGCGACCACCGCCTGGGCATAAGCCAGCGTCCGGTCAGGCGAAGAAGCGGTCGGCGGGGTCGCCGCCTTCCTCTGGCGGCGCGGCCGCGATCCTGCTCCTGGCACTGGGCGTCATCCCGAATTCTGCGGCGTAACGCATCATGTCCGCCGCCGCCTTGTTGGCGGTGCCCACAAGCGGGTTCTGGATTGCGTTGCCGTTCGATGTTTTGATCATGAGCCCGCCGGTCAGCTGGTCCTTCTCGGCCATCTTGGCGATCGCGCGCTCGGCCTGGACCCAGCGGCCGTAGGCCTGCGCGTAGGCCGCGAGTGCCGCCCGATCGATCTCGGAGAGAACGCCCAGATTGTAGAGCTCCGTTGCAACCCGGTTCCATTCCTCGACCGCGTCGGCCGTGAGGTGGACCGGCGGAGCGGGTATCGCCGCTTTGGCCTTGGCCTCTTTGCGGTTCAGCGCCCGTTTGCCTGGATTGCCGATGACCAATTTGAGATGGGTGGGCTTGGGTTTTGTGCCGGGTTTCATGGCCGAGCGCCTTCCTCTATGTCTCGCGCCTGACCGGTTCCAAGCCTCCAAAATCCGAGGACACGACGATATTTGAATTTCTGATCATGGCCGCTGCCGCAGTGATTGCACCGCAAGGCACGACGTTTACTTGCACGCCGACCCGGGTCTGGGACGGCGATGGGCCGGTCTGGTGCGCCGAAGGTCCGCGTATCCGCCTGTCCGGCATCGCTGCGCGTGAAAGCGACGGTAGCTGCAGGTCCAATCAACCATGCCCGCGTGCCTCAGCGGAAGAAGCCCGAGATGCGCTGGTCAGGCTGATCGGCCGCCCGGTCGGCGTGTCGCGTGAAGGGCATATTCTTGTAAGCGGTCCGGCAATGCAGTGCCGTTCAGAAGGTGGTGCCGGTGGTTCGCGGACGGCTGCCTGGTGCGTGTCCCCGAAATCCGGCGATGTCTCTTGCGCCATGGTCAGGGGTGGGTGGGCTCTGCGATGGGATCGGTACTGGCGGGGGCATCGCTGCTGACGATCCCAGCGATGTCGTCGAATGTCCGACCATCTCCTTCGAGGGTCGCTGCCTTGCCGGTAAAATCCTGCCAG
>Ga0164293_10000532_pt1 | contig 30372 bp, 27 predicted proteins | sample GEODES118metaG_FD_111487 | JGI IMG/M metagenome (GOLD analysis project Ga0164293, IMG submission 111487) | Eutrophic lake water microbial communities from Lake Mendota, Wisconsin, USA - GEODES118 metaG | ecosystem: Environmental > Aquatic > Freshwater > Lake | place: USA: Lake Mendota...
ATACCGATCCCGCGCGGCACTGCGAAGCCGTGCGAGTCGAGATTCGTGCGCGAGCAGCGTCGCGATTACGCCCATGCGACGATCCGTCCGGGGTAGGTGAGTAGGGAAAACATCGGTCTCGCCCGAAAAGACGCCTGCCCGCCGAAAAGCGTCACAAGGGCCGGTACCGGGCGGGTACCGCGCCCGGCCGCGGGGGATGCCTCCGGAGCCCCGGGCGTCCCTCCCGGCTCGCCGCCTCTTCCGACGTGCCCCCTGACGCGACCCCCCGCGATCTGTCACATTCAGGGAGCCATTCATCTGCCGTCGCTTACATCGTGCCACTGCCCCCCGCCGCTGACTCCGCCGACCTGTTCGCCCTGCACGATGTGCTGGGGGATGCGTTGGTGATGCTCGACACTGATGGCCGTGTCGTCGCGGCGAATGACACGGGCGATAGGTTGCTGGCGGTGTGGAGCGGGCGAATCGGCAGCGAACTTGCCGTCGCGCCCGGGGCTACGCCGGCTTTGTCCGATTGGATCCGGCGCACGTTGGCTGGCGGGCCTCGGAGTACCCAGCGGGTATCGGATCCGATTGCGCAGACGGTGTGGGACTGCGCGCTCGTTCGCTGGCCCGGTCGTGTGCAGTGGGTCCTGCGCGCCCACGAGATCACCGACCTCGCAGCGCGTCACGAGGAGGCCGAGTCTGCGCTGCAGAATTTCCGCCTGCTCACGGCGCAGATGCGCGACATGCTCATCCTCGTGCGCATCGAGGGGCCGGACCGCTATGTCTGCGAGGCGGTCAACCCGGCGTATCTCGCGGCGACCGGTTTGCGAGAGGACGAGGTCGTCGGGCGTCGCCCCGATGAGCTGCTTCCGCCGGCGGAGGCGGCCTTCGCCATGCAACGCTATGCGCAGGCCATCGCGTCGCCCGACCCGATCACGTACCGCGAAGAGGTCGCCGCGAACAGCGGTCGCCTCATCGTGGAGACCCGCCTGTCGGTGCGCCGCGATGCTGATGGCCGTCCCACGCACGTAGTCGGCCTCGCGCGCAACATCACCGAGGTGGAGCAGACCGCTATCGCGCTGGCGGCCTCCGAGGCCCGGCTCCGCGGCGTGCTCGATGCCGGATTCGATGCCTTCGCGCTCGCCCGCGCCGTCCGTGCTGCTGACGGTCGCATCGTCGATTTCGTCCTGATCGATGTCAATGCGCGCGCGTGTGAAATGGTCCAGCGCGGTCGCGACGATATCATTGGCCGGTCGCTCCTCGACATCTTTCCGCGCAGTCGTGAATGGGGACTCTGGGAGCAGTGCTGCACGGTGGTGATCACCAATCAGCCGCTCGAGACCACGCAGTTCGCCCCCACCCTCGAGGAACCCGCCCGCTGGTTGCAGCGGCAGCTCGTGCCCGTCGATCACGATGCCGTCGCCATCAGCTCGCGTGACATCACCCAGCGGCAGCTCGAACGCCTCGCCCTCGAGGCCAGTGAGGCGCGGCACCGTCAGCTGTTCGAAACCAACGGGGCGATCCAGTTGCTCGCGGAGTTCGATACCGCGCGCATCGTGGACGTAAACCCGGCGGCCGAGGCGTTCTACGGGTGGCCGCGTGAAACGATGCGCGAGATGTATCTCACCGATCTCGAGAGCATCGCCATCGACCACTGGCGCGAGCTCACCTCGGGCATCGCCACCGGGACCGGGTTGCACCTGCAGAGTGATCATCGCATCGCCACCGGGGAGCTTCGTCAGGTGGAGGCGTTCATCGGTGTCGCCGAGACGACGGAACGCCGGCTGCTGCACATCATCATCCAGGACATCACCGATCGCGTACGCGCCGAGCGGCAGCTCCGTGAATCGGAAACGCGTTTCCGTGCCGTGATCTCAGGTATGCGCGAAGGGGTCGTGCTGCACGACGAGACCGGCGCCATTCGTGTGCACAACCCGAGTGCCGAGCGCATTCTTGCGCTGAGCGCCGATCAGCTGTCCGGCCTTGTCCCCGTCGATCGTGACTGGCAGGCGGTGCGGGAAGACGGCTCGCCATGGCCACCCACCGATCACCCGGCCATGCTGGCGCTACGCACGGGGCAGTCGCAGCCCCGTCAGCTCATGGGCATCCGGCGTGGCAACGACGAACCGGCGTGGTTGAGTGTGACGGCCGACCCGCTGATTCGCGCGGGCGAGGTGCGTCCGTATGCCTCGGTGGCGGTGTTCACCGACGTGACGGAAATCCGTGCCTCCGAGGAACGCCTGCGGCAGGCGCAAAAACTGGAGGCCGTGGCGCAGCTGGCCGGTGGCATCGGCCACGACTACAACAATCTGCTCACGGTCATTCGCGGGGCCACGGGCTTCCTGCGCGAAGGCGTCGGTCCCACGTCGCCGCACCTCGAGGACATTTCGGCCATCGAGCGTGCGACCGAGCGGGCCGAGGAGCTTACGCGTCGGCTGCTCGCCGTTGGACGACGCCAGATGCTTCGCGCCGAACCGGTGGAGCTCAATGCCCTGCTGACCGATCATCTGCCGATCATTCGTGACGACGTGCCGATGTCGGTGATGATCAGGCTCGAGCTCTCATCGGTGCCCGTCACCGCGGCGCTCGACCGCTCACGACTGCTCGACGCAATCCGCGCGATGGTCGACAACGCGCGAATGGCGATGCCGGATGGCGGCATGCTGGTGCTGCGGACATTCGAAGCGCAGCGCGCCCATCCCCATGAGGCGGCGCGCGACGACCGGCCCCGGTACTTTGCCGTCCTCGAGATGCGTGACACCGGGATGGGCATGAGCGAGGAGATTCGCGCGCGCCTGTTCGAGCCGTTCTTTTCCACGCAGCCATTCGGAACGAGTCGCGGCATGGGGCTCGCCTCGGTGCACGGGATGGTGCACCAGAGCCGCGGCTTCATCGAGTGCGAGTCGGAACCCGGTGAGGGAACGGTGCTGCGCTTGTTCTTTCCTCTGGTGGGCGCACCCAAGACGCCACCGGCGTCGATGCCGACCATCCCCCAGGACAAGCGCGCCGGCGGCATGTTACTCGTCGACGATGACCCGATGCTGCGTGATCTTGGCCGACGGATGCTGGACCGCCTCGGTCACACGGTGCATGTGGTGTCGTCAGGGCCGGAGGCCCTCGACTTCATGGCGGCGCGCCATGATGAGGTGTCGGTCGTCATCACTGACCTCACGATGCCGGAGATGTCCGGGTTGGAGCTCATCGAGCAGCTTGCTCTGGACTACCCGGACATTCCGGTCGTGGCCGTCAGCGGCTTTGCCGTGAACCTCGATGCGCGCGCCGATCTGGAGGCGCGGCAGATTCCCTTCGTCTCCAAGCCCTTCACCATGCAGGATCTGCAACGGGCGCTGGAGAAAGCGCTGGCGTAATCGTACGGGGGCTACAACAGGCGCTGTTGCAGCTCGTCACGTCGCGGGACCTGATGACAGGCACGGCACCGCGCCTCGTACGAATCTGCCGCGCCCACCATGATCGTGGGGGAGTCGTACGGTGCCGGTTTGCCCTCGAGCAGCCGTTGGGTCCGACTGGCCGGTGAGCCGCACAGCACGCAGATGGCGTGGAGTTTGTCCACCACCTCGGCCATGGCCATGAGCTGCGGCATGGGGCCGAAGGGCTCGCCGCGGAAGTCGGTATCGATACCCGCCATGATCACCCGACGACCGCGATCGGCGAGCCCCGAAACGACACTGACGATCCCGGCGTCGAGAAACTGCACCTCGTCGATCGCGATGACCTGCGCCATCGGATCGAGTCGGAGCAGGATCTGCGACGACGAGTCTACCGGCGTGGCGTCGAACGTACGCCGGTCGTGGCTGGAGACTGCCCACAGCCCGGCGTATCGGTCGTCGAGATGCGACTTGAATACCTGCACCCGCTTGCGGGCGATCGTGGCCCGCCGGACCCGACGCAGCAGCTCTTCCGTCTTGCCGCTGAACATCGAGCCGGCGATGACCTCCATCCATCCACCGGATGCCTGAAAGCCGCCACTCATCGATTACGCCTCGCCGTCCTGGCCGAAGGACGGACGGGCCGGACGCTCGCGCTTGGCGTGCTTCATGCGCTCGGCGCGCTCCGACCACTCGCCGCGGCTTTCGGTGCGCTCACCCACGGGACGATCGCCCCAGCTACGGCGCTCGTCGGCGGCCCGCGGCGGACGTCCGCCACCGAACCCACCGCCGAAGCCGCCACGCGGACCACGGTCGGCACCACGATCGCCGCCGGCATCGCGCCGCGGGCCACGATCGCCACGATCGAAGCTGCGCGCCGGACGCTCACCGCGTTCGCCACGATCGCCGCCTTCGCGGCGCGGACCGCGATCGCCACCGAAATCACGGCGCGGGCCACGATCGCCGAAGTCACGACGCGGGCCACGGTCGCCACCACGGTCACCGCCGAAGTCACGACGCGGACCACGATCACCGCCACGGTCCCCACCGAATTCCCGGCGCGGACCACGATCGCCGAACGACGGGCGCTCATTGCCGCGCTCGTCGATACGCGCGCTGAGACGACGGCCACGCAGCGTCGCGTTGCCGAGCGCCGCCACGACCTTCGCGGCATCAGCGGCGTCGAGTTCCACGGTGGCGTGCGACTCGTACAGGTCGACCTGGCCGATCTTCTCGCCCGGCACGCCCGCTTCGTTCGCGATGGCACCGACGATGTCACCCACACGCACGTTGTCACGCTTGCCTGCTGCGAGGAACACGCGCTGACGGCCAGCCGGCGCCGCCGGCGCATCGCCGCCGCGCGTCTGCTCACGCGGCGTTTCGCGCACGGTGCTCTTGGCGCCCGACGTGGCGGCCTTGGCGCGCAGGTTGAGCGCGTCGCGACGCGCGCCTTCATACAAGCGCAACGCGGCACACGCGAGTTCGAGCGCATCGTGCGTCTCGAGCAGCGGAGCGAGGAGCGCGAGTTCGCTGGCCGAGGCGTTGCCGTTGGCCAACGTGGAGCGCAGCGCCGTGCGCAGCTGCTGCACGCGATCTTCCGCTGCAGCCTTCTTCGGCGCGGGGGTCCACGCTTCGGCGAGGTTGAGCGTCATCCGGCGGAACGCCGGGAGTTCGTCGGGAAGGAGCAGCGCCACGGCATCCACGGGACGCATGGCGAGCGCTTCCACGACTGCGTCGTGTGTGAGCGGCGCCTCCCAGAGCACGGCGAGGGCCACGTGCTGCGCCGTCGGCTGGCGCGTGACCTGCACCGACAGGCCGTCGACGGCGATACCGAGTCGTGCGAGCGCGGCGGTCGCGTCGGTCATGCCGGCGTCGGACGCGGCGATCACCACGAGCGACGGTGGATCGGTTTCGTCGAGCACGAGGCGCAGCGCGTCGACGCGGCCGGCCGGCGACGTGAGCACGAAGCGCGGCGTGACGGCCAACGGCGTATCCCCGATGACGGGCGGCGTAATGCGACGGGCGCGGCGGAGCTGCGCCTCGAGGAACGCCTCGCTCGCCTCGTTCTCCTGTTCGAGGGTGGCCACACGGCTCACGTTGTCGGGCGCGTCGCCGAGGAGTGCCTGCAGTGTGTCGGCACCATTGGCGGCAAGGATCTCGTCGAGCCCGACGATGACCACGGTCTGCAGCTGTTCCACCGACAGGGCGGCGTCACGGCGGAGGGTCAGCAGGTCGGCCGGCGTACCGGAGACCACGGCAACAGGTGCGAGGCCCAGCACACGGCGCGCGCGCACGGCGCCGGTGACCGGCACCACGCGCACGGACGCGTCGGCGAGCAGACGGCGGGCCTGATCAGCCGCCGTCATGGCCTGTTCGATGGTGGGGGTGATGACGAGGCACACGGGGCCCCCGGGCTGGCCGCCCTCGCGGCTCCGTTCCACACCGGGGCGCATCGCCGCGGTCATCGTGCGCAAATCAGCGGGGCCCTCGAGCACCACGTGCTGGCTCCGCGTCGCCCCAGGCGACGTCTCTTCCCGATCCTGCTCGCTCACACCCACCCCTTCAGTTGTTAGTCAGCCCGGCAGCCCAACTGCCGGTTCTTGTGCGCCCGAATGGCGACTGGCCCTGCGCTGGTCCCTGATGGCGCGCGCTCCCAGAGCACGCTTAATTGCCTCGAACCGTGGTCCAACCATGGAAAGCTAGTCGGTTCCGGCCCCAAATCCACTCCGCATCCGATCGACATGCCGCTGTCATTCGTCCCCTCCCCGAACATCGCCCGGTTGAAGGAGTCGGCGACCCTCGCCGTGGCCGCCAAGGCGCGCGCCCTCAAGGCGCAGGGCATCCCCGTGATCGACCTCGGGGCAGGGGAGCCGGATTTCGACACCCCGGTGTTCATACGGCAGGCGGCGGCGCGGGCCATCGAGAGCGGTGCCACCCGCTACACCAACACCGAAGGCATCCTGCCGTTGCGTGAGGCCATCGCAGCCGACGCCAATCGCGTGCAGGTGCAGGGCGCGCCCGTGACGCCGGCGGAGGTGGTGGTGTCCAACGGGTCCAAGCAGTCGCTCTACAACGCCTGCGGCTGCTGCTTCGGCCCCGGCGACGAGGTGCTCATCCCCATCCCCTCGTGGACGAGCTACTTCGAGATGGTCGAACTGGCGCGCGCCGTGTCGGTGCCGGTGATGGGCGACCCCGCCAATTCCCTCAAGGTCACCGCCGACATGCTCGCCGCGGCGGCCACGCCGCGCACGAAGGGGCTCATGCTCAACTCCCCGAGCAATCCCACGGGCGCGGTGTATTCGCGCGAAGAGCTGTCGGCGATTCTCGCGCTCGCGGCCGATCGCGGATGGTGGGTGATCGCCGACGAGATCTACATGCGCATCGCGTACGAGCAGCGGGCGGCGTCGGCGCTCGAAATCGCCACGTCGCGCGACAACCTCATCGTGGTCAACGGTGTCGCCAAGGCCTACGCGATGACGGGCTGGCGCATCGGCTGGACGATCGCGCCGCCGGCGGTGTCGAAGGCGATGACGAATTTTCAGGGGCACACCACGTCGAACGCATCCGCCGTATCACAGTACGCCGCGCTCGCCGCCATCGCGCAGCGGGACGAGGCCGATGTGGCGGTGAACGAGATGGTGAAGGCGTTCCGGCAGCGGCGTGACGCCGTTGTCGGCGCCCTGGCCGCGTTCCCCAGCGTGCAATACGTGCACCCGGCCGGCGCCTTCTACATCTACGTGAACGTGGAGGGATTCCGCGGAGCGGCCGATCCCGGAGCCGCGTTCGCCGCGGCGGTCCTGGAGGAGTATCAGGTGGCGATCGTGCCGGGGAGCGCGTTCGGTACGCCCAACTGGATTCGCGCGAGCTATGCCACGACCGAGAGCGTGGCCGTGGAAGGCGTCACACGCATCGCGCGCTGTCTCACCGCTTGAGCCGGAGTACACACCGCATGATCACGACGATCGTACTCGTACAGGCCGACCCCAAGGGGATCCCGGCGTGCGCCACGGCCCTCACCGGTATTGAGGGCGTGTCCGAAGTGTATTCGGTCTCCGGTGCGTGGGATCTGGTGGCCATCGTCCGCGTGCCGGATCTCGAGCAGATCGCCACCGTGGTGACGCAGGAGTTCGCCAAGGTGCCGGGCATTCAGCGCACGCAGACCCTCACGGCGTTCCGTCAGTACAGCAAGGGCGATCTCGAACAGGCGTGGGACATCGGCGTCGAGTGATCGGCGACGCGCACGCCGGCGATCAGCGAATGCAGCGGGTGCGCGCGAATTCCCAGTCGGCAATCCAGGTGTCACCCGTATACCGATAGGTGTACGTCACGAGTTCGCCGCGCGGCACACTGCTGGCCAGGCCGAAGTACAGCTCCGCCTTCCCGTTGCCGTCCGCATCGAGCGCCCCGAGGAACCGGCGGCGCGGGGAAATGCGCGTGGTGGTCACGTCGGCGATCGTGAGCGACGGCTTGTAGCCGTAGATGCCGCGGTCGAGCACCAGCACGAGCTGCCGCGGCCGCTCGGCGATGCGCGTCACGGAGTCGGGCAATTCCTCCGGATCCTCGTAGGTCACCACGATGGTGGGGGCAGGCGTCGCGCCGGTCCCTACCACCGACACGCTGCGCTTGTAGCGGGACATCTGCGAGAGCGACACACCCGCCGACGGGGCCACGAGGGTGTTCACCACCGTGAGGACCTCCTGCAGTTCACTCTCGCTGATGCCATTCGGCAGTTCCGGCAGCGGCGTCCGCCCGGAGACGAGCAACTCCACGCCGGCGGGCACGGCGACCTCCGCGGCGGGATACGGCAGCGCGCAGCCACGCAGCGAGTCGAGCATGGCGCCTTCCCACATGCCGCGCGTCGACGTCACGGACGTCAGTGCCGTGCTGCCGCGGTACGGTACCAACGAACTCCCGCTCTTCAGCACCTGAGCATCGAGCGCGCGCCATCCACGGTCGGTCAGGTTGAGCGCCCGCAGCCCCTTGGCGTCCACGCTCGCGACGGGGATCGCCCGCACCCCGGCCTCCGAGCGCACGACGCGCATCAGGAGGGTGGGCGACTGGGCGAGGAACGCGCTGTCGGCCTGCCACCCGAGATCCACCTGCGGTGGGTACAACTTGGCCTTGATGGCGTCGCATGCGGCAAGCGCCCCTGCGGCAACGAGCGTTGCGACGGTCGCGCCCAAACGACGGGCCGCTGGCGGAAGGGGGAGGAGGCGCATCACGCAGGCAGTTTCGTACGGAACGACACGGAAGTCCACCCGTCGCTCCCGCCGGCGGGTATCTCGCCGAGCTCCCAGACCCTGTCCCTCCGCCATCTGTGCCTTGGCGCGTGTCGTGTCGCGCATTGTGTCATGCGAGGTGTCGCGCGTTGTGTCGCGCTGCCCTCCGCGCTACCGTGGACATGTGTTCTCCCTCGTCTCTTCGTCCCGACCGTCCGCGCAGGCGACGCTGCGGATCCTGCGGCCGCTGCTGCGTTCGGCCCCGGGGGCGTGGGAGTCGGGTGAGCCGCTCGAACGGGTCGTCGCCCGCGCGGAGTCTCCGGCGGTGGCCCCGTGCACGCTCCTCGAAGTCGCCGGGGCGCGTCCCATTGTCGAGGCCGACACCCCGACGGTCAGTGCCTTCCTCGACGGCGTGCAGCGCAGTCGCGTGCTTGGGCACCATGACGGCACACCGCTCGTGTACGCCACCGTGGCCGCGGCCATCCGCGAGCGCGTCGATCGCTCCCTGCACACATGGCGCGAACCGGTGGTGCGGCCATTGCTGCTGGTTTCGCAACGTGCGCTTGGCGCGGTGTGGTGGCATCAGCTTGCCGACGCGGGAATACCGCTGGCGGACATCGATGCATCCGACGACACAGGGGAGGCCTCCGATATTCACCCGCACGCCTATCGAGCGCGGGCGTTGGCGCAGGTGTCGCTCGAGCGTGAACAGCTCGAGCGACAGCTCGCGGCGCGGTGGTGCTCGGAGGAAGCGCGGTGGCTCTGGATCGACGGCGGGATCTCCGGCAACATTGCGCTCGAGGTGCATGCGCGTGCCTTTGGTGTGGTGAAGTCCCACAACACGCTGTACGGTGACGCCGACAGCGTACGCCGTGTGCTGGCGCTGCGCGAGGGTGAGCGCTCGGCGGCATTCCTCGTAGGGCATCGGCTGCGGCGCGCCGTGGCCAGTTGGTATTTGCGGTGGCGTGCGCCGATGGCGGGTGATCCGCTCTTCGGGCTCGTCCGGGTGGAAGTCGTGCCGCCCCCTGCCGTACTCGATGCGGATGTACCTGCGACCGTGCTGGACGAGTTCTCCTGGCACTGTGATCGTCTGTCCGCGGCCATCCTCCTCGAACGTCATCCCGTCTCGTTGCCCGATACGCGGTGGCATACACTCGCGTATGGCGTGTACGCCGTCGAGTCCTACCTGAAAGCCCTTATCGGTTCGTGACTACTCTGCCTGTGCCCGTTGCTTCCGCGCCGCGCCTCCCACTCGGGCGCGTCGTCGCTACCGAACGGCGCCCCAATACGCCGCACACGTTTCATTTCTGGACGGCGATCGACGCCGCGGTGGGGATCGGCACCATCGTGCGGGTGGAGGGGAGCACGCCGGTGGACGCAGTGATTCCGCAGGTGTACGGCGTGGTGGTGGAGGGGTTCAGCTACTCCGATCTCGAATCACCACTGCACGACGTGCTCGGGTACGACGGCCAACCGGCACGAGCGATCCCCGTGCCGACGGAACGCACGGAGATCCGTCTGTACACCGCGCAGGTCTTGCGCCATGTGCCGGAGGAGCCGCTGCAGCCGGTGCCGATGGGGCAGGTCTATCTCGCCGATGATCACGATGTCGCCATGGCGCTGCGCATGGATGGATACATTACCGGGGCGAAGCGTACGGGTATCCCCGTGGGTGTGTATCGGGCGGGTGGGATGAAGTCACCGATCTTGCTTGATGCCGACTTCCTCGTGGGGCCCGAGGCTGCGCACCTCAACATCTCCGGTGTGTCGGGGCTCGCCACCAAGACCAGCGCCATCGAGTGGCTGTTGCAGTCCATCTTCACCCACTTCCCGGCGCATCGCGGTACCGTGGCGGCGGTGTGTTTCAATGTGAAGGGGCCCGACCTCTGCTTTCTCGATCAGCCGGGGCAGCTCACTGATGCCGACCGCGAGGTCTACGATCTGCTTGGCGTGCCCGCCTCCCCGTTCGAGCGCGTACGCTACTACGCGCCCTATACGGCACGCGGGCACTCGCTCAACACGCTGCGCTCACACCCCGACCTCGCTGCCGATGTCACGCCGCTCACGTGGGGGCTGTCGGAGGTATTGCAGTTCGCCGAGGTGTTGCTCAACAAGGATGACGTGGATGCCAAGGCCGATGCGCTCATTGACTTCATTCGTGAGCGCGTGGTGGGGCGCGTCTTCGAGGATGCCGGTCTCGCCCGTCGTCATCAGGTGCAGTCGTTCGCCGATCTCGACGCGTGGTTCCGCGATGTCCTGCGCACGCTCGAAGACTCCAGTGGTGATACCTGGCGCACGCATCACGCCGCCACGATCCGCAAGGTGCGCAACCGCCTGTCCAACCTCTCCACTCGCTGTGCGGGGCTGGTGACCGATGATGGTCTCGCGTCCGACATGCCGTTCGGAAGCTTCGAGGACCGCGCGGTGTACGTGGTGGATGTCGCCAATGTCGAAGAGGACGCGCAGGACCTCGTGTTCGCGCGTGTGGTGTCCAAGTTGCGCGAGCATCTCGAGCGGCGCGATCTGGGCGTCGACCATGTGATCGTCTTCGTCGATGAGCTCAACAAGTATGCACCGCACGACGGGGCCGACACCTACGTGCGAAAGATGTTGCTCGATATCGCGGAGCGCGGCCGCTATCTGGGGTTGGTGCTGTTCGGGGCCGAGCAGTTCCGCTCGCAGGTGCATCGTCGCGTGGTGGGGAATGCCGGCACCACGCTGTACGGGCGTATGGATGCCGATGAACTGGCGACACCGGGGTATCAGGTGCTCAGTCCGGCGGTCAAGGCACGGCTGGCCACGCTCGACAAGGGGCAACTCATGGTGCGGCACCCGCATTTCACGCAGCCCATTTTCGTGCGATTCCCGCGTCCGGCCGTCATGACGGGGCGTGAAGGGGTGGAGCGATTTCCGCAGGCGCCGGAACCCACCGTGGCACAGGCGGTGACGAGGGACCTCCGGCGGCTCGACGAGAGCATCGAACTCGGTTGGGTTCAACAGACCATCATGCTCTACGACGAACCCGTGGTGCTCGCCGCGCGCAATGCCGTGCTTCGTACGCGTCCTGACCATGTGAAGGCCGCATTCACGCGTGAGCTGCAGCGCCGTGCCGCGCCAGCGCCGCGCGATGCGGAGGCGGTGGCCGCCCGCCCCCGGGCGTTGCGCCCGTTCGCCCCCGACGAGTACGGCGGATGACCCTCAGCCGCCCTCACAAACCCAGCCCACACAGTCCCCGCTGTTAAGTTTGGGCATGCGCCTCGTCCACCTCGCCGATCTCCACCTCGGCTTCCGCCAGTATCAGCGTCTCACCGTCGCCGGTATCAATCAGCGGGAGGCCGATGTGGCCGCCACTTTGCAGCGGGCGGCGCTACAGATCGTCGACGTGGCGCCGGAGCTGATCGTGATCGGTGGTGACGTCTTTCATACCGTGCGCCCGTCGAACCCGGCCATCCTGCACGCCTTCCGCGTGCTGAGCATGCTGCGTGATCGACTCCCCGACACGCCCATCGTGATGGTCGCCGGCAATCACGACGCCCCGCGTACGGCGGAGACGGGGTGCATCCTGCGGCTCTTCAGGGAAATCGGCGTGCACGTCGCCGACGCGAAGCCGGAGCTGTTCACCTTTCCCAATCGCTCGCTGGCCGTTCTCGCGGTGCCCGATGTCCCCGGCGTCGAGCGGCCGCCACTGCTGCCCCCTGAGGGATTCGATCACCGCGTGTTGCTGCTGCACGGCGAAATCGCCGGCATGCTCCCGGAGCACGTGGCGACCGCCGACCGCGCGGCCATCGAAATCAAGCCGGAGGAGTTGCACGCCGACGCGTGGAGCTATGTGGCGCTCGGACATTATCACGTGTATCGCGAAGTGGCGCCGCGTGCCTACTACAGCGGCTCTCTCGACTACACGAGCAGTAATCCGTGGGGAGAACTGCGTGAGGAGCGTGAACAGCGCATCCCCGGCAAGGGATTCATCGAGCACGACCTCGTGCGCGGCACGCACCGGTTCCACCCGGTCGCACCCACCCGGCCCCTGATCGATCTCGAGCCGGTGGATGCCAGTGGCATGGGCGCGCAGGAGCTCGACAGCGCCATTCGTGCGCGGGTCGACAGCGCTCCCGGCGGAATCGATGATCGCATCGTGCGGGTGACGGTGCGCAACGTGGCGCGCCACGTGGTTCGGGAGCTCGATCATGCGGCGCTGCGTGAGTACCGCAAGCGCGCCACGCACTTTCATCTCGATACCCGGCGCCCAGACCCGATCCCGCGGCGCACCGGAAGCGGTGGCGGTGGCGCGCATCAGCGTCGCGCCACTCTCCCGGAAATCGTGGGCGAGCGATTGCGGGAGCGCCCGCTGCCGGTGGGGGTGGATCGCGAGCAGTTCGTCGCGATCGGCTTGCGCTACCTGCAACAGGCCGAGGACGCGGCCGTGGCAGCGATGCCGGTGCTGGAGAGCTGACGTGCGTTTGCATTCCTTGCGGCTTCAGAACTTCCGGCAGCACGCCGACACGCGCCTGACCTTTGACAAGGGGCTCACCGGGATCATCGGCCCCAACGGGTCTGGCAAGTCAACGATTCTCGAGGCCATTGCGTGGGCGCTGTACGGCAACGCGGCGGCGCGCGGGACGCGCGATGGCATCCGGTTTTCGCGCGCCGGCAGTCGCGCCACCGTGAAGGTGGAACTCGACTTCGAGCTGGCAGGACACCGCTATCGCGTGATCCGTGGGCTCACCAACGCCGAGGTCTACCTCGACAGCGGTGAAACGCCGATTGCCAATACCATCACTGGCGCCACGGAGTTGCTGCAGCGTCGGCTGGGCATGACGCGCGCGGAGTTCTTTCACACCTACTTCACGGGACAGAAGGAGCTGGATGTGATGGCCGCCCTTGGTGCGGCCGAACGTGCCCGCTTTCTGTCTCGTGTGCTCGGATACGATCGTCTGAGCGGGGCGCAGGAGTTGGCGCGGGAGCGCCGCCGCGCGTTGCTGGCGGAGATCAATGGTCTCAAGCAGGGCATGCCCGATCCCGATGCCATCTGGCGCGCCGTGGCCGATGCGGAGGCGCGTGTCGCGGTCGCGCGCACGCGCGCGGTAGAGGCCGAGGCCGCACATCAGCTGGCGGCCGATCGTCTGCAGGGCATCGTGCCCCAGTGGCAGGACGCCCAGGCACAGCGCGACCGTCGACTGCAGCTCACCTCGGAATTGCGGGTGGCCGAAAGCGAGGCCACTGGGTATTCCCGCGAGCTCGAACGGCTCGAGCGCGAACTCGAATCGATTGCGCGGGCCCACGATGATGTGGTGCCGTTGCGCGTACGCATGACCGCGCTCTCGACGGTGCGGGACGCTCTGGTGGCACAGGAGCAGCTCGCGGCCGCCGAGGCGCGGCGTCAGGCCCTCATGGAGCGCGTGTCCGCGTATGCCGAGGAGGACGCCAAGCTCGCCGAACGCGCGGCGCGCCTCGAAAGCGCGCCGGCGCTGGAACAGGAAACGACCGGGCAGCTGCAAACGCTGCGCAATGCGCTGGCCGATACGGAGCGTACGCTCGATCAGGAGCGCACGGCCTGGGCGCGCGATCGCCAGGAAGCCGAAACCCGCCTCGAGGCGCTGCGGACTCAATACACCGAGCTGTCGCAGCAGCGCGAGACGCTCGAGGGGCTGGGCGACGAGAGCCCGTGTCCCACGTGCGGTCGCCCGCTCGGGGCCAACTTCTCCACGGTGCTCGACCAGCTCACCGAGCAACTCGAGACCGTGCGCGTCGACGGGAATTACTATCGGCAGCGCGCGGAGCAGTTGGCGACGATGCCAGCGGCCATCGAAACCCTCGAGGAGTCGCGCCGATCCACGCAGCATGAGGTGGCAGCAGCGGAGCGACGACTTGCACGCATCCAGGCGGCCCTCAACGAGGCCACTACGGTGACCGAGCAACGGGCACAGATGACGGCTCGCCTGGCCGATGCCACAACGCAGCTGGCCGCGATCCCCACCGGGTACGACGCCGCATTGTATGCGACGCTCAAGGGCGACGCGCAGGAGCTGCAGGAGCTCGAAACCCGTGTAGCGCGCGTGAGCGGGATGCTGGACCGCGAGCTCACCACGCGCACCGAGCGCACACGCGTGCTCGCGGCGCGCGATACGGCGCGGGCGCGCATGATCGCTCTCGAGGACCAGTGCGCCTCCCTCGGGATGGACGACAGTGCCTACGGCACCGTGCGTGAGCGCTACGAAGCGGCGGCCACTGAGGCCCGTCGCGCCGAGGTGGAGGCGGTGTCGGCCATCGGTGAGGCCGATCGCGCACGCGCGGCGCTCGACAGCGCCGAGCAGGCGCGTCGGGAGTTATCACGGCTCCAGGGAACGCTCGAGACTCTCGAGACCGAAAAGCGCCTCCACGACGAACTCGATCGTGCGCTCACCGATCTGCGAACCGATCTCAACTTCCAGTTGCGGCCGGAGCTGGCGGAGATCGCCAGTCGTTTCCTCGATGATCTCACCGACGGCCGGTACACGCACCTCGAGTTCGACGAGGACTATCGTCTCACGGTGATGGAAGAGGGACTGCCGAAATCCGTGATTTCCGGCGGTGAGGAGGACCTGTGCAATCTGGTGCTGCGGCTCGCCATCTCGCAGATGATCGCCGAGCGCGCCGGGCAGGCCTTCTCGTTGCTCATCCTCGATGAAGTGTTCGGCTCGCTCGACGAAGCGCGCCGGGCGAACGTTGTGGAGCTGTTGCGCCGACTGAACGACCGCTTTGAACAGGTCATCGTGATCACGCACATCGAGCAGGTCCGCGAAGGGCTGGACCGGTTGCTGCAGGTGCGCTTCGATGAGGCGCGCGGGTGCAGCGTGGTCAGTGGCATCACCGTGCCTACTGACGCTGACGGCGGGAATTCCCCGTCGGTGTTCGACGCCGACATGCTCACGCGTTCGGAGCCGTGACTCCATGACGGCGTCTTCGCGCTCCTATCGCGCCGCGCGCCCCGTGGAGGGACCGTTCGTGGCCACGGTGGAGGACATCCCGCAGCTCAACGAGGTGTTCACCGAAGCGTTCACGGAGCGCTATCGCAAGGACGGCATGACCGGAGTCCGAGTACCACCGCTCAACCCCGCCATCTGGCAATACGCCATCGAAGACGCCGGCGACGGGGCCTTGTGCTGGCGTGACGACCGGGGGCGGGTCGTGGCCTTCAACATGGCGCATCACTCCGGTAGCGAAGGGTGGATGGGTCCGCTGTGCGTGCGCCCCGATCAGCAGGGGGCTGGGCTCGGTAAGGTCATCGTGCAGGCCGGCATGCGGTGGCTGCGCCTGCAGCACGCGAAGGTCATCGGTCTCGAAACGATGCCGCGTACGATGGACAACATCGGCTTCTATTCGAACCTCGGTTTCGTCCCCGGGCATCTGACGGTCACGCTCACGCTCGATGCGCTCGCATCCGATCGTCCGGCCCGACGCCTGTCGCAGCTGCCACCGGGAGCGCGCGCGGCGGCGATGGCCGCGTGTCTGGCACTCACCACACAGCTCATGCCCGGGTACGATTTCACCCGGGAACTCGAACTCACCGATCGGCTCGCCCTCGGCGACACGTTGCTGTTCGGTCCGCCTGACGCTCCCTCCGGATTCGCCGTCTGTCACACCGTTCCGCTGGTGGAGGGACGCGTGCGCGACGAACTGCGCGTCCTGAAGCTGGTGCTGGCGCGTCGGACCGAGTTACCGCAGATGCTCGGCGCGCTCGCCGATTTCGCCAAACGCTCGGGAACCCGACGGCTCGCCATCCGCCTGCAAGGCGATTATCCGGAGGCGTACCGCACATTGATCGCCCTCGGTGCGCGCGTGCGCTGGACCGATCTGCGCATGAGCGCGCATGGCTGGAACGAGACGCCCCCCAGTGAGGGGATGATTCTCTCGAACTGGGAGATCTGAGGTCGGCGCGCTACTTCTTCGCCGGACCGTCCGGGGTGTCACGCACGACGATGCGCCAGATGACGAGGAACACACCGGCGGTGAGCAGCAGGTGAACCCATCCGGGTGCTTCGGTAGCTACGGTGAGCCCGCCCCAGACGACGAGCATCACGATTCCGGCAAGAAGAGTGAGGTCCATGCCACAATGTAGTCGAAATCGCGATTGCGCGTTCCGTGACGGCTCCCTACACTATGCGTCGTTAGAGTAGTCGCGGGGCGGAGAGGTTTTACTTCTTGAGCCGATAAGTCCTTAGAAGGGATTCAACACACGGGTGAACGTCATGCCCCAGTGCGGGGAAGGCGGTAGCACGGTGAGAGTCTTAATTTTTTCTTTGGGCTTCAAGATCACCCTCTTCGTTCCCGTATTTCTCGAAAACCCCGCCCGTGTGGCGGGGTTTTCGTTTTTGGGGCAGATTCCTGAGGGGACCCTGACCCCCGTACGCATGAATCCCCTCGCCGGCGTACCCGGACTCGGCCAACGGAACCATTCGATTGGCCGAAGCCTTGGTCTGGTATGCCAATCGTTACCGTAACGCGCCGCCTGCGCTTCAACGCGGCGCACCGTGTTCACAACCCCACGCTCTCCGATGCCGAGAACACCCGGCTGTTCGGCAAGTGCAACAACCCCAACTGGCACGGCCACAACTACGAGTTGGAAGTGTCGGTCAAGGGGTCCGTGGACGAGCGGACTGGCTACGTGATCGACCTGGGGCACTTGCGGGACGTCGTGGAACGCGAGGTGATCGACCAAACCGATCATCGCAACTTCAACATCGACGTGCCGTACATGCAGGGAATCAACCCGACCACGGAAAACGTGGTGGTGGCCATGTGGCGCGTGCTCGCTCCGGCGATCGCTCCCGCCCAACTGGTTCGACTGCGGCTCTGGGAAACCGAGAACAACTATGTCGACTACCAAGGGGAATAAGGACGTGATCCGACCGGTATCGGGAGTGTCGTCGGGGCGTGCAGCGGTGAGTGTGGTGGACCCGGACGACTATGCCGTCGACGGCAACCTCGTCGAATACGAGACGATGGTGCGTCGCCAGCTCGAGCTCATCGGGGAAGATCCCGATCGTGAGGGACTGCTCAAGACGCCCAGCCGTGTGGCCAAGGCGCAGATGTGGCTCACGCGCGGGTACAGCCAGACGGCCGCCGACGTCATCGGTGACGCGCTGTTCGCCGAAGACCACGAGAACATGGTGATGGTGCGCGACATCGAGATGTACTCGATGTGCGAACACCACATGCTGCCCTTCTTCGGCAAGGTGCACATCGCCTACATCCCCAACGGCAAGATCGTGGGGCTGTCGAAGCTGCCGCGTGTGGTCGAAGTGTTCGCGCGACGTCTGCAGGTGCAGGAGCGCCTGGGTGAGCAGATCGCCGACGCTCTCGAGGAGGTGCTCCAGCCGAAGGGCGTGGGCGTCGTGATCGAGGCGGTGCACCTCTGCATGATGATGCGCGGTGTCGAGAAGCAGAGCTCGCGGACGATCACGTCGTCCATGCGCGGCCTCTTCCGTGATGACGCGAAGACGCGCAGCGAGTTCCTGCGGCTCGCTCACGCGCCCACGCAGTACTGACCGGCACTGGTCGCAGATGTCGCTGAGCGGACAGACAGCGCTCGTGACCGGCGCGTCGCGCGGCATCGGCCGCGCGACCGCATGTGCCCTCGCTTCGGCGGGGGCACGCGTGTTTTTGCTGGCCCGTTCGCCCGCACCCCTCGCCGCGCTCGCCGCGGAGCTTGGCAACGGCGCCGCAGCGTATCCGTGCGACGTGACCGATGCGACGCAGTTGGCCGCTACCATGGCGGCCGTGCTCGGCGAGGCAGGCGGCGCGATCGACATTCTGGTCAACAACGCGGGGGTCTTTCCCCTCGCCCCGGTCGTCGACACGTCGCCCGCGTCGTTCGAGCACACGCTCGCGGCCAACCTGGCGGCGCCGTTCCGGGTGCTGCACGGCGTGCTGCCGGGCATGCGCGCGCAGCAGCGCGGGCACGTGGTCACCATCGGCTCGGTGGCCGATCGCCGCATCTACGGCGGCAACGGCGCCTATTCCGCCAGCAAGTTCGGCGCGCGCGCGTTGCACGAGGTGCTCCGAGAGGAGTGTGCCGGAACCGGCGTGCGCACCACTCTGGTGTCGCCGTCCGCCACCGATACGCCTATCTGGGACCCGGTCGATCCGGATAACACCCCGGGCTTCCCGCCGCGGGCGAGCATGCTGCGCGCCGAGGATGTCGCGGATGCCGTGCTGTGGGCCGTCACGCGGCCGGCGCACGTGAACGTGGACGAGCTGAGAGTCAGTCGCGCGTAGTCGCGGGGACTATACTCCCTGCATGCTCCGGGATCTCCTCGATTCGCTTCGCTGCCCACGCCCTCACGCGGAATCGTGGCTCGTCGCCATGGTGCACCGCGCCGATGGCCCTTTTCTGATCGAGGCGGACCTGGCGTGCCCCGTGTGCGGGGCCGAGTTCCGCATCATCGATGGCACCGCCCATTTTGACGTCTCTGTACCCGGGCAGCTGAACGCCACGCTGGACGCCACGCGAACGGCGGCACTGCTCGGGCTGACCGAGGGGTATCTGCCCGTGCTCCTCACGGGGAGCTACGCCAGCACCGGCGGTGCACTCGCCGACCTCGTGCCGATCGCCCAGGTCTGGCTCAACCCACCGGCGGGCGTCGCGTCGCCCTCGGCACCCTGCAGTACGCTCGCCGTGCGTGAGCGCCTGCCCCTCGGTGTCGAAACCCTCGCCGCCGCCGCCGTGGACCCCGCACACACGACCCCGGACATGCTCGAGAGCATCGTGCGGGCGGTCCGCGTTGGGGGGCGCGTCCTCGCTCCGGCAGGTACGCCCATGCCCACCGGCCTCAAGGAACTCGCGCGCGATACCACCGAGTGGGTGGCCGAAGTGACGACGCGCGCCAGCGGACTAGTGGAGCTGCGGCGGCGCGCGCCGTGAGAACAGGCGCCTGTGGGGTGAGTGTGGGGCGCACGACCACCAGCAGACGGCAGACGGCAGGAACCACAGCACGCAGTTTCGGAGGAATGCGGTAGAACAACACGCCGGCCTGCGCTGCGCGCGCCGGCGATGGCCAAGCGGCAAAGGAAATCGGGGGCGCCGCGAAGCGGCCGCCCCCGTTTTGTTGTACCACACTCCTCCGAAACTGCGTGCTGTGGTTCCTGCCGTCTGCCGTCTGCGGGTGGTCGCCCACACGTCACTACCGCGTCACCCACGCCGCTCGCGGCGCCCCCGTCAGTCCGCGCCTACGTACAACTCGTCGATCTGCGCCTTGTAGGTCTTGTCGATGACGCGGCGCTTCACCTTGAGCGTGGGCGTGAGTTCGCCACGCTCGATGCTGAAGTCGTGCTCGATCAGCTTCACCTTCTTCGGCATTTCGAAACTGGCGAGCCCCTTCAGCTGCTCCTTCACTTCCTTCTCCATCTTCGCCTGCACCGTCGGCATCGCCATCAGTTCGGCGCGCGACGTCCAGACGATCTGCTTGTGCGCCGCCCACTTCTCCACCTGATCCCAGTCGGGCACGATCAGCACCACGGGGAATTTGCGCTTGTCGCCGATCATCACCGCCTGCGAGACATACTTGTTGGTCTTGAGCATGTTCTCGATCGGCTGCGGCGCGATGTTCTTGCCACCCGCCGTCACGATGATGTCCTTCTTGCGATCGGTGATGCGCAGGAACCCGTCCTCGATCACGCCGATGTCGCCGGTGTGGAACCAGCCGTCCTCGGAGATCGTGTCCTTCGTGGCCTGCTCGTTGTTGTAATAGCCGCGCATCACGTGCGGCCCCCGCGTAAGGATCTCGCCATCCTTCGCGATGCGCACTTCCACCCCGGCGATCGGCTTGCCCACGCTGCCGAGGCGGTAGTCGTTGAGGTTGTTCGCGGAGATGACCGGCGACGTTTCCGTGAGCCCGTATCCCTCGAGGATGATGAGCCCTGCCGAATAGAAGAACTTCGCGATGTCGGGCGAGAGCGGCGCACCCCCCGAGATGAAATAGCGGATGTTGCCGCCGGTGCGCTCACGCAGCTTCGAGAACACGAGCTTGTCGGCAATGCGATACTGCAGGCCGAGCAGGCCAGCGGGTTCGCGCCCCGCGAGCTTCTCCGAGGCCCAGCGATCGCCCACGCCCTTGGCCCAGAAGAAGATCTGCGTCTTCAGGCCGCCCGACGACAGCGCATTGTCGAGCACGCGCGCGTAAATCTTCTCGTACAACCGGGGCACGCTCATCATGAGCGACGGCTTCACCTCGCTCATGTTCACCGGCACCGTATCAACCGACTCGGCGTAGGCGATGCGTACACCGTTGGCGAAGAGGAAGTAGTCGCCGGTGCGCTCGAAGATGTGGCTGAGCGGGAGGAAGCTGAGCGCGGTGTCGGCCGTGCTCACCGGCATCGTCGCCCGCGTGGCCTGCAGATTGGAGTGCAGGTTGTCCTGCGTGAGCATCACGCCCTTGGGATTCCCGGTGGTTCCCGAGGTGTAGATCAGCGTGACGAGCTGATCGGGCGTGACCTCGAGCGCCGCCTGCTTGAACGTGGTGGACCGTTCGGGCGAGTCGTCCTGCGCGCCGAGGGCTTCGAGTTCGGCGAGCGTGATATCGCAGCCGTCGTCTTTGGTGGCCGCGAAACCGATGATCCACTGCAGCGCCGGCGCCTCCGCGCGCACCGTGGCCACCTTGCGTGCCTGATCGGCGGTGGACACGAAGATGGCGCGTGCGCCGGAGTCGTTGAGGAGGTAGGGGATCTGTTCGGCGGGCAGCGTGGGATACACCGGCACGTCGACGATCGCACTGCAGAGGCAGGCATAGTCGGCGATGAGCCACTCCGGGCGGTTCTCCGACAGCAACGCGACGCGATCCTGCGCGACGATACCGAGTCTGGCTAGGCCGAGCGCCACGTGCCGCACACGCTGGAGCACGGTGCGGTGGCTGGTGGGCTCCCATACGCCGTTCACCTTGTACAGCAGGGCGTCGGCCCGGTCGAACCGCTCGACCGCATCGAAGAAGAGCGCGTTCACGGTTCCCAGAGGCGGTCGCGGACCACCGACCGCCGAGGTGAGAGGCGAGGGAACGCCGGCGAGGGTGTTGTTGAGGGAGGGCACGGCGGAAGCGGTGGGCGAAGTCATCCCCATCTCCAGCAGGACTGAGGGCGGGCGGAGGCGCGTCGAACGACGCAGGCCGTGTCCGCTCGGGGTAGGCACCGGAAAATTGGTGCCCTGCAATGATCGGCGGGAGTGTGCCTTGGTGCGGCGGTCCGCTAAGAACCGGCGCTACTGGGACGCCGGGCGGACCACTTGCACGAAAACCCGGACGGGAGCGCCGCGCACGAGTCGCCCGCGATAACGCGCCGTGGCCTCCACAATGACCGTATCGGTCACGCGCGCCGACCCCTGCGGCACCGGGAAGCTGGCCGGCCGGACGCGTACCCGACGGGAAGCCGTTCCCTCGGACGACGTCGTGTCGAGCATCGACGCCCGGAGTTGCTCATCTACCAAAAAGACGCCCTTGGTCGTGTCGTTGGTCGGGTTGGTCGGCTTTACCAACCGGAAACTCACCAGCCAGCCGTCCACCCCCACCGGAGTCGTTTCCTGCAGATTGCGCAGCTGCACGCTGACCCCCCCTGTCGTGTTGCCCTCGGCTCGCGTCCGCCCGGTATCGGGGAGCAGGGAGACGATCAATGCAGACGGGGCCGACCCTGAGACCGCCGTATCGGGGCGCACCGTAGACGACAGGGTGCGCAATACCTGCAGCGACGAACCGATGCGAGCCGCGAGACGCCCAGCCGTGACCTTCGCGCGGGCTACGACGATGCCCTTGACCGTATCAACCAGAAACGCCGAATCACGGGTGAAATCCGCGTAGAGGTAACTCGGCTTCGCGTCAGCAATGATGTCGCCCGCCGAGTTGCGTACGATAGCCTTGATCGGGGCCACCGCCCCGAGCGAATCGCGCAGCGTGTCACCCACCACGACGGTTGGAAACGCAAAGGGCGGCAGTTCGATGGCTGCCGGCACTTCAGGGCCGGTACCCACATCGGCGCAGGCGGCTACGGCGACCGCTGCGGCGATCCCACCGCACAGCAGAATTCGGTTCACAGCCAACTCAGACGAAACGTTCGGCGAGACGCGTGGCGATGTTCACGTACGCCTGACTGGCCGGGTCGGCCGGCGTCCGCAGTACCACGGGCTGTCCTGCCGCGAAGGCATCTGCGGTGGCGGGTGTCCGGGGCACCGGCACATCGAACACGAGGTGCTGGGGCAGATGCTCACGGACGTAGCGGACGACGCGATCCGTGGCCGGGTTCCCCTCCTCGTACATCGTGAGCAGAATGCCTTCCAGCGTGAGTTCCTCGTTCTCGGCCACCACATCCTGAATGGCGCGCAGAATCTGCGGGGTGGTCTGCAGCGCCAGTGGTTCGCACTGCAGCGGCACCACGACGTGCTGGCTGGCCGCGAGGACACGTCGCGTGATGGCACCAAGCCCGGGCGGGGTGTCCACCACCACCACGTGGCAGCGCTCGCGAGCCATGGCCAACAGCTCGGCCAGCACGGTGGTCTCGCCCACGCGCTTCTGGAATTCGGTGTGGTCGGCCATGTCGCTGACGCTGCCGGCAAGAATCACCCGCAACCACGGGAGCGCGGTGGGCAGGATCACCTCGCGCAGTGCGTGCTCTCCACGCAGGTAGTCATCGAATCCCACCGTGGGGTGCCCGCGGCGCAACCCCACCCCGTAGCGTACCGCTCCTTGCGGATCGGCATCCACGAGCAGCGTCTTGAGGCCGCGGCGCGCGAAGGCCACGGCCAGATTGACCGCCGTGGTAGTCTTCCCGACGCCGCCCTTCTGGCTGACGATTGATAGTACGCGCCCCACGTCAGCCCTCGCTCACGCCGTCAGTGGCGCCATCGACGTTCCCGTCCGCCACCGACTCGCCACCGTCGGTGCTGTGCGCCATTCCGCTCAGTTCGGCGAGGGTACGCTCGGCGTGGGCGCGAAACTTGGCGGATGCCGGATCGTCGGGACGCGTCGAGCGCAGGAAGCCCTCGAGGTGCATGCCCGCATGCGCGGTGTCCCCGCGCTTGAGGAGCAGAAAGGCCAACCCGTAGTGCGCCCCAGCCAGATCCGGGTTGAGCTGAAGGGCCCGTCGGTACGTCCGAATGGCCTCTTCGGGCTGCCCCGTCTTGGAGAAGGCGATGGCGATGTTCTGCAACACGCCGGGATCGTCGGGGCGCTCGCGCAGGGCGAGACGATACGACGTCAGCGCGTTGGCGTAATCGCCGCGCGACTCGAGGTCGATCGCTTCAGCCAGAAAGTCCGGCTGTTTCGAATCACGTCCGGACGAGCCGCCCACGAGGCGGCGCCACCAAGTCATGCGCGCGCGGTGAATCGTGAGGGAAAGGAAATGGCGCCGGAGCGAAGCGATCCCGTCGCCCAACGAGGTGCGGAGTCGTGGTTGCACTCGACTCCGTTCGCAAACCTATCGGTGAGAACCGTTGGCTACAAGCCGCTGCCGCTCCCTGCTGGCATGTCAGGGCCATGCTGATTGGCGCGCGCATCCGGTTGGGGGTACACTGATCGTGACCTCAGTGGAGCCGTGGAATGCCCGTACCGCAGCCGTATGCCCCTGACCCCTCGAAGGGCGTGCTCATTGTCGATTGGCCGTTGTTCGGCGAGCTCTCACGCGCCCTCGCTGTCCGGGTCGCGCGCGACTGGATGCCGGATCTCATCGTGGGGATTGCGACCGCAGGCGTCGTACCCGGTGCGGCCGTGGCGGCCATTCTCGACCTGCCGTTCCACTCGATTCTGATTTCGCGCCGGTACGAGGCCGATCAGGTGCGCGAGACGCCGACGGTGTTTGGGGCCGCGCCGGCCGACGTGCGAGGCAAGCGCGTGCTTATCGTGGACGAAACCTGCGAGTCGGGGGCGACCCTGCGACTCGCCGTGGGCGCGGTGGTGAATGCGGGCGCGCGCGAGGTGCGCACGGCGGTCAGTATCCGCACCGGAGGCTACGCCCCCGATTATCACGCCTTCTCGACCCAGGCGATGATCGTGCTGCCGTGGGACCGGGAGCTCTTCGTGGACGGCGAGCTGCGGCCGAACCCGAAGTACGTGGGGCTGGTGACGGAACCGGTCGTCTGATCGGTTACGCGGAGGCGGCGGCGCGGTCGTACGGAATGCCGCGCTCCATCGCTTCCCACACGTAGCCCATCACGTCGATCGAGCCGAGCAGGAATCGCGCACGGCCGGGGCCCTGATGGGAGGCCTCGACTTCGAGCACGCTCATAGGGGCGTCGGCCAGCCGGCCGAAGAAGCCGGCAAAGAGCCCGGTACTCACCAGGCAGCCGCCTGCGGACTCGGGCGCCTCACCCCAGTCTGACACATCGAGCGCCATGACGGCGTCGCTCAGCGACAGCAATTCCACCCGTCCCCAGCCGATGCTGTGGAAGTACGCCTCGAGCAGCCACGGGAAGCGTTCATCCGACAGGCGATCCGGATGCGACTCGCCCTGTTCCGCCAGCCAGGTGGCGAAATGGGAGTAGAGCGCCTGGCCCGCGGCGAAGCCTGCGTCGCGAATCGCGTCTACGGGCAGGACCGAAGCGCCAGCGTGGGCGGCCAGGGCGGACTGGCGCAGGCCGGCGAAGAAATCGACCGGCAGCGATACGATGCGAGGCGGAAGGCTGGTGGCAGGGCTCATGCTTCCGTGACGCTCGCCGTCTCGAGGCGTCACGTCAAGTCGTCCCGGCTGTGACGGTCTGTTCCCGCCCGCCATCCGTCCGCCGCCGCAGTTCGGCCTCGTCGATCACCTCGACCCCGAGTTCCCGGGCCTTGTCGAGCTTGCTGCCGGCTTCTTCGCCAGCCACCACGAAGCTCGTCTTCTTCGACACGCTGCTCGTGACCCGCCCGCCCGCTCGCTCCACCAGCGCCGTGGCATCGCCACGGCTGAGTGTGGGGAGCGTCCCGGTGATGACCACGGTGAAGCCCGTGAGGGGCCCGTCGGCTTGCACGGCATTGGGCTCGTCGAGTCGTAGACCGCGCCCGCGCAGGCGTTCCATGAGCGCCTGCACCGTGGGGTCGGCGAACCAGCTGGCCACACTCGCGGCGATGATGTCGCCGATGCCACGCACTTCGCCCAGCTGCGCCGGCGACGCGGCCATCATGGCGTCGAGGGTGCCGTACTGCTTGGCCAGCAGTTGCGCCGCCTGCGCTCCCACATGGCGAACGCCGAGGCCGAAGAGCAGGCGCGAGAGCGGCTGCTGCTTCGAGGCGGCGATGGCGGCCACGAGATTTTCGGCGCTCTTCCGGCCGAAGCGATCGAGAGCGACCAGCTGCTCCACCGTCACGTCGTACAGGTCGGCCACGTCGTGCACGTAGCCCGCGTCCAGCAACTGCTGGATGCGAGCGTACGACAAGCCGTCGATGTCCATCGCCTCCTTCGCGGCGAAGTGCACGAGCCCCTCGAGCTGGCGCCCCGGGCATGCCACGTTGGTGCAGTAGCTCGCCACGTCGTCGCCGAACCGACGGACCTCCGATCCGCAGCGAGGGCACAGCTCGGGCATGCGCCACGGGCGCTCGGTGCCGTCGCGCTTCTCCGGCACGGGGCCCAACACGTACGGGATCACGTCGCCCGCCCGCACCACCTGCACCGAGTCGCCTTCACGCAGATCCTTCGCGGCGATCTGATCGGCGTTGTGCAGTGAGGCATACGTCACCGTGGCGCCACCCACATCCACCGGCTCGAGCACCGCGAACGGTGTGAGCACCCCGGTGCGTCCCACGTTGACCTCGATCTTGTTGAGGCGGGTCACCGCCATGTCCGGCGCGAACTTGCGCGCCACGGCCCAACGCGGTGTGCGATCGTTGCGAATGCCGAGTTCGTCCTGCAGCGCGATGTCGTTCACCTTCACCACACCACCATCGATGGCAAAGCCCAGGACCGCGCGCGTCTCGTGCTCGATGGTGTGCGCCCACGCGGTCGCTTCGGCGATGGTGTGGCAGCGGGCGCGGTGCGGGGCGACCGGAATGCCCCACGACGCCAGCGTTTCGAGCAGTTCCCACTGCGACTTGGCCGGCACGCCACCATCAGGGAGTACGGCGGCGTAGCCGAAGAATCGCAACGGGCGCTGCGCGGTGATGCTCGAGTCGAGCTGCCGCATGCTGCCGGCGGCCGCGTTACGCGGGTTCACGTACACCGGTTCGCCGGCGGCGACGCGTGCTTCGTTCATGCGTTCGAAGCCGGCGAAGGGCAGGTACACCTCTCCGCGAATCTCCAGAAGCGGCGGATGTCCGCTGCCCATGAGCCGCAACGGCACCCCACGAATGGTGCGCACGTTGGCCGTGACATCTTCGCCCTCGGTGCCGTCGCCGCGCGTGGTGGCCGTCACGAGTACGCCGTCGCGGTACGTGAGGGCGATGGCGGCGCCGTCGATCTTGAGTTCCACTGTGTAGCCGCTGCGATGGATCGCATCGCCCACCACGCGCTCGATCGACTGTTCCCACGCCTCGAGTTCCCCTTGATCGAACGCGTTGTCGAGCGACAGCATGCGCACGAGATGCCGGTGCGGCTGGAACGCCGACTGCACCGGCGCCCCCACACGCTGTGTGGGGGAATCATCCGCACGCACCCCGGGGTACGCCTCCTCGATGGCCTGCAGTTCGCGGAAGAGGCGGTCGTACTCCTGATCCGAGAGGGCGGGCTGATCGAGCACGTAGTACTCGTACTGCGCGCGGGCGAGCACCCTCTTCAGCTCGGCGGCGCGCTGTGTCGTGGTATCCGGGACGGCAGACATGTCGGGAATCTACCCACGGCGCACGCGGTGCCGGAGGGCAATTATGGCGCATCGGTTGGTTCACCACGTCGCGCGTTGCGCGGGAGGGCACCATGTACCACCGGACTGATATCGACGAGCAGGAGCGGGCCCAGGAACAAGCGCAGGCGCTGGAGCGGGAGCGAGAGCGGGAGCAAGACGAGCGCGGCGAGGCGTTCGCGCGGGATTACGCGCGCCGTGATCACCGCGAGCACGCGGCCAACCGCGCACCGGATGCTGCCGGGCGCGATGGTCTGGCACTCGGGCTGGGTATGCTCCTCGGCGCGACACTGGGTGCCGGACTCGCGCTCCTGCTGGCGCCGGCCAGCGGCGAGGATACGCGTCGCCAGCTGCGGCGTGGGGCCCGTCGCCTGTACGCACGCGGCAGCGATGCCGTGGCTGATCTGCGCGATGATGCCGAACGCCGGGCCCGGCGGCTCGCCCGTCGTGGCGTTGATCGCGGTCGGGATCTCGCGCAGGACGTTCGCGATCGGGTGCGCGTGTAGCCCCTGCGCCTTTAGCGTCCGCTACCGCAGCTTCTTGAGCTCGTCGTTGGCATGCTGCCGGTACACCGCATCGTTCGGATCGGAGGCCGGCGCGGCAATCGCCGCACGGTACGCGGCGCGGGCGTCATTTATGCGATCGAGGTCGCGGTAGATGCGCGCGAGATCGAGTCGATGCACCAGGCGGGCGGGTTCGATCTCGACGGCGAGTTCGAGATGGCGTAGCGCCTCGGCCCATGAGGCGGTGCCGAATACCTGCCCGCCGAGAAACGCTCTGGCCACGGTGCGCGAGATCCCGTTCAATCGCATGATTTCCGCGTGCCACACACCCATGACATGCAGCGCACCGGGGTGGCGGGGCGCCAGCTTGAGGGCTGCCAATGCCTCCTCTCGCACTTCGATACCGTACTTCACACGCTCGCGCGGTCCCGCTGCCAGCGCGGTGCGGCCAATGGCGCGCGAGAGATGAAAGTGTCCCTCGGGATCCCCCGGGTTAAGCGCCACCGCACGCCGTGCGTAATTCGTGGCCTTCGTATACAGGGCCGTGCGCACGGCCTCGTTGCGTTCGAACTCGCCCTGATCGACCGCCGCGGCGGCCGCCTGCCACAATTCGAGGTACGTGCTCGGTTCGCCTGACTTCGTCACGTTCGCCATCGCCATCTGCGCGTGCACCCCGCGATGGGGCGCCGCCATGACCACGAGCCCGAGTCCCAGCAGCCCCGCACGCCACAGCAGGCGCGCCGGCCGTACGAACCGTGCAGCAACGGGAATGGCGGTGTAGGTTGGCATGACGTATGGAAGCTCGAACGTTGATCGAACGGAAGCGCGATGGCGGACGGATCACCGCCGCCGAATGGCGCTCTCTTATGAATCAGTATGCCGCGGGCGAAGTGCCAGACTATCAGATGGCCGCATTGGCGATGGCCATCTTTTTCGTCGGCCTCGACCGTGACGAGATCGTGGCGCTCACCAATGCCATGCTGGAGAGTGGCTCCTCCCTCCAGTTGAGTCACCTGACCCTCGGCCGGGTGGACAAGCATTCCACCGGTGGCGTGGGGGACAAGGTGTCGCTGGTGCTGGCACCGCTGGTCGCCGCCTGCGGTGTGGCCGTTCCCATGATGTCGGGGCGCGGGTTGGGCCACACCGGTGGTACCCTCGACAAACTGGAGTCGATCCCCGGATTCCGCACGGATCTTCCGCTGGCGCAAGCCACCAAACAGCTCGAAGCTATTGGCTGCGCCCTGATCGGACAGACCCGCGAGATCGCCCCGGCCGATCGCAAGCTGTACGCGTTGCGCGATGCCACCGCGACAGTGGAAAGCATCCCGCTCATCGCGGCCAGCATCATGTCCAAGAAGCTGGCTGAGGGGCTGACCGGGTTGGTGCTCGACGTGAAGTACGGCTCAGGGGCGTTCCTGCCGGAGCTCGATCGCGGCCTCACCTTGGCGCGCACGATGATCGACTTGGGTACGGATCATGGCTGTCCCGTGGTGGCGTTGCTCACGGCCATGGACCGTCCGTTGGGGCGGGCCTGCGGCAACGCGTTGGAGGTCGAGGAATCGATCGCCGCGCTGCGCGGTGAAGGACCGGCTGACCTGATGGACGTGACCTATGCGCTGGGCGCCGAGATGCTGGTGCTCGGCGGGGTGGCAGCGACCAGGAACGAGGCCCGACGCCGCATGGAAGTGGCCATCTCGAGCGGCCGTGCCGCCCGGAAATTCCAGGCGATCATCGAAGCGCAGGGGGGAAACCCTGCGGTCGTCGACGATCCCGGCCTGCTGCCGCAGGCGGCCGAGGTGGAGCTGTTCGTGGCCGCGCGCGACGGCGTGGTGGCGCAGGTGGAGCCGCGGGCCATCGGGCGGGGGATCACGGCGATGGGCGGTGGCCGCACCAAGGTGGAGGACACGGTGGACCCAGCGGTGGGATTCGTGATCACGGCGCGTCCCGGTGATGTGGTGCGGGCCGGTGAACCGCTGGCCACCATCTTCGCGCGCGATACGGCGGGGGTGGAGGCCGGGCGGGCCGCGTTGCGGGCGAGCATCCGGCTCGCCGATGATGCGGACCCGCCGCTGCCGCTCATTTCGCATCGGGTCACGGCGGCGGGGGTGGAGCGGTACGAGGCGGAGGAGTAGGGGACGGGTGGTGACGGCGGCTGCTAACGGCGGTTGGTAACGGCGGCTCAACAGCAGACGGCAGACGGCAGGAAAAACAGCACGCAGAACGGGAGGAATTCGGAAGAACAACTCGGCAGCGTGCGCTTCGCGCCGCTGCCGATTTCCGAACAGCAAAGGACATCGGGCGCCCCGCGAAGCGGTGGCGCCCGTTTTGTTGTACCGCATTCCTCCCAAACTGCGTGCTGTTTTTCCTGCCGTCTGCCGTCTGCTGGTAGTCGCCCACCCCGATCTCGCCCAACCCGCCCCCGCCCAAACGCACCATCTGACGGAACCCCCTCCCCCCACTCCCCGTTCTCCACCGGACTGTCTAGTATTCTTCCGTCGGCGGTCTCCGCCTCCCGTTCACCG
>Ga0164293_10000534_pt1 | contig 30335 bp, 37 predicted proteins | sample GEODES118metaG_FD_111487 | JGI IMG/M metagenome (GOLD analysis project Ga0164293, IMG submission 111487) | Eutrophic lake water microbial communities from Lake Mendota, Wisconsin, USA - GEODES118 metaG | ecosystem: Environmental > Aquatic > Freshwater > Lake | place: USA: Lake Mendota...
ACCCACTTTACACTTTCAATGGTTCCGTTGAGTGAATACTTGTCGATAAATGTATTAATTGTTTGTTTCTTCATACTCTACAATCTTATTCTAAGTTTAATGTTTTGTCAATTTTAAAATGTGAAATCGAAGAATTCTTCAGAAGCTTTACACAAGTCTTCTACGGAACTCAAGCATTTAATGCCGTTTACATACAAATCGTTCGGGGATACATAAAAGTAACCAATTTTATAATCAGCATATGCCACGGTTCTCATTTGATAGTATACTTTTACATTGCTACTATCATTGGTTCTAAACTCAATATAATAGATTTTAGGATCGCTTAACCTATACAACTGATTCCTTGGAACAAACAATTTATCACACAATATTTGATTTGGCGTAAATTCCACGTATGGTCCACGTTGACCAATAACTACACGTTCGTATTTACGTGCAATAACAGTATCATAACTTGTTTTTAACTCTAATGACGATCCCTCTTCGGATATTTTTAATAAATCTTTATACTTCTTCATAACAATTTAAAAACTAAAAAACTCTTCCAATTTAACATCCGTCTCATTTGGATAACTCCAATTCAACACATTATAAAAGTCTAACAACTTACCTCTGAGTTCTTGTTCATACATAGCGTTTCTATCTACATATTGTTCAATGAACTCCATAATACGATCAGGATCAGTACCATCAGCTTTCATAGCAATACCCTCAATACCATATTGGTTTTGTTTTAGATATACCCACTTGATCTTTTGACCGTGGAAAATCTCAGGTACATCTTTGTCTAACTTCCAAGTCTTCAACAAATCATTATAAGCCAAAGCAGCTTTAGCTTGTGCTGGAGTGCCATCCATAAACTGAAATGGATGTCTAGTCTTTGGATTGTAATCATTATCTCCATTTTGACTCTTAAATTTTACACTAGTATTCTTTGCAATCTCAATAACTGGATAAGTAGACATCTTATCCTTAAATTCAAGAATACTAGCATCGATTTGATCTTTTGGAAGTTTACGCAACATATCATCCAAGAACTTTTGCATAAACTTACGAAATCGAATTGGAAAGCTAGTACGAACTACGTCAATACCCTTTACTTCCATCTCATCACACTCAATACCAGCTTTATTAATGATAAACTGAGCATAACGTTTCTTAGCCAACCAAAAACTAGTCTTGGCAATAACTTCTTGTTTCGCATCAAAACGATGTTTCTCAATGTTGAAGTAACGTTTTGCCATTACATCATAAAACTTATTGACAAACGATTGTACATCGCCAGTTACTTTCAAAATAGCCTCAGTCATTGCCTTTTCATCATTTAGATCGATATCAGGCATATTCTTTTTAATGATAGGTAATGCACTAGCAAAACAACTATCTGTATCTGTATAGATAACCCAATCTCCTTCTTTCTCATTCAATGAACGTTTGAAACATTCATTAATAGCCTTACCAGTAGATTTGATAATATCTTGACCAGTTATGGTAACAGCGCTCGCATTATCCTTGTCATAAAATCTAAAGATCGGTAAACCCAATACACCATAGATTGAATTAAGTAATACTTTTTGTACTTTTTGACGACCATCATAAAATTCATATTTTTCCCATTCTTTTAAATCCGCATGCTTTTTAGCAAGTTTACGAAGATCTTTACGTTCATCGAACCACTTTACTAGAATTTCTGGAATAACCCCCGTCTTGTCTTTCTTACACATTACACCATTACTAGCCACACTCAAATTGCTTTGGGTAACCAATTGTTTAAATTCATCATTGGTATAAATTGTAGATCCAACGTGATACTTACCAATTTTGTCTTGAGCAAACAATCTAGCATTAAATGCGTACAATCGTTGTTCAAGATATTGAGCAAATGGAGTCTTCTTTTGAGCACCATCACTTAGATTCTCATAATCCTCACGAATTTCTTTGGTACGATCTTCTACATAAGAATTATCATATTCGATCTTATTAATTACTGCTACTTTAGTTTCAGGCGATAAGTTAAGACTGATGATGATATTCGGATACATTGATGTAAGGTCCAAGTCAAAGACCCAATCATAACGACCGGGAGTAGGAGCTTTAACATAAGCACCTTCAAAACCTTGTTCATTATCTTCCATTTGAGTTTCATATTCATCACGACCATCCAATGATTTATTTTTAGCGACTTGTCCTTTACGACGTAGATACATAAGAATAGCACCTTCAATGAAACGAGAACTCATTTCATACCATTCATATGGAACGTGACCTTTGTGACAAATAGCCCTTGCCAATTCAATAAACTGTAACTTTTTTTCTAGTGCTACAATGATTTGTACGTCGTTCAAGTTATATTCAATATACTTGTTGATATCAGCTTTGTACAAATCATCCAAACTACCTTTATAGGCAATCTTCTCCATACCCACGATCTTTTTACCAATAGCTCCAAGAGCATAACTAGCTTCTTGTTTGATATTAAGCTTCTTATAAAGCGTCATATAATCCAAATGAGTTACCCCAGCTACAATAACTTTCTTATTCCAGTCATTGATATAAGCAACTTGAATTGGACTCAACCGTTTTGCATTGTTTGGACCAACGATATTTTTCATACGACGAAACAGATAAGGCATGTCGAAGTTATCACTGTTCCAACCAGTACTAATAGTAGGTTGAATTTCTTCCCATTTGGTAAGAAAGTGCATCAATAGACTGTCTTCATCTGTAAAACTACGTACTTCTACATTTTCTTTAACGAAGTCCTGTAGCTTATGTTCTTTATCCAAAATGAAAGCTGTATATTTAGATGTACAACTATCATAAATAGCAATAGCTGTAATTTCTTTATCAGCTTCTTCTACGTTTGGAAAGCCACCTTCGGTACTAACTTCAATGTCAAGATACACAACACGGTGACCTTCGGATGGTTCGTCACTATCCTCGTAAGCATCAATCAAGATGCGAGTTTCTGCTGGAACATCACTTTCAAATAGACTTGGGTCTTTTGGATTAAATTTGTATACCTTTTCTAATTCGTCTCCATAAATACTACGATACATTCCACCTTCACGCTTTCGATAAGCATATGGACGATAAGGTACCGTTACATATCCTTTTTTATCATCCCACAAGTGAATAATGTTATCTTTCTTTGAAACAAATATATTTTGATACATATAACCACTATACCCTCAACTTAGGAAAAAGTCCAGCGAAATCATTTTGTTATATAATATTTATCAAGAATTACTCCGTCTAATTCCGATGAATCTAGATTTTGAAGAGCCGCTTGATAGTGAGTTAGAATTGGTTTTCCTTTAATGTTAAACGAGGTATTTATTAATATAGGCATACCACTTAGTTTTTCAAATTCTTTCAAAAGTTCATAAACATAAGGATTTTGATTATAATTTATAGTTTGCAACCTTGAAGTTCCATCAACATGCGTAATAGACGGCAATAAATTTCTAAAGTCATTTTTTACCTTGGGACTAAATGACATATATTTGTAATTTGCATTATTACTAGTTTCAAAGTATTTATTAGCATTTTCTTCACAACAAATAGGAGCAAATGGTCTAAACCATTCTCTGAATTTAACCTTCTTATTTATTGTGTCTTTCATATTATGGTGCCTTGGATCTGCTAAAATGGTTCTATTCCCCAATGCACGTGGACCAACTTCACTCTGACCCCGACACAAACCTATAATCTTTCCATTGTATATATCTTCTGCTACTTTTTTAATATCAGTAGATTTCCAAGATCTATACATTAGTATGTTTGGTAATATTTCTTCATCCAACACAGGACAACCAGAATACATAGTTTCATTTACAACCGAAGAATTTAACATCAAACACATTGCTCCATATGATAATCCACAATCACTTGGCGCCGGTGGAATAAAAAAGTTAGTTGTAGGATATAATTTTGAGAGTCTTTCATTGAGAAGCACATTTAAAGCGCCTCCTCCCGATAAACAAACATTTTTATGAATATCTTGATTAAAATATTGTTTAAAATAATCGATAAAAAAGTTTTCAAATGCTAATTGTGTATTATATGCTATATTAACACTGTCTATATTAGAATATTCCGTTGTTTTTTTGTTTATAATATTTCCGAGATGTTTATTTCTAAAATAAAAAGCAGAATTATGATCACCGTCAAAACCTATCTTAATAGAATTTTGAAATAGACTATAAATAGAATCATAAATATTTTTATCAAATGATCCATATGCACTTAATCCCATTAGTTTGCCGGAATTAGCCAACATATTAACTATAGAGTCGCCGCTTTTCTTTTCTATTTCAGAAATAAAATTTCCTACATATGCATAAAATTCTGTTAATCCTGTTAGAGTAAATGGATTTATTTTTTTCAAACCATTTTTATCTGCCTCAAATACACAGAGATTACCATCATTTCCATATCCATCAAACGAAACTATTAATGAAGAATCAAAATTGCTTGAATAAAAAGCACTAGCAGCATGACATTCGTGATGGTTATAATACACGAAATCGGATATTTGAAAAATTGATTTATATAAAGATTTTTCTTTATCTAATCCCTCATCAGTACCATAATATGGTCTTAATAAAGAAGCGACATCAAACTTTTCTTCAAATCCCAAATTAATAATAATATTCTTTATGTAATTTAAGATGTATACCTTTTGATCATCACTAAAAGAATCTATATAAAAGTATCTAATTCCGAATATTCTTTCCAATTCAAAGTGATAAAATTTGTTTAACTTTTCAGAATAAACGCAAATATTTGAATCGTGTCCGTTAAAATAAAACGAAATGTATTGCTTACTATTCATAGATTTCTATATAAACTTTTTTGTCAGCTGTAATGTGCGGATTCCAATGAGACAGATGATAAAACTGAGAATTAAGTATAATAAAATACATACTCATTATAGTCATTTTTTCGACTTTTTTGTCAACGTCATTGCATATTTTATACGTAACTTTACAAAAATCACTTATTCCGTTTGATTTTTCACTACCATATATACGCAATGAACTATCATCACTAAATGTAACTAGTGAAATTTTTGAATCATCTGAAATTTTATTTGATACACATTGTTTGTTTTCATAATTCACAACCCAAGATAACTTTTTATATAATTTATTTGAATTAATTACATTATACAAATGTGTTGATTTTTCCAAAAAGTCTTCGTTTATTTTCATTGTTTTAATTTATTAACAAGTCCAGTAAAAACCGAATGATGTTCTTCTTTTACATGTTGAGCGCATTGTAATATTCTATCCATCAATCTTTTATGTTTAATAGCAACAAATAAACACGGTTCAAGTTCTTCGCCTGATAATACAGGTGGAGTAATTTTATTAATACAAAACCACAACATGGCCAATTCGTCTTCTGTAAGAGACTGTAAATGATCTAATTTCATTGTAGTTTAATTCCAAAGATGTTTTGTCCGTAATTTACAAATAGTGTGTTATCCAACTTAGATTTTAATGTGGACAATTCTTTAGAGTGTACTTCTTTTTCTTCATCCTCTACTTCTTTAACACTAAAACTATTACCCAACTTAGTAACACTAGCTTCTCTAGCACTCATAACAATCTGTGGAGTAACTACCAAATAGTCGCCTGATTTTAATTCTTTCTTCTTCTTAGACTTATTATCCAATACGGTTACATTACCACTCACCACATATACGTGAGTAAACTTTTCATTAGATTTAACAAAGAATGTGGATTGACTAAATGTTACACTACATAACGTAGTGAGTAATGTATTTAGATTGGTACTTTCACTAACACAATATAGTTCTCCGTTGAGAGTAAAGTTAAACATTGCGTCCTTTACTTTAACCACTTCAGGTAATTTAAAATCATTTACATATTCAGTACTTGTTTGATTAAAGTATGTGGAAGTGTTTTCTTTCTGAAACACTGCAATACGATATGGTATTATATATGATACACTAGAGTTGGTTGTGTTTATATTAAGACTATTAGTAATAGTATATGTTTTACCAATAGTAGTAGGTAATACATTTAGTTTGTTGTTAATTACCTCAGTTAATTCTACGTCATTATTCTTATCATATAGATAAAGATCATTAGCGTGTAGATTAAGTGCGGTCAATAGAATAGTTAGAAATTTCTTCATATACAATATATAGTTTTTATAGATTGACTTTTATTAATTATACATTAGGATGATAGAATGTCAATTGAAGAAACTAAAGAAATAAAAAAGAAACGAGTCAGTTTTAGCCAATATTCTACATTTCTGAAATGTCCGCAAAAGTGGTATTTGGATTATGTCAAGAATCTTCGGGTTAAAGATGATAATATTAATACTACGTTTGGAACTGCCATTCATCATGCATTTCAAACATATCTTACCGCGTTATATAAGGAAGGCGTCGGTATTGCCGACTCATTAGATGTAAAGAAGCTATTCTTAGATAAGTTTAATGAGGAAATCAAAAAGGTAAAAGATGTAAAAGAAGAAGAATTTACCGACTTTATTTTCGACGGAAATGATATCGTTGATACATTTTGTAAATCTGCAAATAGGGTAAAATACTTTCCTACCAAAGACTATGAACTAATTGGCATTGAAATTCCACTTGAGATTCCAATCAAAAATAATGTGGAGTTTGTAGGCTTCATCGATATCGTCCTAAAAGAACGAAACAAAGAATATTATCGTATTATTGACTTCAAAACATCTAGCAGTGGTTGGAATAGTTATATGAAAGAAGATGTAAGTAAACTTGCACAGTTACATCTATACAAATCTGTATACAGCAAAAAGTTTAATGTACCACTCAATAACATCGAAGTAGAGTTCTTTATCGTAAAACGTAAACTTTATGAAAATGTAAGCTTCCCACAAAGCAGAATTCAGTTATTTAAACCGGCCGCTGGTCCTACTATTATTAAAGAATCAATCAAATCATTCGTTGAGTTCTTAGACTACGGATTTACTTCAGATGGAAATTATAACGAAACTAATCAATATATAAAAGTTCCTGGTAATGGTAAAAAGAATTGTAAATATTGTACCCATTACAAAAAAATATGTGATGGTAAAGCTACAAAATTATAATTAATACTTTACATATGTGTATATCTATATATGTACATATGTTATGGATCAATTTGTTACAACAGTAAAACTTAATCAAGAATTATATAATCAGTTTAAAGAACTGAATATACGAGGAAAAATATCTTTTCAAGACTTTGTAAATAAGTGTCTTGAAAAGTATTTGATAGACGCTAAATTTCAAACAGAAATTAGCGAAAGTATTTCTACAAAGTTAAGTTTTAATGCTCCATTTTCATTATCAAAGGAATCTAAATGAAAAAGAAAAAGATACTATTATTGAGTGATGATTTAAGAATGCATAGTGGTGTGGCTACAATGAGTCGAGAACTCGTATTAGGCACTCTTCATCACTATGACTGGGTACAAATTGCAGGAGCGATTAAACATCCAGAAGCCGGCAAAGTTGTAGACATGAAAGAAGCTTGTGATAAATTAAACGGTAGATCCGATAATTATCTTAGATTATATCCTGTTGATGGTTATGGCGATGAAGAAGTGTTGTATCAAATCATTGCTCTAGAAAAACCCGATGCAATTATGCACTTTACTGATCCACGGTTTTGGGGTTGGTTGTATAATATCGAACATCAGATCCGTAGCAAGATTCCTCTAACCTATCTAGACATTTGGGATGATTTACCATATCCAATGTGGAATAAACCATTCTACAAGAGTTGTGATGCGTTATTTGCTATTAGCAAACAAACAGATAACATTAATAAATGGGTACTAGGACCAGAAAATTGTACCAGTATCTATGGTGATTTTGATAAAGAAGGAAACGTTATAAAGGAGAACATTTAATATGCCAATAAAAGGAAAACATCTATTGCACTTGGTGCCACATGGTATCAATAGTGATGAATTTAAACCACTTCCAAAAAGAGATTCGTCAGTTGAAAAGTTAAAGAAGAGTTTATTAGGAGATGGAGAATACAATTTCATAGTAGCATTTAACAGTAGAAATGCTCATCGTAAACATCCAGCAAATCTGATTATGGCATTTAAATCATTTTGCGCTTCTATAAATCAAGAAGAAGCAAAGAAATGTGCTTTGATTATGCATACAGATAAGGTATGTGAGGCCGGTACAGATCTCGTAGCTACAGTTCAAGCTGTTTGTCCAGAGTATAAAGTGGTATTGGATGAATCTCGTAGAAGTCCAGAAGAAATGGTTGCATTTTATAATTTGGCGGATGTGGTTGCTAATGTTAGTTCCAATGAAGGATTTGGTTTAAGCATCGCTGAAAGTATTATGTGTGGTACTCCTGTCATCGCTACGGTCACAGGTGGTTTACAAGATCAACTAGGAATTGTTACAGATGATGGTAAGCCGGTAGAATTCAAGCTTGAATTTGGTACCAATAGTACAGGAAGATACACAAAACATGGCATTTGGGCTAAGCCTATTTGGACTAAAGTGCAAAATCTTCAAGGCAGTCCTCCCACTCCATATATCATGGACGATTTGACAAATTATACCGATATTGCTGATGCAATTGCATATTGGTATTTAGTTGGAAGTGATAAACGTGAACAATATGGATTAGAAGGTCGTAGATGGGCAATGAATGAAGGTGGAATTAATAGTAAAAACATGTGTGATCAGTTTATCAAAGCCATGGACTTTACATTGAATAACTTTAGGCCTGTTAAATCATTTGACATCTTTACTAATAATGGTTATGATATTAAATCATTACCTAACGATAAGTTGGGATTTGATTTACACGTTGTAAATTTAGAAACTATTAAGCAGACTATTTCATGAAGATTCAAGTATTAAAAAACGAAGATTATCAAGACGTAGAAAATCTACCTAAGAAAGGCACAGAACGTGCTACTGGTTATGATGTAATCGTTACAAGTGGACCAGAAATCATCGGGGAAACATACGATAACGGTACATATAAAAGAATCGATTATATTCAGTATAAAACAAATCTTAAACTAGCTGTACAACAAGAAAGACAGTATAGTGGATTTGGTCATACCGATATTGATTATGATATCCTAGCATTTCCTCGTAGTAGTGTTAGCAAGTACAATTTAGTATTAGCTAATTGTATTGGGTTGATTGATGCTGATTATCGTGGTGAAGTATTACTTCGTTTTAAATATCAATGGCAACCGGAAGACTATAAAATTAGAACCGATAATCTATTGGAAGGAACTGTAAATTTCAGTAAACTTTACAACAAAGGTGATAAAGTCTGTCAACTCAAAGTGACCAAAGTAGAAAATGTAGAATTCGTATTAGTAAATGAATTGGATTCTACAAATAGAGGCGAAGGTGGATTTGGTAGTACCGATGTTAAAAAAGGAGAAAAAGCTGAAGTAGCTCAAATTCAAATGAGTAAAATGGAATCACTCTATAATAGTTTAGGTGGAATTCCTACTCCAAATAAAAAGTATAGTCAGTTAGTTAGTGAAAGAGATACAAAACAATTTAATCAATAATATGAACAAACCATTATGTCTAATTTCAGGGCCAGTATTTAACCGAAGCGGATATGGCGACTGGGCCACAGCTGTTGCTAAAAGCATCATTCGTTATGATAAGTATGATGTTAAAATTGCACCCACTAGATGGGGAAATTGTCAAAGTAAACGTTTTCTAGAAGATCTTACTGATCCGGAAGATAAACTTTTAGCTAGTAAGTTTTTGCAAGGAAATCTAAATAAGCAACCTGAGTTATTTGTTCAGTTAACTATTCCGGAAGAATTTCAATCAATTGGTAAATACAATATTGGAATGACAGCTGGTATTGAAACTACTATTCCGCCAGGCAGTTGGATTGAAGGTGTTAATAGGATGAATCTTACTATCGGCTTGTCTAATCATGTTAAAAAGACATTTACCGAGACAAAGTTAGCAAAACAATTGGAAAACGGCCAACAAATTCCAATCCAAGTTGAAAAACCAATCGAAGTGTGTTTTTGGGGAGCAGATACTAATATCTTTAAAAAGACAGATGAAAAACTTGAAACTGTTGAAAATGCTCTGTCAAACATTAAAGAATCTTCCGCATTCCTATTTGTAGGTCAATGGACACATGGTGGCCTTTATAATGATCGTAAAGACATTGGAAATCTTATTAAGACATTCTGTTCAGCATTTAAGAATCAGTCTCTAAATGATCGTCCGTGTCTTATTGTAAAAACAAGCGGAGCTTCATATTCGACCGTAGATCGTTTTGAGATTCTATCTAAGATTAATAAAGTTCGTGATGAAATCGGTGAAAATGTACCTAATGTATATCTTTTACACGGGGAATTATCCGAACCAGAAATGAATGCGTTGTTAAATCATGAAAAGATTATAGCACACGTTTCATTTACTCACGGTGAAGGATATGGACATCCACTTCTTCTATCAACGTTAAGTGGAAAACCACTATTGGCGCCTAATTGGAGCGGTCATTTGGATTATTTGAATCCAAGCTTGTCAAATTTATTGCCTGGAAATCTGGTAGATGTAGATAAAAAATCGGTAAATCAGTGGATTATTAAAGAAAGTAAATGGTTCAAAGTATCATATTCATTGGCAGAAGATAAAATGAAACAAGTGTACTTCGCTCGAAAGAGTGATAAGTTTACTAAAAACTCAGAACTTCTACGAAAAGAAAATATGGAGAACTTCAGCATGTCTGCGATGGATACGAGATTGTGGTCTATCTTAGATAAATATGTTCCTCGGTTTGCTGTCGAAAATGCATTTGTATTGCCAAAATTAAAACCAATTAATAATACTTCAACTGAAATTACACTTCCAAAATTAAAGATAGCTTAATATGTTTTTATCTTATTTAGTAACATGTCACAATGAAACTGATAGTTTAGAAAAACTATTAAACAAGTTAATCTCTAACATAAAGAACAGCCATGAAATTGTTCTGCTTGACGATTATTCGGATAATCCAAAAACTTTGGAGATTATACAAAAATATAAAGAAAAGATAAATTTATATCAACATAAATTAGCTAAAAATTATGGAGCGCATAAAAACTATGGTATAGAATTATGTAAAGGTGAATGGATCTTTCAACTAGATGCTGATGAAGTTCCAACTGATGGATTATTGGAAAACATTGACTTGATTATTGAATCAAATAGTAATAATGAAGTATTATGGTTGCCACGATTAAATTATTTCATTGGAGTAACCGAACAAGACATCAATACGTGGGGATGGAAAATGTACGACGGTATGATTAATTTTCCAGACTACCAATCAAGAATATACAGAAACAATCCACACATTAGATACGAACGAAGACTCCACGAAAAAGTTGAAGGATTCAAAAGTTATGTCTTTATACCTCCACAAAAAGATTATGCTATTATTCATGAGAAAACAATAGAAAAACAAAGACAGACTAATGTAAATTACAATAAACTATTTACGGAAGATGAAAATAAAGGATACGCAGTTAAATGAAACATATAAATTATATTGATCTTGGTTTGTGGAAACGTGCCGATGAATTGGAATACATGGTTAAATATGTGTTACCTAATTTTAAAGATATTACATATACGGCATATGGAGTAGAAGCGTGCCCGGAATATGCGGAATTGATCAAAAATAAATATATAAATAATAAAAACGTTATTATTCATAATAAAGCTATATCCAACTTTGTTGGAAAAACTGATTTATTTTTTGCTACGAACAACGATGGTCTGGGCAATTCAATTTTTAAAACAAAAAATAACGTTGATATAAGGTCAAAAGTTGAAGTTGAAACAACTACATTTTCACATTGGTTAAACGAAAACAAAATAGATCTATATAATAGTATTAATATACTAAAAGTTAATATAGAGGGTGCAGAATTATTTCTCTGGGATGATATTAAAAAAAATAATTTAAGAGATTATTTTCATATATTGTGTGGACATCCGTCACACGATATATATAAAGTTTCCGAGTTGGCCAATCAAATAGATTATTATAAGTCGCTCTTAGTAGAATTAAATGTCGATTTACTGTTATTCTGTCACACAGATGGACGGTCTTCTATTAACAATATGACATCCGAATTATCAAACATTTTGAAACAGCAATGAACGAAATAGAACATATATTATCATTGGTACCTACAAAACTGGAATATAAATCCACAACTTCCAAACAGTTTAAATTGGATGTGTATGAATATTTTAATAAACCCGAGTTTAAAACATTGAATTGTCTGGAAATAGGTTGTGCAAAAGGTCATACCACTTTAATATTGAGTAAGTTGTTTAATAAAGTATACGGAGTCAATGAAGATTCGTGTGATATTGCGTCTGAATTTTGCAAATCTAATGGGAGTCTAAATGCGGAATTTTTTGTACAAGATGTATATAGATTTGGCTTTCCTAATGTCGAAGCGGATATAATAATGATCGATGCAATTCATACATACGAACATGTATACACCGATATTAAAAATTCATTAAAATTGAAATCTAAAAATAAGAAATATTTTATTTTTGATGACATGGGACTGTTCCCCGAGGTTAATAAAGTAGTAAAAGACATGTGTGATCAAAATGTTCTCCGGTTTATAAAAGATATTGGCGTTAGCCCTGACGGTCAGTTTCATAAGCCTTTGAATAGATACGAAGGGGCTATTTGCGTAGAAATTTAATAATATGAAATATATCACCAACATAGATACATTATCAGCTTTGTTTGATAGATTGATAACAGAAAACATCAAACTTTATTTCTTTAATAAGGATAATCTTGTAGAAAAAGTAAATCATCAAAATATCGTAATCGCTGAAATTAAAAATAGAATCAGAGAATTACTACGTGATACATATGATAAGAAACAATATGATTATCTTTCTGAAAAAAGAACATTTAATGAAAATGTAATTGTAGAATCCTTAGAAGAACTTATCATTAATGATATCAACATAGGCGAATCTGATAGAGAAAGATTAAAACAAGTTCAAAGCGACAATCCATCTATAGAAAAATTTTTAATCAATGAAAAAAGATTAAGAAAAGCTAATGAAGGTAGATCTCGTAATAAAAATGAAATAGACGAACAATATAAAAAAATATTATGAATGTGTTAATTACAGGAGTAGCTGGTTTGCTTGGGTCTAATTTAGCCGATTTTCTTATTAAAAAAGATATCAACGTTGTCGGTATTGACGATCTAAGCGGCGGATATATAGAAAACGTGAATGATAAAGTTAAGTTCAACAAATTAAATTTAATAACCGACGTAGATGAACTTAAAAATTTATTCTCTAATTATAAATTCGATTATGTTTATCATTTCGCCGCATATGCAGCGGAAGGTTTAAGTCCTTTTATTAGAAATTATAATTATAATAACAATCTAGTGTCCACTGCTAATATAGTCAACTGTTGCATAAATAACAATGTTAAAAGATTAGTGTTTACATCTACAATGGCAGTATATGGAGAAAATAAAACTCCATTTGACGAATCTTATATTCCTAATCCAGTTGATCCATATGGAGTTGCAAAATACGCATGTGAAATGGATATTAGAGTCGCTGGAGAACAACATGGTTTAGATTGGTGTATTATTAGACCACACAATGTATATGGGAAAAATCAAAACATCTGGGATAAATATAGAAATGTTCTTGGTATTTGGATGAATTTACATTTAAATAATAAACCGTTATCAATATATGGAGATGGAGAACAAACCAGAGCTTTTTCTTATATAAATGACAGTATAGAGCCACTGTGGAATGCGGCAATTTTTCCAGAAGCTTCAAAACAAATTATCAATCTAGGCGGAATTTACGAAACATCTATTAATTCAGCGTGTGATACTTTAATTAAAGTGATGGGAGGCGGAACTAAAATTTATCTTGAGAAGAGACATGAAGTTAAACACGCGTATTCAACTTATCAAAAATCTATTGATATTTTAAAATTCAAACATAAAACGAATTTAGAAGAAGGATTGATAGATATGTGGAGTTGGGCAATAAAACAACCGAAAAGATCTCAGTTTATTTGGGATAAGTATGAGGTTGAAAAAGGAATTTACAATTATTGGAAAACAAATTAAAAATGAATAAAAAAATTGTTATAGTACCTGTATTCTGTGAATCTCATTTAATTAAATTGCAAATAGATAATATATTCGAAACGATTGATCCGGATATATTGGTTTATAATGAAGGAATGTTTCCACATGGTCCAGAAGGATGCACTGACATGTCGGGATTCAATTCAAAGTATACTTTAAACGGAGAAGGAAAAAGAGGATTTGATTTTCCAGAGTTACAAGAAATAATATTTGAAGCTCAGAAAAAATATAAAGATAAGAGAATCATTTTAAACGAAATGATTTATGACCCAAGTGTAAAATCTGCAACGAAACACTATGCAGCAGCATGTACTAATTTTAAAGCTTTAAATATTAACATTGAAGAAGGCGATTATTTATTTCCATATGAAGGAGATGTTTTTCATTTAGAATCCACTAAAAATGACATTCAGAATTATATGGCACAGTTACAGCCAGATCAAGGATTTAAAAGTATATGGGTTGATTTTGTGCAAAATCAATATTATGCTGAATTATGTACATTAAAACCGTTCTTTAAAAATCAAGAAGGCAGAACCAGAAAGATCTGCGTTAGATATGGAACGATGGATTATTATAAATCAATTCTTCATAGTTTTGAATCACAAAAATACCCAAGTTTATTTCCAACCGATTTAATTACTTATCACTATTGTTGGTTTAGAAAAGACAAATATAAACAGCTAAGATACGATCAATTAAATAGACCTGATTATTATTGGAAATTTTTTGAGGCTGGTTTACAAGAGATTGATTCATTGAAATATGCAAAAATTTGTATGCGCCCCGATAAAGAAGGAACATATAGATACACACATGCTATAAATCTGCCACATCCTAATGCTATTAAAGAACATCAGAATTATATAAAACCTCATGTAGACATCGACAAAATCATTGAAAGGGGTTTAATTGCAAAAGACGATATATGAAAAAAATATTTGTTATAACCACACACTGTTCAAACGAATATTGTGAATATGGAAACTATTATTTATATAATTGCCTGGATAGTTTACGTGAAATAAAACCAGACAAGATCATAATAGTGGATAATCAGTCAACTATAAAACCTGATTTGAACAAGTTCAAATATTTGAATATAGACTATATTTACGTACAAAATCAGAAAGAAAGAGGATTAACAGGCGCCTGGAATATCGGAATACATGCAGCTGCACAATATGGCCCGGCATTAATATGTAATACAAATAATGACGTTGAATTTGATCTTAGTTATATGAATTTATATAATCATATAGTACAAGATAAAAATTCATCTACTACGATTTATGGTGCCAAAACAAACAATCCTGGTTGGCAAACAGCACAGTACGTTTTAGATCGGGGAGCATACATTTTATCGGGAAAAAAACCAAACGTATTAAATGGATTTTGTTTATTCTTTACAAATGACTTTTATCATAAATATCAAGAAAACGGATTGTTGTTTTACAATGAAAAAGAGTATCCGTGGGGAGGACAAGAAGAAATAATGTCACGTTGGGTAGAAACAAAAAATGTATGTATAAAAGTATTAAATAACTGTTTTGTGTATCACAAAAAAGAAGCTAGTTGGAGAAATGTATTAAAATGAAAACTCAATATAAATACGCAATTGGCATACATGTGATGTTCTATGAAATCGAAATGTTTAAAGATTACATCGATGCACTGATAAATCTTTTATCAACAATAGACAACAAAGAAAATATATATTTAGATTTTTCTTTTAATACATCTCAATTCTTTGAAAAAATTGATACAACAAAGACGACAAAGGATGATTTAGTCGATAGATTTGAAAACGAATTATCTAGAATAAATGAATTGCCTAACTTACATTATAAAATCATAGATAATGATTTTGAATTCTATACACAAACAAACTATCGTAGAGAATTCAATACAAAATATTGTGAGAAAGTTGATTATTTAATATGGGGAGAAACAGATAGTTTAATTCCAAAAGAAGCAATAATCGGATTAGAAACTCTGACTCCTGTTATAAGATCACAAGGAATATACAGATTTATAGCATGTTTTGCGGATCGAAAAATGTGGGATAATAGTTGGGACGTAACGGTTCATCCTAAATTCCTAAATCATGTATATGATGACAAAGATGTTGATAACATTAATCAAGCAAAGTCACTTATGACCATAGATCAAATGAATACTATCAATTCAGAGATCAAAGAACTTGACATACAAACGATAAATTATCCAAAAATAGATGGCTCTTGTTTGGTATTAAGTAGTGATTTAATTAAAAATGGCGTTAATATACCGCCTTGCTTTATTCATAATGACGATGAAAGTTTATCAATGATGGCACAAAAAATACTAGGGGACAAATACATACAAATTATATTCAAAAATATTTTAAAGGTACACGTTAGAAGACATCCAAATAAACGTATGTATATTGCGAATGAAAATAATCCAAGGGGATTTTGTGGAAAAGAAAAAGGAGATTGGTGGAATATATTCAAAGAGATGTCACAACACAATTTAAATAGTTTGTTCAAAAATACAGGAAACTTTTATACTTACGAAGATTTTAAAAAACGTTTATGAAAATTTGTTTTGTTAGTCAAAATAGTCACATTGGTAAACTACCTAGAGATTTTGTAAATTGTCGTACTGAATTTGCTTGGCAAATTGCAATTAATGCCAATCATTATCCAATAGACTACGTTTTAAGTAAATCGTCAATTGGTATACCACGACATGATTTGGTTATAGTAATATTGCCAAAAAAGTTAGAAAACTTTGATACTGTCCGATTGTTAGATGTGGTCAAATCTATTGGTAAAAAAGTAACAGTAATGCAAGAAGGTCCGGCTTGGTATTATCAAGATTATAATTATACAAATCAAGTTAATTATATCAATTTCCTAAGTTCCATGGATTTTCTGTTAACCCACAATAAAAGTGACATTCCATACTTTAAAGGTATATTTAAAAAACCTACATTTAATCTTCAATCGTTAATGATAGAAGATACAGTTAAAAATGTACTACATGAAAATAATGGCATGCCTATTATAGGTGGCAACTTTTGCAGTTGGTATGGCGGTGTAGACAGTTACTTTGTATCACAAAACTTTAATAAACCTATCTTTATTCCAAGTATGGGGCGCAAGATAGAAAATGAAGATCAATTTCCAAGTTTACATCACCTACCATATATGATGTGGAATGAGTGGATTAAAACACTCGCCAATTTTAATGTGGGTATACACTTAATGCGCACACATGCGGCAGGTACATTCGCTCTCAATTGTGCATATCTAGGTATACCGTGTATAGGATATAAAGGTTTAGATACACAAGAAACTCTACATCCCGATCTGAGTATTAATATAGGAGATATAGACACAGCAAACAAACTAGCAATAAAACTCCGAGATGACAAAGAGTTTTATAATTACTGTTCAGAAATCGCCAAAGATAATTATAAGTTATTATACACAGAAGAAATCTGGTTACAAAAGTGGAATATAATTTATGAACAAATTAAAGACTAAAGTAGGCATCGTTGGTTATGGTTATGTAGGCAAAGCATTTCATAATTTCTTTAAAAGTCATTATGAAGTATTGATATACGATCCGTCGTATATAATGTCATGTACAAAAGAAGAAATCAATAAATGTGATTTAGGCGTAATCTGTGTACCTACGCCTGAAAATGCAGACGGTAGTTGTAATACTAGTATTGTGGAAGAAACTGTTAGTTGGCTAACTGCTCCATTGATACTTCTTAAAAGTACGGTAGAAATTGGTACAACCGATAGGTTAATTAAAACATACAACAAAGAAATTGTATTTAGTCCAGAATTTGCCGGAGAGTCAAAGTATTGGACTCCTGATGGATTTACAACTGATGTTAAACAGACTCCATTCTTTATTTTTGGCGGTAAAAAAGAATTGTGTTATAAACTGATTGAAATTTATACTCCAATTACAGGTCCAAGTAAAACATATAGAGTAACCGAACCAATTACCGCTGAAGTTACAAAATATGTTACCAATACTCAGTTAGCTATGAAAGTAGCATATTGTAACGAAATATACGATCTGTGTGAAAATTTAGGTACCAGTTACTATGAAGTAAGAGATTTATGGTTATTGGATCCACGTACAACTAAATCTCATACAGCTGTATTTACGGGAGAACGTGGATTTGGCGGAAAATGTTTTCCAAAAGATACCAAAGCAATGGTTAAATTAGGTGAAAAGGTTGGTGTGGATCTTTCAATACTAAAGACAGTACTCGACAGCAATGAAAAAATGTTGAAGAAAAATGAATAAAAATTGCATAGTAATGGTTGCTATTCAGGACGAAGCTTCTAAATATGATCATCAAAAATACTTTGAGGTTTCAAAACAATGTTGGCAGTCTTATTGTAAAAAGCATAACATAGATTTTATAGTAGTTGATAAAAAATTACCGAACGTAAAATTTTGTGTTTGGCACAAAGAATTTGTTTTTGATTTTATAGGAGATAAATATGAAAAAATTGCATTAGTAGATTTTGATACAATGGTTAATTGGAACGCTCCTAATTTTTTCGAATTATATGATGACGAATTCTGCGGAGTTTTGGAAAATGAAAGTTTATTCTGGATTCAGAATAGTTTAAATGCGTTCAAAAACAGTTTTGATGAATTAAAGAATGTAGATATAACTTTATCGGAATATATAAACGGAGGCATTTTATTCTTTAACAAATCTCACAAAAATTTCTTCGAAAAATTAAAGGAATTTTATATAACAAATAAATCTACATTTGATAACTGGAACATTCCTAACACAGGAAAAGAACAAACTATATTGAATCTATATCTTAAAAAAGAAGGAATTAAAAAGAAATATTTGGATTTTAGGTTTAATACGATGCGATTGATTAAGAATGATTGGTTACATCATAACTGGCAGATAAATGAAGATAAAACTCCATTTTTTATTAAATACTCATATATTTGGCACTTCACGGGATGTTCTATAGAAGAACGTACAAATCTAATGACAAGTATATGGCAACAAACCAAACATCTATATGCATAATGTAGTATATATAATCAACATAGAAACAGATAGAAAACCGGGTAGAACAACTCCATATAAGTATGGAATCGAATCATGGAGAAGGTGGTGCCAAAAAAATAATGCTAAATTAGTTGTTCTTGATCAAGCCATTCTTCCATATGAAGATCTTAGACCAAATTGGCACAAAGTGTTTATATTCGATTTATTGGAACAGTCAAACATTGAAGTTAACAAAATAATTATAGTTGATGCTGATACAATTGTACATCCAGACTCTCCTAATTTTTTTGAAATGGACGATGGTAAATTCTGTGTAGTTCCTAATATAGGATCATACGATTGGATTTTTAGAAGCGTGGAGAACTATAAAAAACACATATTCAACGATTATAATTTTGATGTTACTAAATATTTTAACTCTGGATTTATGATTTTGAATAAAAATCACAAAGGGTTTTTCGAAAAAGTTAAACGATTCTACTTTTCAAATAAAGACAATCTGGTAAAGATGCAAGAAACATTTTTTACAGGTACAGATCAACCCGTATTAAATTTCATGTGTCAAATCGAAAATATAAACATGAAGTTTCTACCATATGAATTTAATATGCAAGACCTTCATAGAAGAGAAGGACTAACATCGGATATGCCCTATATTAACTTAGGTTATATTTATCATTTCAACGCAATTCCCAATAACAAAGATAACAACCAAACAATTTATTGGATGGAGAAAACGTTTAAATCTTTGTATGAGTAATTATCTTAAAAACATAGACGGTAACCCAGAATTTGGATGTGAATTAGCATGCACTCTTCCATATACATACTATTTACATAAACATGGAAAACTAGGATCTATCAATACCGTCGTTGGAATGAAACCGTTTTATTTTTTTACAGATAAAGTATATGAAGTATATAAAAATAGATCGGTTGATAATTTGAAATCTCTTAAAGATATACCCAATAAATGGATACATCATAATGCACTAGCCATTACTGGAAAAGATTATAATGAACTTAATCATGAAGAACAATTGAAAGTAAACGGAGTATTAGATTATAGAGAATGGATTGCTCCTCCTATTAAATCTTATTATTCTACTAATAACGATATAGATCTAAACAAAAAGTTTATTGTTATTTGTAATAGATTTAATATGGAACATGGAAGATTTCCATTTGGATACTTTGACATAAATTTATTACAAGATACATTTGACTATTTAAGATCTAAAGGATATGTTGTAATTTATAAACGACCAGACAACAAAGAGTTTCCATTAGATTTGAATGAACAAATGGGAATCGATAAAGATATAATAAATAAATATGGAATCAAAGCATTAGACTCAAATGGTAATGTAATCGACGATAAACAATTATGTAAATTATATGATGATGTATATCTATTTGAAGACATTCACGCTTTATATCCTCATCTTAGTTATAATGAATTTCAATTAAAATTATTTTCTAAATCAGATGGATTTATATCTATGGGCGGGGGCAATACGATTCTGAGTTGTTATTTTGAAGTACCTGTTATTTCTTACATAACCACTAGTAAAGAATTAAGAGATAATTACTTTAATGAAAATTCTTATTATAGAAAACTATCAAATTGTGACGTATATCCTATAAGAGATCCTGAAAAAGAAATTGAAAAAAGAGGTTTTAGAAATTATAATCAATTAGTTGACACAATACAAAAGGTATTCTAATGAAAGATAAAAAAATATTTATAACAGGAGGCGCCGGTTTTCTAGGAAAATATATAGTTAAACGTTATTACAATGACAATGAAATCACTATATTCAGTAGAGATGAGGCCAAACATTATTATCTCAAAAAACAGTTTCCAAAAATTAACTGCATCATAGGAGATGTGCGCAATTATGATTTGTTAAAAAGATCCAGTAAAAATCATAACATCGGAATATTTGCGGCTAGTTTAAAACAAATTGAAGCTGTCGATCAAAATGTTGAAGAAGGTCTAAACGTAATTGTACACGGCGCAATTAATAGTAGAAGAATATCCGAAGAGAACAATTTTGAAGCATCTTGTTTCGTTTCGTCAGACAAAAGTAGATCAGCAACTACATTGTATGGATCTATGAAATTTGTAGCTGGAGAAAGTTTCATAGTAAACGCGGATAAAAGTCACATTAGATTGAGTACAGCAATATATGGAAACGTTTTAAACTCAACTGGAAGTATTATTCCTTTGATATGGAATGCTATACATAACAATTATAGTTTGAAGTTGTATTCCAAAGAAATGACAAGATTCATGATTACAGTTGATCAAGCTATAGATCTAATAGAAGAAGGACTAAAAGTAAGTGGATATAATATAATTCCTAATGTAAACAGTTTTAAAATTGAAGATCTATTTGAACTTTATAAAGAACTATTTGGATTACAGTATACAATAGATGTTCCTAGAATATCTGAAAAGATACACGAAATTATGGTTTCCAATGAGGAACAATCTAGAATAAAGCAAGTAGATGATTACTACTATATGCATTATAAGAACACATTTAATGAAGTTTCATTTGTTAATAATGAATATTCTAGTAAAGACGTATGTGCTACCCGTGAAGAATTGAACACGATGTTACAAAAATTTAATTATTTCAAATCATGAAAATATTAGTACTAGGTCATAATGGAATGTTGGGTCATATGGTTGTAAAATATCTTAAGACTCAAAATGAAGATGTTGTTACTACCGATTTAAAGTGGGAAACAGAAGAATTTAAGCAGTTTATTACGGACTCAAAGTGTGAATATTTAATAAATTGCATCGGAAGTATTCCACAAAAAAAACCAACTTGGGATCAATATAAGTCTATCAATATATTACTTCCAAATTTCTTGGCAGATAATTTTAGTGGAAAAATAATTCACCCTACCACAGATTGTGAGTTTGATGGTAAAATATCAGAATATTCTTTCTATTCATCACAAGAACCCGCTACGGCATTAGACGATTATGGCATATCAAAAGCATACACATCTGTGTTTTTAAAAACAAAAAATAATGTAAAACAAATACGCACTTCTATCATAGGACCAGAATTATATAATAAAGTATCATTGATGGAGTGGTTCTTTAAACAAAATGAAAATGTAAATGGGTATGCAAATCATTTTTGGAATGGAATAACAACTTTAGAATGGACAAAACAAGCTCGTAAAATTATTAATAATTGGAATGAGTATAATCAAGTAACTCAACTAGGCACAGATAAAACAAACAAATATGAATTGCTGTGTTTAATAAATAAAATATTTGAAACTAAGAAAAATATAATATCTATTAATGTAGATACAGTAAATAAATGTCTGAAGACCGATTACGCTATACAATCCTTAGAAAATCAACTCATAGAATTAAAAAAGTTTTATTATGAAAATTAGTTTTATCCAACCAAGCAGAAACAACCTAAAATATCTTAAATGGAGTTACGATGCTATTCGTAAAAATTTAAGTCACAAAGAACATGAAATCTGTATTGCGGATGACTTTAGTAATGACGGTACATTGGAATGGTGTAAAGAAATATCACAAAAGGATCCGTACTTTAAATTCATCCGCAATGAAGGTCCGACCAGATTGGGACACACAATTCTATATGATCGTCTTATAAATGAAGTAGCTACTAACGATGTGGTAATGATCTATCACGCTGACATGTATGCTTGTCCTAACTTCGATAAATACGTAGAAAAGTATATTCAACCAGGTACTATTGTTAGTCTTACCCGCATCGAACCACCGTTGCACCCTCCAGGTCCAGAAAAGATTGTACAAGCCTTCGGTACCGAGCCAGAAGAGTTTAATGAAGCTGCTTTATTGAAATGGTTTAATGATACCCGTCTGACAAGAAAAGATAAAACTACAGAAGGAATCTTTGCGCCATGGGCACTTTATAAGAGCGATTTCCAATCCATAGGTGGTCACGACGACCTATATGCTCCTCAAAGTAAAGAAGATAGCGATATATTCAATCGTTTTCTATTGAAAGGTTACAAGTTTGTACAAACATGGGAAGGATGTGTATATCATATGACCTGTAGAGGCAGTAGATACAATCCAACACTAACAACAGTTGGTAAAGAAAGCGACGAATGGTTAACACAAAATAATCGTAGTGCTAGAAATTTTATTCGTAAATGGGGACATTTCGTTAAGCACAATGACACAATGAAACCAATTGTGCCAAGTAGATATGATGTTGGATTTGTTGTACGTAACTGTGATGAATATAAACTTGCTCTATTAGAACCATGGTGTGATACGATTTACACAGATGTTCCGTATGACAGATATATTCAAGCTGAACAAAAGAACACAAAATTTGATATAAAGAAGAAATTAAAAAGATACGAAGATCGAAAAACTAATGATATTGTCATTGAATTCGATGCTGGTAAATTAACCAATCAAAGCTTTGAGTTCTTCAACATGTTACAGTTAATGTTGGAAGATAGCGGCGTTGTAGGTGAATTAGAATATGACATTTTCAAAGTAAAAATAAATAATCTGAATAATTATAGCAAAGATTTAATTGATATTAATACCATTTGGTATAAAAATAAATTATCATAATATGACTGAATTTAATTGGAATTGGGACATTTACAATACTGATAAAAATATGTCAGGACATGGATACAATCTGGCATATGATCGATTTCTATTATTAAATCGTATGAATATACAAAAAGTAATGGAGATCGGTACCAGAAAAGGTAGTATAGATCTTTGGTTGGAATATTTTCCTAATTGCAAATTGTTTGGGATTGACATTATTGATCCAAATTATATTTCCGACAGATTTATTTATGAAAATATAAATCAAGGAAATATATCACATTGGGAATCTTTTATAAAAAAGCACGGATCTAATTTCGATGTAATAATTGATGACGGACCACATACAACTCCGGAACAACTAATATCATTTAATGCGATGTTTAGTGCATTAAAATCAGGAGGGATGTATATAGTCGAAGATTTACATTGTACAGAACCGTATGATAAAAATTATATGAAATTTAGAAATGGATGTGATTATTCGTTTTTAGATATATTAAAAGAATTTAAAGAAAATAAGTACGCAAAAAATAGTTATATCTCTAATTTAGAATCTTTAAAAACAATGATTTCGGAAATCGTCATACTCAAGTCTGAGAGAAATCGGTGGCCTTCATTTATGGGCGAACCATCTGAAATAGTATTTATAATAAAAAAATGAACTTGACCGATTTTAACATACCTCTTATTTTTTATACCACATTTATAATGGTAGTTTGGTTTGAAAGTGATATAGTTCAAACCATCTCAAAACTAATCAATATACGTGGTTTATTAAAAATACCAGAGTTTGAGAAGTACAAATTAGAAGTAGATATCATGTCTACTTATCCTAACTTTTTATATGAAAATTACCCGGGTTATTTAACTAAGTTACTTAGTTGTCCAATATGTTTGTGTTTTTGGACAACTTTAATTGGGGTAAATATACTAACATTTTTATTTGGATACCAACAATGGTTTTCTCTATTAATGTTGCCAATTAATTATATTTGTTCTCTTACTATTTATTTGGTAATAAGAAAATTGTTATGAATATAGGAAGTTATCAAGCGCTTATAAATTTATTAGGATCTGACAACATTGTTTCAATAGACAGATTAAAAGACTGTCTAACAGGATTAAATAAAATCTGCAATTGCCAGAAACAAAGAAAAAATCAGAAGCAAGAAGAGTGTAATACATTATACATCAATTTTGTGTCTTCTCATGCTTCTGATTTAGTTAGCTATTTTAGAACAAAAACTGCCGATGATGAAATCATATTCTCCTACGGTAGCAATCATGTAATAAAAACAATTAAATTACGTTAATAGATTTTAGTGACTCTATTACTTCCCCCCTAATATAAGGATGATCTTCTAATAAAGCACCATTTAATTTGTCGCTACAATCTTCCCATTCAAATGCATAATTAGCTTTTAATTTTACTTTGGGGTTATTTATCATCTCATGATCATTCGGAGCAGCATCATATATCTTAACAATTTTATTTTTACTAAATCTTTTTCCTTGTGGTACTGTTCCCTGTTTAAACTTGGTTATATGAATTAGTTTACCATTCATTTTATGTTGTAACCAAGTACATTCGTCGTCTGGATAAACATCATATCGAATATCAGTAATAAACACAACATCAGCTTTACTTTTAACCATACGCTGTGCAACTTTATTAGTCCAGTATGTACCTTCACTGGTTTTACGCATTACATCACCATAAGCTACTAATAATGGCCTAATAATATTCTTCTCCTCCGTTTTTTCTGTAAAAACATCTATACCCGTCTTGTCTTTAATAAGACTTTTTAAATCGTTTTTAAGTTCATAAGCAAGAGCAAACTTTTCAGATTTAAGTCCATGTTCTTTTAACACTTTTTGAGCAACTGATGTAAATAAATCTTTACCACTACGAGCATATCCTGATATTCCAATTATAGTCATATTATGAAAACATCTTTTCTATTTCTTTTTCCGCAAATCCAAATCCTTCAATTAGACTTACTAAGTCTTTGGTCCCTTGTTCATTTGCCATAAAAACATTATAATAATCAATTGCATCTTTTTGACCGATCTTAAATTTATCACAAATACATGTTAAAATTGTTTCATTGACATTACCAGTCGATTTTTTAATATATTTAGAAAATCTTCTTCCTTTTGGAACAATTTCAATCAACACTTTGTAGAACTGATCGTTGGGTATATTTTGAAAGTATTTGGATAAAAATGCCATTTCTTCAATTACATCAGAATCCATACTCAATACACGTAACAACATATATTTGTTAAATGTAGTCTTTTCCGAATCAGTAAGAGAACGATAATAATCGGCACTCTTCACTTCCCGAATATGATTGACATGATCAAACAATCCACGGGACTTATTCTTTTCTTCTGTTGTTTTCTTTTGATTCATTACTTATCATTCTACTACGTCTTTGTAAGATTTCAATTTCTTTTAATTGTCTAGCTCGGTCATTATTCAATAATTCGAAGGCTTCATAAGTAGCAATTTGAAAATCGTCGAATTTTTTGATTATTTTATAAGACACGAACAAACTTATAAAAGAAAAAGTGGCTGCTAGCAATCCTAGCAGCCACAACATTGTATGATTATGTGATAACGAATCCATATAAATATATATTTTTTATATGGACTCTATCATCAAAAAATCAAGCTTTGGAATTAAAGCCAGCATTCAAGACTTCACGAAGAGCCTTGATCTGACGGCCATCAAGATCAACACGGGTCTTACCACTACGGAGTGTCAAACGTGAAGCCTTCTTGGCCTTCGCTAGCGGAGTGGATAGATAAATCTCAACGCCAGTGGTATTATGGCCTACGAAGTTAGTCTTGTTACGAGCATTTGTACGTGTATACATATTATTTTATTACTTTCTTTTTTGTTTGTTTTTTGTTTCGTTAGCTTCATCACTAACTTAAATTTATCCTACCATCTAATCATTAATCCGTCAACAACTTTTTCATCAAATTTTGAATTCTTTTTCAAACCGTTCAATAGCATAATCTTTAGCTTTGAACTCAAACTCTACATCAACATCATTTTCAAACAATTCTTTGTGTAAAGTATAAACATAATCTGAATGTGCTCTATCTGTTGGCCCTGTTTTACCATTGCTATAGTGAAATAACGGTTTATATTTGCCCCAAGTTTCCATACACATTAAGATGGCTTTTTCAGGAGAAATATTTTCCGGATTATTCAATCTAAAATGATGTGAGTCATAAGTAATAGGGATTCCTGTTTTTTGATAGATCAGATCATAAAGCTTAATTAATCCCCAACTATTGGGTTTATCTTCTAATTCAAGTACCAAACGAGATTTTACATTGATTGGTAAATTATTGTAGACGTTGATAAAGCGCAAGGCGATATCATTTAGATTACCCTTATAACAGTTCATATGAATGTTGATCGGAGCTTCATATGTCTGAGGCAATCCCATAGCATCCATCATTTTACCATGAGCTTCCAGTTCAATGATTGATTTTTCAACTACAGATTTAGTTGCACTAGCCGGTACAACAAATTGATCAGGATGCGTACTACACCTAATTTTGTTTTTCTTGATAACAGTGTTACACAAATCAAATTCTTGTTTGATTGTTGTGTAATTGTAAGTGGTTTCAATAGACAAATTAGCTTCTGGAAGTGTTTCCAATGGCATCATACCGCTGCTAATTCGATAATTCCATTTGTTTAAAGCACAATACTCCAACGTTTTACGTGTAACAACCACGTTATTGAGAGTGCGATCAGCTACGATTCGTTCTGCATTTTTACGTTCCAACGCAAGAAAACGAGTCTTCGTCATTGTCGAAGCTCGAATTTCTTGTTCTTGAAGTTTGAGTGAAATACAACATAGAGATTTAGTCATTCTATGTTTATACCACACTTTTTATATTATGTCAAGTTTCTTCTTTTTTAATTCTATTGTAGAATCGTATATTACCCGGTTCAAAATATTCATTTCCTTTACTATCCCAGTAATCTTTAGCTATTTTATCTTTTCTGGTACCAATTACAAGTACATTATAATTTCCAGCAATATTCGTATTAATTGTTACTTGAGTCAACTCTTCATTAACTGTGCCATATCCAATTCCAAAACAGTTAGTTGGACTTACCCACACTTGATTGTTTTCATTTAAATGCTTATAATAATCTGGTAGATCAATTATAGATTGAAGATTTTCGGATGTGGTAGTTATATTATATCTATAAACGTTATCGCCCCTAGTTGGAGATTCTACGAAGCTGTGTCTTAACATCCATCCCATTTCTTTAGTTGGATCAGGATGTTCAATATCAAAACTACCTCCACCTTTACTTATAGTCCCGACAACCTGTAAGTTTCCTCTCACATAAGTGTTTCCACTCGCAGATACATAAAATGTAGGGGTCATGCCAGTATTAGCACTGCCCGAACCATAATTAACTAATATTGCGGTAGATCTATTTTCCACAGTTGCTTGAGGACTCCATGGACCTTCACCACTACCACTAAACATATTTATCTGCAATTTAGCTCTTAAATACTTGTTAAACGATCCGGTTGGTTCATTTGGCGGCTGTACACCTATACCAATAGCACCATCTCTAGCTGGCGTATTACCAGCCATATATGGCCAAAAATAAAAACCATTTCTTCTTTGTACCATACCATAAATAATGATATCATTAGCTGCCGCGCGAGCTATAACGCCTGAACTAGAAATTTCGTATGATCCAATTGGCATTGTAAATGTTAAACTACCACTTCTATTAGAATAAATAATCCATCCGTCACGATTTGGGAAAGCTTCAGAACTATTTAAATTAAACAGACTAATTGCGGCCTGATTATATTGAACGCCTCCACTAGTTGATCCACGACTTGCGACGTTTAAATAATTAAACGATAAAGATGATGAAATACTAAGAGATTTTACACCAGAAGTATTGTTATCGAATAATAATCCATCTGCACTTTTTAATCCAGTTGCATCAAAATAACCCAAACCATTTGTTGTATTTTGTGTAGTTTTTGCTAAAAATGAAGCGGTTGTCGATGTACCTTTAACACTTCCGGTAAACTGTGAAGCAAATACAGCTCCTTCTTTAGTTATATAAAAGATTGGATTTTTATACCGCTGTAGTTCAAAATATTTTGTTCCAGCCGCAGATGAATCGTTTCCGATTGGAATGTCCATTTTAATGGCCGGTTTATTATCAGCTTCCAATGATCCCGTTAATGTATCTATATAAGTAAATCCCATAATTAACTATATATATCAACCACGGGTATTAATTATAATAATTATCTACCAACTTCTTTAAAATATACACTCTTGGCCTCCTCATATGACATTCCAATCATATTGTTGTAAAAATGTATGTTAGTCTTTAAATTTGATTCACTCTTTAGCTTTTTATATCGTTCTATAGCCTTGGGTACCCACCACTCACAAACAGCTTGAGTGTCACGTTTAAACAAGTCCTTCATGACTAACTTATCGTCCGTAATCTTGTTTTGTAGATAATCTTTGGTATTTTCATAAAAACAGCTATAATATACCCCGCGTTCATATCCATGTTGATAATGACTCTGTTTGATATCACATTTACTAAAAATCATTCCTATTACCCTGCTCTTTGCTCCAGTAACAGGTCCAGACACACCTTCACGTTGGGTCATAGCTTTATCATATTTCTCCGCACAATTATCTTTTACCCATTCATGCCATACTTTGTAGATATCTTCATCTGGTTTAATAGAAATTTTACCAGCACTACTACCACATTTGTGCCACCATTTCAAACTATTATACATACTATAACTACCATACAACGATGTAGTAGTCATACCAACAAGAGTTTGATTATATAGCTTTTTCCAAAGATCACGTACAGTTGATGTTGTAATCATTGCAGCTACTAGTTTACCGCCTAGAAAGTTATAACCGATAGGTTGCGTACTCATAATACAACTTCCAATAGCACTATGAGCCAATTTCTTGTCGGAGATTTTATTATCAGTTGTCCAACCCAAATAAGAATCACGATCACTAATAGCAATTACATCGCTGGATACACTAATCGCACCAATATAACGAGGATTATCTTTGTTTCCATCTGTTACTAGAAATTTAATAAATCTACCGGGAGTTTGATCAAATGACATAGTATGGCCAAAAACACGAATCAATGTCCAATCTTCATTATCACGTTTTGAATCAACATGAACCAAAGTTGGCTTACATTGTTCTATTTCAGAAATTGTAAGCTTTTCATCATTGAAATCAGTAGGAGTCCAAATTTTAGCTTTTACTTCATTCAACTTATTTACAGATCCATCATAAGATTGTACTTCTTGCCATTTCTTATAAAACGTCTGTTCTTCCACAGACATAGATTTTAGAAAATTAAGATTATCAATTAATTTCTTTTTGTTTGTTTCAAA
>Ga0164293_10000535_pt1 | contig 30331 bp, 24 predicted proteins | sample GEODES118metaG_FD_111487 | JGI IMG/M metagenome (GOLD analysis project Ga0164293, IMG submission 111487) | Eutrophic lake water microbial communities from Lake Mendota, Wisconsin, USA - GEODES118 metaG | ecosystem: Environmental > Aquatic > Freshwater > Lake | place: USA: Lake Mendota...
CTTCTGCATCCACGACATGACCTTTTTCTCTTAAATAAGCTAAGGTTAAGGTTTTTAAAAACTCCATGCCACCCCGTCCATCGGTAATTGCATGAAATACTTCAATAGAAATTCGTTGGCGATGATAATAAATTTCAATCAAATGTTTCAAACGGTCATTGGGTCTAGGGTTCGTACCAAACATGTTTGGATCAGGCTGGACTTTAAAAAGTTTAGATTGGTTTTCTAAATAGTACCAAAACAATCCTTTTCGTAAACGCGTATTAAAATTTGGAAAACGAAACAATGTTTTTTCTGCAGCAAGTTGAAGAACAACCGGATCAATGGTTTCCTTGAGAACAATACTTAAGCGAAAATAAGAGGCTCTTAATTTTCCGGTAATGATAGGGAAAAGTTTACCGGCATTGTCGATTTTAAACCACTGCGTTGTTCGATTCATGATCTGCGTTTTATCCTAGTAATTAATTTTTTATCAAGTAAACATTGAAGAAGTTTTTCTGAAGCTTTGCCACGATGGGACACTTTATTTTTCTCTTCAATCGTCGCCACCGAAAAAGTCTTTCCAAGGTCATCACTATAGAATATTGGATCATAACCAAAACCTTCAGTACCTTGTTGAATTTCTCTTGAGATTTTGCCAATGGTTGTTCCAATAAAAAATCGCATTTCTTTGTGGGGATAAAGAATGACAAAAGCAGATGTAAATTGAGCTTTTCTGTTTTTATGAGACGACATCAATCGAATAATTTCTTGGTTTTTTTCATCATAGCTTTTTTCATTCATCCATCGAGAAGAGTACACACCAGGAAAACCTTTCAAGGCATCAATTTGTAATCCTGAATCATCAGCCACAACAGTTTTATTGACATGTTTTGCAACCGCTTTGGCTTTGAGTAAAGCGTTTTCTAAAAAAGTATGGCCTGTTTCATTTGGATTTAATTTAAGTTTTAAATCTTCCAACGTTAAAAACGTCACGGTGTAATCTTTAAAGAAAGCTTTGATTTCATTGATTTTCGATTGATTATTGGTTGCTAGGACTATTTCGTAGTTCATCAATCTCATCTTACCAAGTTTTTACTAAAATAAGAAATAATTTTACGATATACTCTTACTTTCCTTGAGTTACCTATTCTATGCATAAGAAGTAAAAAAACCCTTATTTTTTCATGAATTCATTCATCAATCATAAGGGTAATTTTAAATTTTGGAGCAGGTGACGGGAATCGAACCCGCGTAATTAGCTTGGAAGGCTAATGTTCTACCACTGAACTACACCTGCAAAAGGCAACGAAATTATCTTACCATAGTTGTGATTGTAAGAAAATCTCGTTTATTTAAACTAGGATTTTAGTAAGTTTTCTAAAGCGGTTAGAGCATGAAATCCAGGCTTTTTATAAGTTTGTTTTCCTGCAGAAAAAACCATCATGGTAGGGATAGACATAATTCCATGCGCTTCTGCTAAATCTACATTTTGGTCAACATTGACTTTTAAAATGATTGAATCCGGTTGCTTTTTAGAAAAATCATCAAGCACCGGTGCTTGCATTTTGCATGGCCCACACCAATCCGCATAAAAATCGACAATCACTTTTCCTTTTGAAGTTTGAATAAGATCATTAAATTCCTTCACGTTGGTAATATTCTTGATCATCTTGTTTCCTCCCTTGATGACATTATTGAATCCATGTGGTCAATAAGTAAATTCCATACAATCCAATGAAATGAAGTGGATAGTAAGCGTAACTAAACCATTGAAACCAACTAGGTGGATTGCCCTTGTCACCTCGATAATAATAAATGAAGTAACTGGCAAACACCGCGTAGGTTTGAGCTCCGACAAAGCGGGTTAGATAGTTCGCTAATAAATCACCACTTGGCATTCCTTGACTTACTAGTAACTCCATTATATACCAAACCACATGCATCATTATTAATGCAACACTGGTTAAAACATAGTTATGTTCAGCACTATGATTCAAGCGTAAAAGCGTCGTCAATTTTTGCTGAATTCCTTTTGAATAAGTAAAGAAAAAGACCAACATCATGATTAGTCCATAAAGACCATAATCTGCTCTTAAAAAGTTAGGTACGCTTGACTCAAAACTTGTCCATATGACATAGGAAATGGGTAAGAATCCAAGCGGCTTGATTAACCATGATTTTTCTTTCAATAAAATCATCGCCAAGGCGGCCAAGGATAAGTCGACAAATATGTTTCCTGCCAAAGCATTGATGTTTATTTGTTCTAAGGCAAACATCGATAGGCCAATCAACAACGCCATCGCAAAAAGTTTTGAAAAGTAACGGTAACGATGTTTGGTTCGATAAATTCCTTCAGCAATCATAAAAGCAAACAAAGGAAACGCAAGTCTACCAATTAATCTAGAAATAATATAAATCGTATCCATCGTGTTGTTATTCGTGTAAGGATTAAGAACCAGCACGCCAAAATGATCGATGGTCATCGTGATTAAAGCAATCCATTTTAATTGATAAGCAGTGAAATTTCTTCTCATCATGGTTAAAGACTGGAACTCAATTCAGGGGAAATTAGAATACTCATGACAGACAAAAGGTTATTAAAGATGTGCGTTGCCATGGCCACCTGAAGTCCGAAGCGATCGTAGAGAAAACAAAACCAAGCTCCTGCGACTAAATAGATGGGTAAATTGAATAACTCATTGGTTAAATTCGTCGCGGTAAAATCAAAATGGATGAATCCAAAAATAGTCAATGTCGCAAGATAGGCGACCCATTTGTTTCGTCCTTTTAAATACTGAAACAACCCTAAGCGATAAGTCCATTCTTCCACGATGGGGCCAAGAAACCCAAACGTAATTAATGAAATGATGGGAGAATCTTTGACGAGCCTAACGATGGCGGCTTGATTTTGGTTATCTTCCAGTTGAATGCCTAAGGCATCATAAAGAGTTACCAAACCAAATGATGTGAAAAGGATTGCAAAGGTAAAAGGCAAACCTAACCACCATTGTCCTGAAAATAACGCAGGAATGAAGGTGGTTCGTAAATAAGGCCAAATTAAGATAATACCGATCATGAACAAAGTGACATATGTCAGTGAGTTAACATAACTAAAAAATAGATCACTATTTAAGAAAATGTCAGTTTCTTCAAGGGGTAGAATAAAAGGGACGATGAATCCAAAAAGAGCACTAAAAAAAATAGCGAAAACAATTAGCCCAATCCAACCCAAAAAAAACAACAATAATTGCTTGTTTTTATCGATTTGAAAGGGTTGCCATTGTTTATCCAAATTCATGCATAAATATATCTTTTTATTATGATAGCATATCAATATCATATAAAATGATAGTGAAAACCCCTTAGGAGGTTAGCTATGTTAACAACATTTAGTTTTGGAATCAATCCAACACAAATTGCCCAATATTTAGATTACGCATTGTATGGCATCTTCGGCATGGTTGCTTTAGGGTTTGTTTTTGGTTTTATTCGTGGGGTTTGGAGAGAAGGATTTCGCTTAATATTTGTTGGTGGATTGGTGGTCTTTTCTGTCTTATTCACCCGTCAGTTGGTCGATCTCTTCATGGATTTTGATGTTTCCTCGCTAGCTGCAAGCGCAGGATTTGCTTCCATTTCCTTAAACATAAACGCTTCCCCAATCATTGTCTCGGTCACGACCCCATACGAAACAATTTATAATTTACTTGAACAATCCTTACTCGCTTTTGGCTTCTTTATTACCCCCGCAATTGCTGACTTGGTCATTGGATTAACGTTAGTCATCTTAAGATATGTGCTCTTTATCGTCTTAGCAATCATCATCTTTTTATTGGGCGAATCCGTCGCTGCGGTTTTATACTTTCTCCCTTTTCGGTTTTTTATTCCCCTTCATTTTCGGAAAAAAGTTAAGTTGCGATTACTTGGTGGTGCTGCTGGGGCCTTGAAAATGGTGCTTGTCTTAACGATGTTTTTATCACCATTTACATCGTTAATTAATTCTGTAACAACATCGTTTAGAGACTTCGATGAGCAATATGGTGACCAAATTGATGCCGAGCTTTATCAGGAGATCATGTCTTTTGTTGACACGTATAATGATTCAACTTTTGCCCAAACACTTTTTTCTTGGTCATTAACCGATGATGGGTTGAGTATTGATTCTGCGTTAATGGATTTTGTTTCCGGTGAGGATTTAGATGCCTATCGATTGACGTTAGCAAATGAATTGGGATCGGTGGTTGATATTGCTGCGACCTTGTTAGGAAGTGGTGCTATAGACAGTACTTTTACCACCATTGATACATCGTTATTACTTACAGAAGATTTAGTGACCAATCTCATCACCTCATTAACTGGGTCGGTTTTAATCATGAAGATTTTACCCATTGCCGTCACAATTGGATTAAATCTTGATGAAGTTTCCAGTTACTTAGATCCTTCATTAATTGATCTTGATGATTTGGTTTGGGAAGATGAACTTGGCTATCTAGGTGATATTTTTAATGGAGTGATTCGCTCTGGCATATTAACGCCAATTCTAAATGGTAATATGGATACTTCGTTTTTAATTGATACGATTTTCTCCCCAACATCGCAACCAGAAATTAACCAAATTTTAGAAACGATCGACGAGTCACCATTCCTATCACAAGTGATTCCTGCTGTATTGTTCAAACTTGTAGAGGATGAACTTGCTGCCGGTGGTCCAGTCGGAGGCGTTGGGCTATCTACATTCTTACCGACGGAATGGGAAGAATACGAAACCATTCAGTTTGGATCAGAATTAAGTTTAATTTATGACTTGGTGTATGAATTAACATCGGAAGTGGATGGACTATTTGACCTTTTCCTTCCAGCTCAAGATTCTCCACAGCCTCTGGGTCGTAAACAAGTGGATGAACCAGCAACCCCATCCATTATTGATTTATTAAGTGAGCATTTAGATTTGTTTGTTGAAGTTTTAATCGGTGAAGTCAATACTGTTGGTGAACCAATCAATAACAATCCAACCACAGGTAAATCCATCAATCGCCAATCGTTGTTAGATTCTGATTTGATCATGAATGCGCTTCCTGCAATTGTGGAAAATTTATTATTACCAACTTTAACCACTGTTGCCGGAGAAAGCTTTGATGATACGAGTTTAAATCAATTAATTGAAGATTTTAACAGCGGAAATTTAGGAGATGTTCGACTTGATTATAAAGGTGAATTCGGTGGGATTTTTAGTATTCTCGACGCTGTCATTAGCAATGAGACGTTGATTGGTTTGCTTGAACCTGAACCAGGTGAGACCCTAGACATTTTAGGTTTAATCGAAGATGGTGACTTTCGCAAAGGATTAAAAACTGATTTGATTCCTGCGCTTGATCGATCTCAAATCATTTTTGCTGTCGTTCCAGGCATTTTAGAATCAACACTCACGGGTGCAGGATTAGATGATTTCCTCGGATTACTTTCCCTTACCAGTGCCGATTTGAATTTTGAATTTACAAGCTTATCTAGAGAGTTGACTATTGTCATCGATATGCTAGGTTATGCCTTTAATGTGATTGATGCAAGTAGTGATTTATTGAATCAATTCCCGACCATCGCGTATGACCTTATTGGCTTATTGGACAACATTTACTTGTCTGACATCATCAACAAAAATCCAATCACGAATAACAAAACCACGAATTATAATCAAATGATCAAAGGGATTTTCACCCTTGTTGAAGGTATCGGCATTGATGAAGACGACATCGATGTGGGCTTTAATCAGATTGTTCCAGTTGGGCAAGAAAATGGATGGACAACAACCTTTGTTGACACCAACAACAATGACAAACTTGATGCGCTTGACACGGTATCCTATGCCGGGGAAAATTATCACCTGGTCAACTTTTTAAAGACCGCTTTAGAATCTGGATTATTGGATATTTCTGGGGATATCTTTGCCGCCCTTGATGACTTAACAATGGGCAGTGAAGATATTGATGATCCTAACGTGGCAACCCTTTATAAAATATTTGCCTATGCCGATCGCTCTGAGATTATTGCCGCTTCCTTTGGCGGTATTCTTGATGGTTTATTTGGGGCAACAGGTGGATTGCTGGATGCATATTTAGGAACCTCATTTAGAAATGTGACGTCTTGGACAGAAGAAGGCTCTAATTTGATGTACTTAGTTAAGCAGTTGACTAATTTTGCTGATGGTTTAGAGAACATTGATTTCTTAAATTCAGATGTATCGATGATTGAAGAGCTTTTACAAGGATTAGCTTCATCACAAATTTTTATCAAACCTAACGGAGACTATGTTTTTCCAGATTTCTTATTAGACCAGCTCACTGGGATTGGTGAATTGTCAAGTTACTTTCAAGATCCTGCACCATATCAATCAACGTGGGATGATGATCCAACGGACAATTTCACGATTGTCACTGAGGATTTTTACGCCATCAGTAATCAAGTGTCGACCAGAGCCAATTGGTATGGTGTAAAAACCATGATTACCGATGGGGACGGCGATCCAATACTTGATGTCAATGGAGATATTCAATATGAGTTTATCGGTGGTGAACTAGAAAATATTGTTGGATTTATTTCAGAATTACAATCGGTTTCCATTGATGATCTGACCTCTGGGACTGGATTAAGCGGTGAAACGATTTCTGATGTCTTGCTCGCACTTAATAATGCATCTTCATTACGAGTGCTTGTGTACAATGTCTATGATTCGATTTTTGGTGGGCCGAATTTCGATTTAGGTTCACTGTCTTTATCCCAAACCAATACCTTCGTCTTTTTAGATTTAAATCAAGCTGGTCGAGCGCAACAAATTCAAGCAACTGCAGATTTGTTGGACACGATTAGCGACATGGGACTTGATGGCGGTGGGGCATTTGATATTGCTGGTTTTGATGAAACCACGATTCTCACCGTTGGTGATTTATTAACCATTCTTCATGATGCAGCTTTATTCAATTCATTTAAATTAGGTCGTTCGCGTGCTAACGGAGATTTAACCGTGTTTGAGCAGGTCTATCAATTTTTATTGACCACGGCGACCCTGGATACTTTTATTTATGATGGCTTGAATGAAAATCAAAGAGAACTCGCGCTTTATCAGGACATGACGGCGCTTGATAATAATTTTGGAACCAATTCACCCGATGATTGGTCTGGTGTAGATGGTGAAATTCAACGCTTTGTGGATATCATGGTAGCGTTTGTTAATACCGATATCGACTTCACCAATTTTGGTGGGGATGCGATTGGTGACTTATTGAATACAGAAGTTGGCTTGGGTAAAGTTGAAGATCTATTACTCTCCATGAATGAATCTACAATTATTTCCCCGGCTATTGGCAACCTGTTTGGCAATGTGTTTGGTTCTGATGCTTTTGATATTGGTGGGTTAACCATGAGTGATGCGAATACGGATTACTTCAACCAACAACCACTTAAAGCAAACCGAGCAACAGAAATTAGTTTAATTCTCGATATTTATTGGGACATTAACAATATCGGTATCACCGGTGGTGCGGCTTTTTCTGCCGACCTCATTGATCCAGTGTTGTTTGATGGCTTGCTCAACAAAATGCATGATTCGAATGTGTTTAACTCGTTTAAAACTGGAAATAGTTATGTATTGGATGATTTAACCATCTTTGAACAAACCGTGAGAATGATCTTAAATTCATCTACCCTGGATACCTTTATCTATGATGAACCGATTAGTGCGAATCGACTGCTTTTACTTCAAGACGACATTGCTGTCTTAAATAATAATTTTGGTGTTGGTTTAACGGATGATGATTGGACAGGTGTCCATGGTGAAATCAGTAACATTATTGGGATTCTTGAATCCTTCAAAGAAACCAATATCGACTTCACCAATTTTGGTGGGGATGCGATTGGTGACTTATTGAATACAGAAGTTGGCTTGGGTAAAGTGGAAGATCTATTACTCTCCATGAATGATTCAACGTTAGTTGCTCCTGCAATTGGTAATCTTTTTGGTAACATTTTTAATTCAGACTCTTTCAACATCAATGGTCTAACCATGAGTGATGCCAATACGCCTTTCTTTGATGAAGAAGCCAATCGTGAAACACGAGGAGTGGAAATTAGTTTAATCTTAGATATTTACACGGATATCAATTCAATTGGCTTGTCTGGTGGCGCTGCTTTTTCATCCGATTTAATCAATCCGATTCTCTTTGATGATCTTCTGACGAAAATGCATTCATCGAATGTCTTTAATTCCTTTAAACAAGGAAACAGCTATGTCAGTGAAGATTTAACCATCTTTGAACAAACCGTGAGAATGATTTTAAATACATCCACCATTGACTCCTTTGTTTATGATGGCGAAATTAATTCTGCTCGATTAGGCTTTCTCCAAGAGGACATGAGTGTAATGGTCAACAACTTTGGAAATCTCAGTATCACCGATGATTGGGCTGGTGAAACAAGCGAAATTTCTAAGATTGTTGAAATCTTATCAGCGTTTAAAAATCTCGATCTTGATTTTAGTTCATTCTCTGGACCGGGGTCTTCAGAAAGTTTAGCAAGTTTAATCGACACCCCTGCTGGTTTAACAAAAATTGAAAACTTGCTTTTGGCGATGAACGATTCGCTGATCGTTTATCCCGCCATTCCTAATTTATTTTCTAACATGTTAGCCGGTGGGGATTTCTCTTCGATTGGTGTGAATTTCACGATGGCAAACTTTCGTTATCGTGGGAATAGAAATAATCCAATTAGTCCAGTAGATGATGACATTTATCTTCCTTATGAACCAACAGAAATATCGGCAATTTTATCAATTTTCTCCGACGTTAAAATAGTGGGTAATCGAAGTTACGGATCGATTAAGGATTTATCTGATGAATGCATTGATGACATGACCAACTTGGTCACGGATTTATATGAGTCTCAAGTCTTTCACCAAACTGGACCAGCGACGGCATTGGGCACAGATTTAACCATCTTTGAACAAATGATGGCGAAGATGTTTAAAGACACCGGAATGGCTGCGCTTGCATATGATGCCAATCGCTTGGCGGATGCGCCGTTTGGTAATGCCAATGCCAAAGCGGACCACTTGGTGTTAAACTTTTCAACCTTATTCCCTGTCAACAACACCACGCATTTAACCGATGGGTGGTTGAATGATGGGGCTCAAGTAGGCGAAATTACAGCGTTCTTTAGAATTTTCAAAGAATTTAAAGTTGCTTTGCCAAATCTAGAAAGCGCATCCTCGATTGATCCAGGCGCATTATCACCTACGTCAATTGGGCGAATCATGGCGGCCTTAAATTATTCATCCTTAACCTCCGATGCCGTTAAAAAGATGGTTCAAGACGCCTTTGAAAGTATTGAGTTTGGTACCTACACAGAAGATAACGAAACCTATGAATTGACCCCAGTTGAGTTTTTACTTGAAGATATCGATGTGATGGATTATAGCGTCCTCCCTGGAACTGCCACCCGTATTGGTCTGATTCGTGGTTTATTGGTTGGTTTTTACGATGAAGGGGATGAAACATACATTTCCATTAGTGGCGGCTTTAATGTCACAAGTTTCTTAAATGATGGAGGATCTCTCTTCCCCTTGGTTAATTTGCTCTCAAAATCAAACATATTTGGTAATAATGCAACCAATATTCTTAACCCATCTGCAAGTCAAACTGGACTGACTCCTTTTAATGTCACGACCCCAGGTAGTTTTAAAACCCGGGCCCTCACATTCTATAATTTTTTAAATACAGCGAATGTTGGAAAGTATTTTAACTATTTAACCACCTTACCAACTGACAAAGAAGCCAAAGTCGTCCGGGTTGAAAATATTTTTGCTGGCGATTTTGATGAACCATTTGAAGCTAATCGTTTAGACTCATTTATTGCAACAATTTCTGGATTCACTAGTGTTTCTAATGCTGCCAACCTCGATGAATTTAGCGCGGAAATGCGTGCGTTAATTGAATTAACGTATACGGCAACCGGTCACACGATTACCGATCGCGCCTTCATGGTTTCTGAGTTATCGGCAGGATTCTTTACTGATATTTTTAAGAATGAATATGTCTTGGTTGAAGATACTGAAGCTCCATACTTTGGTGACGCCAGTAATCCATTAAAACAATTAAATTTCTATGATGCTAATTTTGATTTAACCAATGATTTCCAACTCTTAAATCCAATTGAGGCAGATGGCATTGAAGGGGCTTTGGAATTTTTATCAGCGATCAAAGGAATTTCAAACCCACCAAGTTCAACCGATGTGACTGCCATGGAATCAGCCTTGATAAAGATGGGTTCACGAGCCAACCTCCTTGTTCCTGGAGGTCCTTACCCTACTGCGACTGACTTCACGACTTGGTCTGATGCAAAAATTAGTCAAATTGCTCAGTTATTTTACGGTGCTAGAATTGTGACTAATACAGGTTTTGACGGTTTGTCGGCGTTGATTGTCACCGTGACGACCCCAAACCCATTTACCAATCCAAGCGGCATTCTAACTATTCTAAGTCAACAACCATATGAAGATGATTTTGTCTTTGAAATTGAGGCGGAAAAAATCTCTTACGCTTTTGGTGCCTAATGGCGATGAAAACCTTTGAAGTTAATCAGCGCTCAACCTTAAAAAAAACGATTGCGATCATGTCTAGTAAAGGTGGGGTTGGCAAAAGCACAGTCACTGCTTTAATTGCAACCCATCTGACTCGATTAGGAAAAAGAGTTGGCATTTTAGATGCTGATATCATTGGCCCAACCATCTCAAAGTTATTTGCCATCACAGACAAAATCGTTGGCCAAGATGGTTTGATCTTACCGGTGGTCACCTCATTAGGGATTAAGTTAATCTCTTCACAGCTTTTATTATCAACACATGATGAACCAATTGTTTGGCGTTCTCCACTCGTCCTTGATTTGATTCGGCAATTTTATGTCGATGTGATTTGGGGAGAACTCGACTATTTATTGATTGATTTACCACCTGGAACAGGGGATGTCGCAATGACGGTGTTAGAAAGTCTTCACGTCGATGAAATCATCATGGTGACCACCCCACAAGAAATTGTTCAAAGTATTGTCAGTAAAGGCATCCAAATGGCCGATATTGTCAAAAAACCAATCAAAGGCATCATCGAAAACTACAGTTATTTTGTCTGTGATCAATGTGATAAGAAGCATTCATTTTTTCAAACATCATCGGATTTGCCAATCTGGGAAAAATATAAGATTCCTCTGTTGGCAACATTACCCCTGCAATCAGATTTACCTAGTTTGATTGACCATGGTAAAATTGAACAAGTATCAATGATTGACATTGAAGCAATGCTTCAACATTGGAAGGATTGATTATGGATTCAAAAGAATACATCACAAGAAGAGAAAAAGTATTTCAGCATATCATGGAGCAATCCATTGTTATTTTATATTCAGGTGGGCTTATCAAATCAAGTGCGGATGCTACGTTCCCATTTGTTGTGAATAAAAACTTCTTTTACTTAACAGGCATTGAGCAAGAAAATAGTATTTTGGTGATGTTAAAAACACCAACCACCGTCAAAACATATTTATTTATTGATGAAATTGATGAAACAAAAACACGATGGGTTGGCAAGAAACTTGATGTCGAAACTGCCACGAAGACCAGTGGTGTTCATGATATTTTCATGATGTCCATGATTGATACGAGACTTAAAGAAATGTTATTGGATACCAACGGATACGGCAAAGTGACTCACGCCTACCTCGACTTGGAAAAGAATAACGTGATGGATGGTCATTTAAAAACAACGGAACGTGTTACTGAAGACTTAAAGAAACAATACCCAGCACTAACGATTGAAAATGCATATCCAATCTTAACGAAACTCCGCATGATTAAATCGCCAAAAGAAGTTGAGGCCATTCGTGTTGCCATCAAAGGAACTGCGTATGGGTTACAAAGTATTCGTAAACATTTAAAACCAGGATTGTTCGAACATCAAATCGAAGGTTTATTCCAATACGCGATTAAAGAGTATGGGAATATGGGTTTGGCGTTTGAAACCATTATTGCCAGTGGTAAAAATGCCATCATTCTTCACTACCCAAACCCCAAAGATAAAATCGCAGATGGTGCATTGGTCCTTTGTGACCTTGGCGCGACCAATGGTCAGTACCGAGGTGATATTACCAGGACGTATCCAGCGAACCGAAAATTTAATCCGTTACAAAAACAAATCTATGAAACCGTCTTAAAAGCTAATCAATTGATTATTCAAATGGCAAAACCAGGATTAAAAATTGTTGATTTACAACAAGCGTGCTTAAAGTTTTTAGCAGATGCTGCTGTCAAAGAGGGTTGGATTAAAACGGCGGAAGACATAGGTAAAATTTACTATCACAACGTCGGTCACCATTTAGGATTAGATACCCACGATCCAATCGCGCGTGATATTGCTTTAGAACCAGGGTGTGTCATCACGGTTGAACCAGGCTTATACATCAAAGAATTAGGGATTGGTATTCGCATTGAGGATAACATTTTAATTACGGAAAAAGGTTGTGAAAATCTCTCCGTCGATATTCCTAAAACCATTGAAGAAATCGAAAATTAACCTTCAACTTCTCGGAAACAAGACCCGCCAATGAATTCGCGAATCAATGAGTTTGAGGGAATCCATTTTTCATCAATATCAACAAAGTATTTAAGCATTCTGATTAATCGTTCTGCCGTTGGAAAATAGATCGACTCTTTATCAATGGAACTTAAGACTGGAATCGCATAACGTTTCATCACGCATAATTCATAAGGCAAAAAAGAGTTATAAACATAATCAGCTTCTTCTTGGGTTTTATAAATCCAAGTAAATTCTCCCCGTCGTACAGAAGGCCACATATCAATGGTTTGCTCTGCTGGAGATCCGCGATATTTTTTATCTCTGACCATGCGTCTTAATAATCGTAAATCCGTTAAACTCATTGGGTTATGATCATCATAATTTATTTGAGATTGTGGAGAAATATATATTTTATATTTTTGAGTTTTTGGCACCACGGAGGTTAAGGCATCATTGAGCGCGTGGATGCCTTCAATAATGATTAATGTATCTTCTTGGATTTTTAACTTTTTAGGTTTTTCCAATGCTGAATCAAATTTGCTATTCGGTAATTGGACTTCTTCCCCATTGATTAATTGGGCAAGGTGCTCATTGAATAATGAAAGATTTAACGCATGAATGCTTTCAAGATCTGGTTTTCCATCGCTATCTTTTGGTGCTTGATCTTTGGGTAAATAATAATCGTCGATTGAAATACGAATCGGTTGAAAGCCGCGAGACATGAGTTCAATTCTTAACCGATTGGCAAACGTTGTTTTGCCCGAAGAGGACGGCCCTGCAATACAAATAAGGCGTAGGTTATCTCGTCGATGTTCAATGGCTTCACCTAATTCCACTAACATTCGGGAATGCTTCGCCTCACATAAGTTGATAAAATCAACCACCCGATCTTCGGTCACAAATTTATTGATTCTAGCAACCGAGTCTGCTTGGGTAATCGCCGACCATGCATGAGCTTCTTTTAATGTTTGACCGAAAATCGGGGCATCTTCAAAAGGAGGAATTTGACCTTTTGTTTCAGAACGAGGGTACTGAATGATGATGCCAGGAGGGTAATAAATTAATTTCCAATCTTTAATAAAACCACTAGAAAGTGCCATCATTCCGTGCATGTAATTGATGTAATCACCGCTACGATAAAAATGAACAGTTTTTTCAGGTCGATATTGAAGAATCTCTAATTTATCCTTAAAATCAAGTTTTTGATAGTTTGCAATTGCCTCATCTTTATTGACGATGGTTCTTTCAAAGGGTAAATTCAATTGAACTAAACTTTTTAATTGAGCCTCTAACTTTTGAACAAAAGAAGGATCGATTTTTTTCGGATGGATAAATTCCATAAATATTGAGCGTGAAATGTGATAGGAAAAACGAAAACGATATAAAGGATTGAGTTGATGAACTGCCATGGCAACAAGGTAACGTAATGTTGTTTCGTAGGTCCTAACCGCATCCTGTTGAAGAATGGTTAAAAAATCTATGGTCGCGTCAAAATAAACTTCATAATTTAAGTCACGAATTCGATGATTTACTTTCGCACATAAAAATGGATGGTTCTTGGAAAGCAATGACTTTAATGAAACTTTTTCTTCAAAGGTTCTTTCTTGATTGAGATAGTGAAGTTTGAATGCCATGATGACCCCTTGTTTACTTGATGAGGTAAACATTCAATTATAAACGATTATGATCAAAAAACGACGAATGGATGTTTAACCTTAAAGTACCTTCAGCAATTTAAGTTAATTGACCTCGGATGAGATGGAGACATAATCGAGCATCAAGGCTCGGAAACGTTGAATATTATAAAAAGCTTGATGAGAGGGAATCCGATGAATTCTTTCCTCACCATTCAAAATAAACAGCGTTGGCGTTGAAAAACCTTCAGGAAAATAATTTGGAAATTCCTTTTGAAACATCGATAAATGATGCAAATGCTCAAGGGTATCTAAATAGTAAACCATCGCTTTTGATGTTGCAATCCAATCTAAGAATACTGGTTGAAATTGTAAGCAACTTGAACAAGTCGGATTTCCTACGTATAACAAAAAAGGATCATTGTCATTAGATAATTCAATCAAATCATCTAAATCAATACGGGTGGTCAATGCCTCCATTGAAATAGTGGTTGGAGGGGATGTGAGTAGACTTGGATTCATCGCAATAATGGTTGCATTAGTATTGATTTGGCAACCAACAAGGACAGTGGATAAGACCAGTAAAATAGTTTTTCGTAATGTTAAAGTCATAACAAAATTATATCATTGGCGATTGGATTTATAGGTTATATGTTTATAATGGAAAAGAGGTACTTAGCAAATGAATGTATGGCATGATGTATCAAAAAAAAGAATTAATCCTGAAAAATTCTTAGCTTGTATTGAAATTTCCAAAGGTTCAAAAAACAAGTATGAGATGGACAAAGAAACCGGAGCCCTTATCCTTGATCGCGTGTTATTCACCTCAACGCACTACCCACAAAATTATGGGTTTATCCCTAAGACCTATGCTGGTGATTTAGATCCTCTCGATGTCCTGGTCTTATGCTCAGAATCTATTCAACCACTCGCGTTGGTTGAGTGCTATCCCATTGGCGTGTTTAAGATGATTGATAATGGCACGGTGGATGAAAAAATCATTGCCATCTCAGTTTCTGATCCAGTGTTTAGCTCGTATAAAGATCTTAAAGATATTCCTGACCATGTTTTTAATGAAATGAGACATTTTTTTCAAGTGTATAAAATGCTTGAAGGAAAGGATACTTTTGTCTCTCAAGTTGAAGGCAAAGATGTTGCGATTGATATCATTAAAAGTAGCATCAAATCTTATGAGGAACATTTCGAAGGTTAAATCCGATGAATCATATCGTCTTATTCCATCCTGAAATTCCTCAAAACACTGGAAACATCATGCGCACAGCGATGGCCACGGAGTCCAAGCTTCATATCATTGGGCCCTTACCATTCACCTTGAATGATGAAACCATTAAACGTACCGGCCTTGATTACCGAGAACACGTACATTATCACTACTATGATTCTTACCAAGACTTTATGGATAAAAATCATCACCCCGTTCTTCATTGTTTGACTCGTTATGGGGATAAAATATATACAGACATAACGGTAAAAAATAAAGTAGAAGAGATCTATCTAATGTTTGGTTCAGAGACAAGTGGTTTAACCCCAGAAATCATGAAACAACATCACCAACATTTATACCGGATTCCGATGAGCATCCTGGCAAGAAGTTTAAACGTATCCAATACTGTCGCCTTGGTGATCTATGAAATTCTACGTCAGCAACAATTTTCAGGATTAGCCACCAAAGAAGTTTTAAAAGGTGAACACTTCCTTAAAGACAAATTAAATCAGTAGCGCTTTACCATGGTTAGCAGTTGATTTGCCCAATCTGGATTGGCATGAACCTTTACTTTTTTAGCGTCTTTGACAATCACTTGTCCTAGCTGAGTGGTTCGTTTTAATGATCCTACTTTTGCATACGTCACTTCACCTGATATTTTTTTAGCTAAGGCAAGGACAAGCTGAGCACCTTTGATGATGGCGTCGTGATCAAAAGTTGCCTGATGAACGATTAAATGGCTTCCAGGTTCCCCATATATATGCATAAAAATATCACTTTTCTTGGCAATGGAAAAAGTTAGAAAGTCATTTTGCTTTGAATTTTTTCCAAAGGAGAACTTTACGTTTTGATCGATGATAAAGTAGGGCGATTGATGACTAATTTGAATTGGTTTTGGTTGGATGCCACTAATGACATGTTCTTGAATTAAAAACGATTGGACCAATTCAAGGTCATTCCAGGTTGGTTTGCTCACCAAGTTAAGATGATATAAATATGCTTCAATATTCTCTTGGTTTTGTTTTAGTTGGTGGTTAACTTCTTTCACGCCTTGTTTGGCTTTTTTGACCAAACGGTAGAGATGATTGACCCCATCATAATTGCATTTAAACGTTAGGTTAGGTTTAGCAAGACGAAAAGGATTAGGATAATCCGACCAAGGTAAATTTGGTTCTGTCTGGATTGCTTCAGCGATGTCTTGATAATGAAGATTTTCTTGATGGTTTTTCATGTCTTTTTCTAACGCAGCATGACGCTTAACTATTTTTTGATAATGTGACTTCATCATGGAATGATATTGTTTTGCCAAGACATTTAAATGAAGCGTAGCAATATCTAACGAGTCATCTAACTTAAATCTAGACGCCTTAGGATGAATTGCCTCTTTTGGTTGCCATCCAAGGATAGAATCAAAGATAGGGATATCATGTTTCAATAACGTCAGTCTTGGTGCATAAGGTGCCAATTGAATACGTAAGATTAGAGGTTCTTTCAGTGACGCTTCTTGTGAGTTGGATAATCGTATATTCAATCGAGCATAATCATCTACATTCGCTTCCATAATGATTAAATCGTGAAGATGTTGATCCAATCCATGGGGGACAATATTTTTGAATGAATTATTTTTTTCTAAAAGCGTCTGAATGTGCATACGAGGATTGACATTATCAAGACTAATCACCCAACCCAGTTCTGGTTTATGATTCAATAAAAGAATCCAATCATGATTAGGAAATAAGTAGATGTGGTGAATTTTCTTTCCGATCAATGTGGCGGTAAAGTTTGCTGGTAAAATCGTGGATAAATCCATAAAAAAAGTATAGCATAAACGATGCTTTGATTGACTTTTAGCTCGATTCATATGATAATTTTTCAAAGCTTATGAAGCCAGGATTATTAATTATATTAAGTGGTCCCTCCGGCGTTGGAAAAGGAACCATTCGAAAACGCATCATGGAAGACGAAAGTCTTCAACTTTCATATTCTGTTTCGATGACGACTCGATCAAAACGAACCGGGGAAATCAATGGCAAAGATTATTTTTTTGTGGATCAACCAACTTTTCAGTCTGCCATTGACCAAAACAATTTATTGGAGTGGGCTGAATTTGTAGGTAATCGTTATGGGACGCCTAAAGCTGAAGTTCAACAATTACGTAGTTTAGGCAAAAACGTCTTATTAGAAATAGAAATCAACGGGGCCAAACAAGTCATTGCTAAAACCATGGGTCCAGGTTTGGTGACGATCTTTTTAATGCCTCCTTCGTTTGAGGCTCTTGAAGCAAGAATTAGAAAACGAAAAACTGAATCAGAATCAATCATTCAAGAACGATTAGAAAAAGCTAAAAGAGAAATGAATCTGCACCATGATTATCAATATCTTGTGATCAATGATAACCTTGAACGCGCTGCCGATCAGATTAAACAAATCATTCAAGAAAGAATGCAATCGATGCACCCATGAAGACCTACATTTTAGAGGTCTATATCGAACATCAGTTACAACAACTTAATCGCCCATTTACATATCTTTATCATGGCGTATCGATTCCACAACGAGGCATACGTGTTCGCGTTCCCTTTCATCAACAATCCTTAATTGGATATGTGACCAAAGTCACTGAAACCAACGATGTTGAAAGTTTAAAAGCTAACAGTCCTTTTCCAATTTCAGAGATTGACTCATTACTCGATGAGACCCCAATTTTATCCGAAGAGCTATTGTTATTGGTCGATCACCAAGCAACCCAATATTTTTCCTCAAAAATTGCCATGTTACAAGCGATGCTTCCACCTTCTTTATTTCCATCCAAACGAGGGTTAACAGGACCTAAAATTGCCTATGAATCTTGGTTGAAGATTCATCCTACGAGTCCACTACCTTCGATGAACGGAAGACAACTTGGTTGGTGGCAAATGGTTGAAAATCAAACACGGATTCGCTTGCACGACATCAAAAGTAAAGCGGCGATTAGGTATTTAACTGAATCTGGTTTGGCGTCGATTGAAAAAGAAGAAAAGAGAAGATTCGTTTTCAATTCCCTCACGGTTGAAAATAGACCGACTTTGACAGGACAACAAAAACAAGTCATTGATGAATTTAATCAATCAAAAGCCCTGGTATATTTACTCGAAGGCGTGACTGGCAGTGGCAAGACAGAAGTTTATCTCAACCTTTCTGAGACCATTATTTCTTCTAACCAATCTGTATTAATGATTGTTCCAGAGATTGCCTTAACACCCGTGATGATGAGTTATTATCGTCAACGATTTGGAGAAAAAGTTGCTATCCTTCATTCTGGGTTAACGCCAGCAGAAAAATTTGATGAGTATCGTCGGATTTTAAAAGGACAAGCGGTGGTGGTGGTTGGCGCAAGATCTGCAGTTTTTGCCCCCTTACAACATCTTGGTTTAATTATTCTTGATGAAGAACATTCGGAAACCTATAAGCAAGACAATTCTCCTCACTACCACGCTCGGGAGATAGCCCTTTGGAGAAGTCAGTATCACCAATGTAAGCTTCTGATGGGAACGGCAACACCCTCTTTAGAATCAAAAGCTCGGGCTCAAAAAGGTCTATATCAACTTCTTAGCTTGCCTCATCGAATTCACGATCAACATATTCCTAAGACAACGATTATTGACATGACAGATACTAAGCAATTATCTCGAGACAACTCTTTGTTTTCTCACGCATTGTTAAAAGGAATAGCCGATCGCTTATCTAAAAAACAACAAGTCATCCTGCTTGTGAATCGCCGAGGTTATGCCCAAAGTGTTATTTGTCGGTCATGTCAACATTTATTCATTTGCCCAGACTGCCAAGTTCCACTTGCATATCACTCAAAAATTGATAGTTTAAAATGCCACTATTGCGATGTCATTGAAACCCTTCCTAAACAATGCCCATCATGCCAATCTCATCAATTGATGAAACAAGGTTTTGGAACCGAACAAGTGGTGAGTATTTTAGAAAAACTATTTCCGCAAGCAAACGTGGGTCGACTTGATGCAGACATGACTGGATTAAGAAGTTCAATTACAGAAACCTTAAAGCAAGTCCAAGATGGTTTCATTGATATTTTGGTTGGAACACAAATGGTTGCCAAAGGTCATGATTTTCCGAATGTTACCCTTGTTGGGGTGATGCTTGCAGATTTAGGCTTACATGTGCCGCATTATCGAGCATCAGAAAGAACTTTCCAATTGATTGCCCAAGTGGTTGGAAGAACGGGGAGAGGTCCTCAGTCTGGAGAGGCCATCATTCAAACCACGATGCCTGAACATTACTCAATCGTCTTAGGTAGTCAACAAAACTATCAACAATTTTATCTTCGAGAAATGAAAGAACGAAAGATCCTTCAATACCCTCCCTACACGTATCTAGCAAGATTTGAATTATCATCTCGCGACCAGGAGATGGTTGATGAAGTTGCTTTGGAATTACACCAATTACTTGTTGATCAATTAGAATCGATTGCTACTGTGATAGGACCGAATATACCTTACCCTGAATACTTTGCAGGTCTTTTCCGCAGAAGGGTTCTTATCAAGTACAAAGACTATGCACAGTTATATGCTCGATTAAATTCAATTTATGAACTACTCGTGTTAAAAAAACAAGTGAAAATAAATTTCAATTTAGACCCTTATGACCATTAGGTCTTTTCGTATCATTTTTAACCTATTTAGTTTAAAATAAAACAAGTATGAGGTTGACGGATGCACATTGAAATTTTTGGACTAGATAAATATGTGGTTGCTACGCTTAGTGAACAACTCCATTTACCACTGATCAAGTTAACAAAAGTTAACGAAAAAGATCTCTTCTTTTCTGTCTTTGAAAGCATGATTTTTCATCGAGGTGTTGATCAAAACGCTTGGCACACAGTCATTCGAATTTTTCTTGTTGAGACTGACATGAAATATCAAGAAGAATTGAAAGCTTTATTTGTTGAGGCATTAAAAGATCAAACCATTCATCTTCACTTTGAATTTTATCCTCAGTTAAAACAAAATATTCATCATGTGATTAGAGAAGACTATCCATTATTTGTCTCTGAATCTAACGCTGTCAACATTGAAGAAGTAGAACCAACACCTCAAGAAATTTTTCACGGCAATGTTTTTGAAGGTAAAGAAAAAGAATTGGATTTAATAATTCAACCTACCAAAAAGAAAAAACCATCGTAATGAGTACCATCCATCCCCATGAATGAATTACTTATTGTAGGCAATGTTTTAACAAAGATTATCAATCAACATCAAAGTTTTTCTGATGCACTCAAAGAAGGTGTCCAAGAAGCGAATGCGACCACATCTCAAGGACTGATTCGCTCATTAACAAGCTGTGAGCTCCATCACCATCGTTTATTGGAACATGTGGTGAATCGTTTTGTGAATCACTTAGACCCTAAGGATAAATTAATTCTACAAGCTGCCATTGGTAATAATGTATTTGTCAAAAGATTACCTCATGATCAAGTCATGGTTTTTATCCATCAATTTTTAGCGGAAAGAAATGTTGTAAAAACATCCATGGATGAATTGCTTTCGCTTGCTTCACCTGGAAAAAATTTAATTGATCCTCTCATCAAAGAAAATTCAATCACATACTTAGGCATTAAATTCAATACCCCTGAATGGTTGGTATTAATGTGGATCAAACACTTTGGATTAACCATTACGTTAAAAATATTATCCACGAACAACAAACCGGTTTTACAAGCATGCCGAGTGAATACGCTAAAAACCACCACACATAAATTATTAAAGCAGTTTTCAGACCTCACGGAAACCCCGGTTGAAGATACGGTCATTTATCAAGGGAAAGCCCCTTTAAAAAATCACCCAGCTTATATGCAAAATTTAATTTTTCAACAACGACTGGCAGTGACAGACATTGTTAAACAATTTAGTTTCGATAATGTCAAAGGTGAAATGCTACTGGTTGAAACACGTCCACAAGCTTTGTATTTAGAACTTCCTGTTTATACCGAACAAAACATTAGAATTAATATTGTCACCAATGCGATTGAAAGAAAACTTGCGATGCAAAAGTCTCTCCATTCATTTCAACTCTCTAACATTGCCTTGTATGAATCTGAACCTAAAGGTTTAATCACCTATCTTTCAAAAAAACAAGACGTGGTTTTGGTGGTCCCCCAATGCTCAAAATTTGATTTAATCAGATCTTTACCTGATTTTTTCATTCACTTTAAACAAGAAGATCTTGATAATTTAATTGTTTCTCAGAAACAAGCCCTTTTTGAATCAAGTCAGTTTGTTGAAGAACGTGGCTTATTATTCTATGGGGTTAACACGATGAATCAAAAAGAAGGTAAATTGTTGATTGAAGAATTTTTACTGCAACAACCTCAATTCAAACTCATTCAAGAATTTCAATACTTCCCGTTTGATAAATTCAATACAGCGCTGTATGTTGCAGCGATGAGAAAGAGTAAATAGTTATGGAAAGCATCTTTGGACAAACCCTTTCACAATTAGAAAACACCCTAGAATCTTGGAATCAAAAATCTTTTTACGCCAGTGTAATTTATGATTGGATTTATGAAAAGAAGATTCGTTCATTTCAAGCGATGACAAATATTAGTTTAACCCTACGTGAGCAACTAGAAAAAAACTTTCATTTCCAATTACCCTCGATTCATGTTCGCCGAGACTCGATTGATAAAACCGTCAAATTACTTTTAAAGTTGGAAGATGGATTCTTAATCGAAGCTGTTTTAATGCGCTATAACTACGGTAATGTCATCTGTGTGACCACCCAAGTGGGTTGTAACATCGGATGTTCTTTCTGTGCTTCCGGGTTACTCAAACGCCAACGGAATTTAACGGCTGGTGAAATGATTAGTCAAATTGTTGTTATGAATGATTTATTAGATGCAGAAGGTAAAAAGCAACGCGTCAGTCATATAGTTGCCATGGGAACAGGCGAACCATTTGATAACTATGAACATGTGATGAACTTCATTCGGATAGCCAATCACAACAAAGCATTGTCCATTGGTGCTCGTCATATTACCGTTTCCACATCAGGTTTTCCTGAAAAAATTAAGGAATATGGCCGTGAACCGTTACAAATTAACCTTGCGGTTTCCTTGCATGCTCCTACGAATGAAATTCGAACAAGGCTCATGAAAATCAATCAAGCGTTCCCTTTGGAAAAGTTAATGCCAGCGATCAAAGATTATCAAGCGAACTCAGGAAGAAGAATCACTTTTGAATATATTCTCATTGAAGGGATTAACGACCAACTTGAACAAGCAGATCAACTTGCTGAACTCGTGAAGGATATTTTCTGTTATATCAATTTGATTCCTTATAACGCTGTCATGGAAAATGAATATCGCCGTCCCCATCCTCAAGCGGTGAATGCATTCATGAGCCGGTTAATTGAATTGGGTGTCAATGCCACTGTCCGTAAAGAATTCGGTCATGATATCGAGGCAGCCTGTGGTCAATTAAGAGCTAAACACAAAAATGAAGAAACGCGGTAGTTTTGCATTTAATTCAGATATTGGAAAGGTGAGAACCACCAACGAAGATCAAGTGGTGGCTCTGATTAACCGCCACCAAGATATTTTGCTTGCAGTCGCCGATGGAATGGGTGGTCATGCCCGGGGCGACCTTGCTTCAAGACTAGCCATGCAATCGTTAACCAAAGGTTTTAAAAATACGTTTGGTTTATTAACGTCAAAAACGGCAACCTTATGGTTAAGGCAACAAGTGGTTCAAGCCAATCGTAGCATCCATCAAGAAGCGCAAAAGAGCTCTTCTTTAAAAGAAATGGGCACGACGCTGGTGATTGCTTTGATTGTCAATAAGGACCTGATTATTCTTAACATCGGTGATTCTCGAGTTTATTTATTTGATGAAGGAAAACTTACACAAGCTACTGAAGACCAAACGTATGTTGAATATTTATTTCGCCAAGGAAAAATCACAGAAGAACAAAAACTTAATCACCCCCAAAAACACGTTTTACTTAACGCGTTAGGGCTTAATAACACTGTTTCTTATGATGTGAAAATTGTCCCTTATCAACAACAAACCATCCTTGTTTGTAGTGATGGGTTATATAACAATTTAACCGAAGGTGAGCTAACCACGATCATACGGTCCTCGGATACACCTCAACAAAAGGTTGACTCTTTAATCCATTTAGCCAATGCCAATGGCGGCACTGATAACATTGCCGTGGCCATTTGGGAACCGGAAAGATGATTTTAGAAAACGACATTATTGATGAACGTTATCGGATCATCAAAGAATTAGGTGAAGGTGGTTTTGCCTACGTCTATCAAGCAGAAGATCTCATCACAGGAAAAGAAATTGCCTTAAAAATCATTAAGGAAAATGCAATAAAGTCAAAAGATAACATCACACGATTTGAACGAGAAGCTCGTGCATCTGCGGCCTTAAATCATCCTAATATTGTCCGGGTTATCAATATTGGATATCATCAAAATCTTCCTTATATGGCTTCGGAATTAATCAAAGGCAAAACCTTACGTGGTCAATTGGATGATCAAAAGAGGTATGGATTCAAACAAGCTTGTGAGATCATGTATCAACTTTGTGACGCGGTTGCCTTTGCTCACCAAGCCCTTGTCATCCATCGTGACATCAAACCCGATAACGTGTTTATGACCCCAGATGAAACCATCAAACTTGGTGACTTTGGGATTGCCTTCTTCGAAAATTCCCGTCGGGTCACCAAGAGTCAAGTCATCATTGGTTCCGTTCATTATTTGCCTCCAGAAGTCACCAATGGCCAATCACCCACGTTTAAAAGTGATATTTATTCTTTAGGCATTACTTTTTTTGAACTCGTGACTGGAAAAGTTCCTTTTGAAGGTAATAACCAAATTACAGTCGCGATGAGACATATCAAAGAAAAATTTCCTTCGCCTCGTCAATGGATTCCCTCGACGCCAAGAGCGATTGAACGAATTATTCTTAAGGCTTGTCGGAAAAATCCTCTTGATCGTTATCGAACGGTCTTAGAATTTCAAAAAGAAATAAAAGAATGTTTAGACAATCCAACATTAATTACACCAAAACGGTCTTTCTGGGCAAAATTGTTAGGTTTAAAAGTTGACGAAGCATGATCGCAACGATTGTAAGTCTTAACTTTGGTTCTTACCTCGTTCATGAACATAATCAATTTTATTTATGCCATTTACCAAAATCCGATAAAAATTTAATTAAACCTGTGGTCGGAGATCACGTTCAACTTGATGAAAAAAAGGAACAAATTGTCGATCTATTGCCTAGGAAATCGTTTATCAAAAGACCACGAGTCGCTAATCTTACAGACCTTGTCATTGTCAGTAGTTTGGTTGAACCAAGTTTCTCTTTCTACTTATTGGCGTTATTCATTACCTTTGCTCGATACTATAATTTGCACGTCACCATCATGATTACCAAGACTGACCAAATGGCAATGACTCAGTATCAATCTTCATGGAACTATTTGTCTGCCCAGGGATTTTCGATTTTATCTTTTCAAAAAGATGTGCCTGATATTCACATGCTTTCAAGTTTAGTGTTACCGGGTAAAGTCGTCGCCTTTGCTGGACAAACAGGGGTTGGTAAATCAACCCTTATCAATGCATTAAATCCTGACTTTGATCGTCAAATCGGTAGTTATTCTCAAGCTTTAGGCAGAGGGAAACACCAAACCAAAGAAGTGATTCTGCTTCCTTTTCAACAAGGTTACATCGTCGACACACCAGGGTTTTCTTCACTGACGTTACCGATGCTTAAACACGACGCTGCAAAAGTATTTCCCGGATTTGAAGCCCATGTGGGCCAATGTAAGTTTTTTAATTGTACTCATCAACAGGAACCACATTGCTACATTCAAGATCTTGTGCAACATGGTAAAATTCCATTAGAGATCTATCAAGACTACCTCAAGTTAATTGCAAAACTACCAGAACAAAAGGAGTTTCAATAAATGAGACCCATACAGATTGCCCCTTCGTTACTCGCTGCTAATTTTGCATCATTAGAAAATGATGTGAAACGGATGATGAAGCATCAAGTCGAATACCTGCATTACGACATCATGGACGGTCATTTAGTTCCTAATCTATCCTTTGGGGTCCCCGTGGTTGCTAGCATCAGCAAATTATTTAAGGTTACTCATGATGTGCATTTAATGATTGAAAAACCTCGTGATTTTTTTGATGCCTTCATCCAAGCTGGAGCAACAATCATCACCTTTCATTATGAAGTTGGAAATGATGTGAAAACGATGCTTTCTTGGATTGATTATTTACATCAACACAAGGTGAAAGCTGGCATCAGCATCAAACCCAAAACAAAGGTTGAAGTTCTTAAACCATTGATTGGTCATGTTGATGTATGTTTGGTGATGTCAGTTGAACCTGGGTTTGGAGGTCAAACTTTTCTATCCAGTGCTATCGATAAAATTACTTGGTTAAGAAAACAAATCGATGTACAAAAATCAAGAACCTTGATCGAGGTGGATGGTGGCATCAATGCAGAAACCGGCAAACAATGCCGAATTGCTGGTGCAGATATTCTTGTCGCTGGTTCGTATTTATTTAATCATCCTCAATTAAAAGATGCCTTCCAATCTCTTCGCGATGAATGATGCCATTCTTTGGATGCTATGGGTGCTTATTTGGATAAGTTTTTCAGGTTATTTATATTTTTCAATCCAAAGCTATCAACAATTTAAAAAAGTTCCCTTTCGCTTTCAAGAACATCTTCCGTTTGAATTACATGATATCTATTTTGAATCTGGTCAACGCTTGCCAAGCTTAAGGTGGCTCTTGCTCGTCACCATCGTCAGTCTCTTTGCGTATTGGGAAGCTTTTTTTGTCATTCCCACGATGCCATTAACCTATGGATTGTTAATCTTGATGACGTTTTTTTTATTATCCTTATTAGGCGTATTTATCATAAGAACAAAAAGAATTGAACCATATTTATTATTGGTGACGACTTATTTTGTTTCAACCTCAGCGATGTTCTTTCTGGCAAGTTATATTATTTTGATCACACCCATTAATCCGTGGCATGCATTATTTCCTTGGACCACTCTCGTTCAAGGGATTATTCAACTAGGATTACTCTTGAATCCACGATTGAAAGATTGGTCAAAACTAGAAAAAGTTGAAGGCACAAATGAAAAACCACTGTATCGTCGGCCAACTCATTTTGTGATGGCCTACACCCAGTGGTTTACGTTATTGAATGTGATGATTTGGGTTTTATTAACCCAAATTGCTTTTCTTATCGGGTAGCTTGATTTTTCATCAACGTACGATAAGCGCGAGCCGACATCTTGATGGACTTGGTAATGCCATTTTCAGTAATTTGATACTTTTGTAAATTTAAATTCCAAGTTCTACGGGTTGCACGTAAACTGTGTGAACGGGCATTGCCACTCATTGGTCCTCGACCAGAAACGGTACATACTCTTGCCATGTTTATATCCTCCAGACAACTTTGTTATCTTATCATTGCCATGGCAATAAAGCAACGATTTCTATCTTGAATGTGTTAAAATAATGGCATTGAAGGATAGACTAACGAAAGCATCCGCTTTCCTCTCACCTATCAACGCTTCATTCGTCGCTTCGCGTTAAGAAGACCAAGCGTGCATCAAGATGATGCAAAGTAAGGTGGTACCACGCGTTTGCGTCCTTCATAGGACGTTTTTCTTTTTTTAGGAGGCCTAACCATGGCATTTGATCACAAAATCATTGAACCAAAATGGCAACATTTTTGGGATGAAAAGAAAGTCTTTTATACCAATGTGTATGATTTTTCTAAACCAAAATACTATATTTTAGATATGTTCCCATACCCTTCTGCCCAGGGTCTACATGTTGGTCATCCGGAAGGATATACGGCGACCGATATTGTTGCAAGAATGAAACGTATGCAAGGATTCAATGTCCTTCATCCGATGGGTTGGGATTCCTTCGGTTTACCAGCAGAACAATATGCCTTAAAAACCAACAATCACCCCAAGGGTTTTACGGAAAAAAATATTGCCAACATCAAAAAACAAATCAAAGCCCTTGGCTTTAGTTATGACTGGTCAAAAGAAATTGCCACCACCGATCCTCAATATTATAAGTGGACGCAGTGGATCTTTATTAAACTTTTAGAAAAAGGCTTAGCTTATATTGATGAAAAACCCGTTAATTTTTGTCCGGCACTTGGGACGGTTTTAGCCAATGAAGAAGTGATTGACGGTAAATCAGAAGTCGGTGGCTTTCCAGTGGAACGACGAATGATGCGGCAATGGGTGTTAAAAATTACCGCCTATGCAGAAAAACTATTGCAAGGACTCGATACCTTGGATTGGCCTAATTCAACCAGGGATATGCAAAAAAATTGGATTGGTAAGTCAACGGGTACGGAAATTATATTCCAAGTTAAACAAGCAAAAGACTCGATTCAAGTGTATACCACCAGAGCGGATACTTTATATGGGGCAACCTATGTTGTCTTGGCACCAGAACATCCTTTGATTCAAACCATGGTCACCCCCCAACAACGAGCATTGGTTGAAGCTTATGTGACAGCGACTGCGTCAAAATCTGATTTAGACCGTACGGAATTAAATAAAGATAAAACCGGTGTTTTTTCAGGTTCATACGCAGTGAATCCTATCAATGGTGAAGCATTACCCATCTGGATTGCAGACTATGTCCTTTATGGATATGGGACCGGTGCAGTCATGGCCGTTCCTGCCCACGACCAACGAGACTTTGAATTTGCAAAAAAATACAAGTTACCCATTCGTGACGTGATTGCCGGATATCAAGGGGATGCCGCCATGGTTGAAGATGGTCCACATATCAACTCAGCGTTGATTAATGGTTTAGGCATTGAAGAAGGAAAAAAGAAAATCACAGAAACTCTTATTCAACGTCAGCAAGGGAAATTTAAAACCAATTATAAATTAAGAGATTGGTTGTTTTCTCGGCAACGATATTGGGGTGAACCGATTCCGGTTCTCTTAAGCAAAAAAGACGGATCGATTACCCCTTTGAAGATTCATGATTTGCCATTATTACTTCCAGACTTAAAAGAATTTAAGCCTTCTGGTACCGGAGAGTCTCCTCTTGCAAACGCTGGTGAATGGCTTGATGTGGTGATGGATGGGAAAGCGTATGTTCGCGAAACCAATACCATGCCTCAATGGGCTGGAAGTTGCTGGTATTATATTCGCTACTTAGATCCTCAAAATGAAAAAGTCATCGCTAACGAAACATTATTAAAGCATTGGCTGCCTGTAGATTTATATATAGGTGGTGCAGAACATGCTGTGTTGCATTTGTTGTATGCTCGTTTTTATCATAAGTTTTTATTTGATATTGGCATTGTTCATACCGAAGAACCATTTAAAAAGTTGTTTCACCAAGGGATGATTCTTGGCGAAAATGGTGAAAAAATGTCTAAGTCTCGCGGCAATGTTGTCAATCCTGATGAGATCATTGAACAATATGGTGCAGATACCCTCCGCTTATACGAAATGTTTATGGGTCCATTAGAAGCGGCATTGCCTTGGTCTAACCAAGGGTTAGAAGGGGCTAGACGATTTCTTGATCGCGTCTATCGTTTATTTACGGAAACAGAATATAAGGAAAAATGGGTACCACAAAGCGACGGTCAATTAGACTATAGTTATCATTATTTAGTGAAAAAAGTAACCGCGGATTTTGAAAACCTTCAACTCAACACAGCGATTTCACAAATGATGATATTTATCAATGATGTGTATAAAGCGTCAAGCATCCCGGTTCCATTTTTAAAAGGCTTTGTGCAAATGCTTTCATGTGTTGCCCCCCACTTAGGAGAAGAACTTTGGTTCATGCTTCAAGAAAAAGCCTCGCTATCCTATACGCCTTGGCCACTGGTGGATGAATCTAAACTTAAAAAATCTACCTTTGAATTACCAATTGCTGTGAATGGAAAATTAAGAGCGACCTTAACGTTCCCAATCGATATGTCTGAAAAGGAAATAGAAACGAAAGCAAAAGAGGATGAAAATGTGAAGAAGCATCTTGTCGGACTTTCAATACGAAAAGTCATCTATGTCAAAGGCAAGATGATGAACTTTGTAGTAGGATAGGGGTATGTTCTTAGCAATAGACTTAGGTAACACCTCCATTAAATACGGTATTTTTGATGAGGGAAAATTGGTGAGTAACCATTATTTAGACCATCCTGCGATTCCCACGATCTTGGTTTATCAACAATGGTTAAAACCGATGTTTGATAAATATAAATTTGACCGGATTGCGATTGGTTCTGTCAAACCTCAACTCAGGCATTTAATTGTCAAAGCCATCGCCCAATTGTCAACGATTCAACCACAAATTCTCACCCATGAATCTTATCCTAAATTTCAACTTCGCATTGACCAACCCGAAGAACTAGGGATCGATTTATTGGTGGATGCGATTGCCACCAATCAACTTTATGCCTCGGAAGCAATCATCATTGATGTGGGCACCGCCACCAAAGTGATGGCGATTCGCCAACAAGGGTTTGAAGGTGTTGCCATTGCTCCAGGCATCTCTACCTCGTTCAAAGCGTTGAATCAACATACCTCATTGATCAAAACTTTGAAAATGGTGTCGCCTCAACACGTCTTTGGTAAAAATACAACCGCGGCATTATCGAGTGGGATTATTCTTGGTCACGTGCATATGTTGGAGGGACTAGTACGCCAAGGGATTACTAGCTTAGGCTGGAAATTTGCCCCGATTATTTTAACGGGTGGATATGCCCATTTATTGTTACCTCATTTTTCAATGAAGGTAACCCATGATGCGAATTTGTCATTAAAGGGAATCCAGTTATGCC
>Ga0164293_10000536_pt1 | contig 30313 bp, 25 predicted proteins | sample GEODES118metaG_FD_111487 | JGI IMG/M metagenome (GOLD analysis project Ga0164293, IMG submission 111487) | Eutrophic lake water microbial communities from Lake Mendota, Wisconsin, USA - GEODES118 metaG | ecosystem: Environmental > Aquatic > Freshwater > Lake | place: USA: Lake Mendota...
CTAACAGGGCGATCTAACAGGGCGATCTAACAGGGCGATCTAACGGCGCGCCATCAAAGCCCGGGCAACCAAGTCGCAATCGCCGGCCAGAAGAACACCGCCACCAGCAAGGCGATGCTCATCAGCACATAGGGCGTAACCGCCTGAAAAATCTGCACCGTGCGCACCTCGGGCGGGGCCACGCCGCGCATGGTCATCAGCAGCAGGCCGTGCGGCGGCAGCAACAAACCCAGCTGCATGCAGATCAGGAACATCACGCCGAACCAGACCGGGTCTATCCCCAGGCTGCTCACGATGGGCATGAAGATGGGCAGCGTGATCATCATCATGCTGACCTGATCGACGAAAAGCCCCAGAAAAATCAGCAAGGCCATCATGCCCACCACAATGGCCTCTTTAGACCAGCCTTGGCTGGTGATGCCCTGCACCAGGCCGTTGCTCGCGCCCGAAAACGACAGCAACTGCGCAAAAGTGGTGGCGCCCAGGATGATGAACAAAATCATGCCGGAAATACCGGCGGTACCCATCAGCGCCTGCCGCAGGGCCGGCCAGTTCAGGCGCCGGTAAAGCGCAGCCAGCACCAGGGTGGCGAATGCGCCGAGGGCGGCGCATTCGGTGGGCGTGGCCCAGCCGGCAGCCAGCGCGCCCACCACCACCACAAAAATCGACAGCGTGGGCAATACATAGGCCACAAGCAAATGCCAGCGCTCCCAGCCGTGATAAGTCGGTGCATTGCTGTCTTCAGGTGCCAGCGCCGGATTGAGCCGTACCCGCAGCACGATCCAGGCGATAAAAGCCAGCGACAGGATCAGCCCAGGCACGATGCCGCCGAGCAAGAGCTTTGAAATGGAAATGCCCGACAGCGAGCCCAGCAGGACGGTGAGCGCCGACGGCGGGATGAGCATATCGACCGCGCCGATGGCCATGATGGGGCCGGTGGCCAGCGTCGCATGGTAGCCGCGCGCCAGCATCACCGGCACCATCAGCGAGCCCAGCATGGCTGTGGTGGCAATGGTCGAGCCCGAGATGGCCGAAAACACCGTGCCCGCCACCACCGCCACCACCGCCAGACGGCCCGGTACGCGGGTGATCAGCCGGTCTATGCCCTCAATCACCTTGTGCGCCAGCCCGGTGTGAAACAGCACCTCGCCCATCAGCACAAACAGGGGGATGGGCGTCAGGGCGAAAGCGGCCACCGAGCTGACGCTGCTGCGCGCCAGTTGCACCAGGCCGACCTCGCCGCCCATGTAAAGCCAGGCGCCAACCAGGTTGACCGCCAGAAAGGTCAACGCCACCGGCATGCCTATGAGCAGCAGCGCGGTCGAGCCCCCCAGGAGCAACCAGGCGGCAAGGGTCCAGCTCAGCATCGTCTGTAGAGCCTCAGGCAGCGCTGACCGCGTCGCTGCGCGGCCCGCGTTCAGCGCGCCAGAGCCTGTGCATGCGCCAGAGCATTTCCACCGAGAGCAGGGCAAAAGCCACAGGCAGCGGCGCCAGGATCCACCACTCGGGCGTGACCAGGGTCTTGATGCTCAGCGCCCCCGAGGCATGGCTGGCCAGCGTCGCCTTTGCCGACACCACCATCAGGACCAGGCAGGTGGCCAGGCCGATCAGATCGCCCAGCCATTCCAGCAGCCAGGCCCAGCGCGGCGGCAGCGGTTGCAGCAAGATATCGACCCGGATGTGCTGGCCTCGGCGCAGCAGCCAGGGCGCTACGCACAGGGTCACCAGCAGCAGCATGGCCTCGCAGACCTCGTTGCTCCAGGCCAGGGCGCGCGCCACTTCAGTGGGCGCCAGGTTGCGCAGGGCCACATCGGCCACGATGATGAGCATCATGGCCAGCAGCAGCAGGCAACCGAGCATCGCCAGGCTCGCCAGCAAGCGGGCCCACAGCGCATCAAGGGACTGGAGCACCGACGCTTACTTGGAGAACAGGGTCTTGAAGCGGGCCGCAATCTCGGGGCTTTGCTTGGCCGCGCCGGCCCAGCCCACCTCGTAGGCCTTATCACGGAAAGCCTTGCTGGTGGCGGCATCAAAAGCGATGGTCTGTATGCCGGCCTTGGCCTGGCGCGCTGTCTCGTCGGCCGCGAACTTGACCCAGAAGGTGTTCTCCGCCTCGAGCGCCAGCACCTGCTTGTTCAGGAAGGCGCGCTGAGCGTCACTCAAGCGCTTGTAGGCCGGCAGGTTCATGATCAGCGAGACCTCGGCGTCATAAAAGCCCGGGTCGACGCGGAACTTGGTTTTCTCGTGCCAGTTCAGGTCAAAAATGCCGCCGATCGGCCAGCCGTAACCGTCGACCACGCCGCGCTCGAGTGCGGTGTAGACCTCGCCTGGCGGCGTGGTGATGACGTTGGCGCCCAGGGCCTGGAAGAAGTCACGGTAGACCGGGGTGATGCGGATCTTCTGGCCGTTCAGATCAGGCTTGTCGATCTTCTTGTTGGTATAGATGTGAAAGGGCTGGCTCTCGACCATGCGGCCGAGGTACTGCATATTGCCCTTCTCGTTCCAGACCCGGTTGATCGCGTCAAAAGCGCCGTTCTTGCGCTGCTCGGCAATGGTGATCTGGGTCAGCTTGAGAAAGTCAGCCTCGGGCATGACGTTGGTATAGAAAGCGCCGGTGTTGAGCGCGATGTCCACCACCCCGGTCTTGACCGCATTGCCCACCTCAAAGGAAGGCATGGCCTTGGGGCCACCAATGAAATTGATCTGCAGCACGCCCTTGCCCTCGGCATTGAACTTAGCGATCCAGGGCTGCAGTCGCTGCACATAGATCCCGTTCTCAGCGAAGCTGCTGACCAATCTGAGCGTGGTCTCCTGCGCCCAAACTGAAGAGGCCAGCCCCAACATCAGGGCGGCACCGATTTGCATCCAAGGTCTTCTTTGCATGGTCATCTCCTGTACTTGTTGAAAACTTCAATGAAGCTGATCAGCTCTGCTGCATGGCCTGCTTCAGAGTCTGGCCACTGTCGTCAGCCAATGCCGCCGCCACCCAGGCCCGCAGGCGGCTGGCCGCGTCGGCGCGCCCGGCCAAGGGGCTGAGCTGATTCATGATCATCTCAAAATGCCGCCAGCCGCGGGCATGGGTATCCCCGTAGCCCTTGACCAGTTGCTGCGCCCGCGCCACTTCTAGCGCGAGCTCAGCCTGGCCGGGCAGCAGACGCGCCACATCGGCCAACCAAGCCTCGATGCGCTGCTGCTCGACCTGGTAGCGCAGCGAGCGCGGCCGCCAGCGGCGCAGGCTGGCCACGCCATAGAGCAACAAAAACCCACGCAGCGAGCTGGTGCGCACCACCCGGCCGCGGTCGGTCAACGGGGCTAACAGACGGCGCGCCCAGGCGCTGCCCAGCAGCCAGCGGCCCCAGGCAGCGGGCAAGGTATCGGCCACTTCCTCCAGGCGGGGGTGCAAAAACTCATTGATGTGCAGCTGCTGCGCCTCATCGAGTCGCACCTCCTGGCCGACCCGTTCAAAACGGCTGCGCCGGGTCTTGAGGTCGGCCACCCGGACTGTGTCCTCGTAGGCCATCCACAGCGCCAGGTGGCGCGCGGTCTCGGCCAGCACCGCCTCGCCTTGCGGCGTGGCCGGCGCGCGCGTCTGCAGTTGCTCCAGGCGCTGCAAATACAGCCGGGCATAAGCCTCGTCCTGGTAATCGGTCAGGCGCATCAGGCCATGCAAGATCGTCGCCTGCGCGGCAGCCGGCAGCTGCCGGGCACGCTGGGCCAGCTCGCTCAGGCGCGGCCCGACCGCTGGCAGTTCGGCCAGGGCCGGCCGAACCGCGGAGGGTGATGCGCCGGCCTGCGCCGCCTGCCATCCAGCGGCAAAGGCTTTAAGGCTGGCGGCCACGCCCACGCCGCTGCGCTCGATGGTGGCTTCATACTGCGCCCGCGTAAATGGCAAGCGGCCGCTGGCCGCCACCGCGCCATACAGGGCCGCACCGATCGGGCTGCCGCTGGCTTCGGCCAGCTCGGCAAAATCGGCGCCGATGAATTGGCGGGCCGCCTGCTGCGCGCCTGCCAGCAGCTGGGCCGCATCGACCCGGCCGTCGGCCAAGGCGGTACGCTCGGTCATGGAATAGACCCGGTGGGTCGAGGCAATCAGGGTGGTGCGCTCGGGGTGAACCAGCTGGCGCTGCAGGGCCCGGCCGGCCTCCATCAGCTCGGAGGCCACCACCATGTCCACCGCGCCCGGAAAGGGGCTGAGCGCCATCACCGGTTGACGACCCTCGGGCAATTGGGCCAGCGGGAACATTTCCAGGTAATAGATGGTCGCGCCGGTGCGCTGGGCCACCCCGGGTACCGAGGTGGTTTGTGCCAGATACCCGTTGTGCTCGGCCAGATCAACCAGCCAGTCGGCCAAGACACCGCCGCCCTCGCCGCCCATGGCCATGATGGCCAGGGTGATCAGCGGATCGCTGTTGGCTGCGCCGCTCATGCTGCGATGCCTTCCAGCCTGCGCTCGATGCGCCGCTGCAGCCAGCCGATCACGCCGCTGCGCAGCCGGCCCATCCAGCGCTCCCAGGCGCTGGGGTTGCTCACCAGCTCGGCGCGGTAGAACGAGGGGCAGAGCACCGCCGCATGGGCCACCTCGCCGCACAGGCCGCAGCCCACGCAGCTGTCGATCACGGTGGTCACCGGGTCGGTGCGCAGCGGGTCCGGGTTGGGCTTGATGGTCAGCGAGGGGCAGCCCGACAGGCGTATGCAGGAGCGGTCGCCGGTGCAGGTATCGGGGTCTACGCCAAAGCGCTCGCGCACCACCCGCTCGCCGGAGGCGATCTTCTGGCGCCGCAGCGGTCGCTCGCGGCGCTGCCGATTGAGCATGCACTCGCTTTGCGCCACCACCACCTTGGGGCCGCGCTCAGGCGTGGTCATGGCCTCGCGCAGGGCCTGCTTCATGTCGGCCAGGCTGTAGGTGTGGCTGACCGTGCGCACCCAGTTCACCCCGACGCCGCGCACCGCCTTTTCGATCGGGTTGTTGGTGCTGCGAATGGCATTGCTGGCTTTGGAGGAGAGCAGGTCCTGGCCGCCAGTGGCCGCCGAATAGCCGTTGTCGACCACCAGCAGCACGTTGTCGGTCTTGTTGAAGACCGCATTGCCAACACCGCTGGTCAGGCCGTTGTGCCAGAAGCCGCCGTCGCCCATGATGGCCAGGCTGCGCCTATCGGTCTCGGGGGTGTTGAAGGCCGAAGCGCCAGCCCAGCCCAAGCCATACCCCATGGTGGTCGCACCGATGTGAAAAGGCGGCAGGATGGAAAACAGGTGGCAGCCGATGTCGGCGCTGACATGGCGGGGGCCGAGTTCCTTCTCCAGCATCTTGAGCGCGGTGAAGATGGGCCGCTCCGGACAGCCGGTGCAAAACGAGGGCGGTCGCGGCTGTACCTGGGCAATGGCGGCCGATACCGCTGGCAGGGCCGGTACCGTTGCCACAGGCACCACCGACCTTGTTTGCGAGCGCAGGAACTCACCCATGCCCTTGAGCAAAACCGCCCCGGTGTATTCACCGGCCATGGGCAGCATGTCCTTGCCGTGCACCCGGGTGGCGCTGCCGGCGCGGTGCAAGATGGTGTGGATGTTTTGCGCGATGAAATCGGGCTGGCCTTCTTCCACCACCAGCACCGAACGCTTGCCTTCGCAAAACGCCAGCACCTGATCGTCAAGCAGCGGGTAGGTCACGCCCAGCACATACAGCGGCACCTGGGTCTGGCCAAACACATCGGCCTGACCGAGCAGCTGCAAGGCGCGCAGCACGCCGTTGTACAGGCCGCCTTGGACGATGATGCCGATATCGCTGGCCTGCGGTGAGAACAGTTCATTGAGCCCGTGCTCGCGAATGAAATTCAGTGCTGCCGGCCAGCGCTGGCTGATTTTTTCCTGCTCGTGCAGATAGCTCGAAGGCGGCAGCACGATGCGCGAGGTATCGCGCTGGGGCCGCTCGATCGCGTCCTTGAGGCTAAAGGCCGGCCGCTGGTTGGCCTTGGTCTGAAAACGCCCGTGCACATGGCAGGCCCGGATGCGCAACTCGAGCATGACCGGCGTGTGGCTGGCCTCCGACAACTCGAAGCCTTTTTCCACCATGCGCACGATGGACGGCAAATTGGGCCGGGGGTCGAGCAGCCAGACCTGCGACTTCATCGCAAAGGCATGCGAGCGCTCCTGCATGATGCTCGAGCCCTCGCCGTAGTCCTCGCCGACGATCAGCATGGCCCCGCCGCGCACCCCGCCGGAGGCCAGATTGGCCAGCGCGTCGCTGGCCACATTGGTGCCCACGGTGGACTTGAAGGTCACCGCCCCGCGCAAGGGGTAGTTGACCGATGCGGCCAGGGTGGCGGCAGCCGTGGCCTCGCTGGCGCTGTGCTCGAAATGCACGCCCAAATCGGCCAGGATGTCGTTGGCGTCGGTGAGCACATCCATCAGGTGCGAAATCGGCGCGCCCTGGTAGCCCGCCACATAAGACACCCCGGACTGCAGCAGGGCTTTGGTCACCGCCAATATGCCCTCGCCCTGGAAGGTCTGGCCTTCGCCGAGCCTGAGTTTTTGGACCTCTTGTTTGAATGATCTTTCTGCCATGCTCCGACTGTAACTGTGCCTAAATGCTTCGCGCTAATGGATTTCGCGTAGGGCCTTCTGCCTTCCCCTGGCTTAAGCCCCGCACCAAAGGAGGGCAAAATAAAGCGCCGATTCGGTGGAAACCCTCGGGTCCGGAACCCACCTCCCGGACCAGAATTGCCACTTTAAAATTCGTCGCCAAAAGTCGACAACCCGAACCTGGAGAACTTGATGAAAAGCTTCCGTCTGGCCTTCCTGCTGGCCGCTGCCCTGACTGCGGCCTCTGCCTTTGCCCAACCCGTCAGCAAGGTCAAGATTGGCCTGGTCAGTACCCTGTCCGGCCCCAACGGCGCCATCGGCGAAGAAATCCGCGATGCCTTCAATCTGGCCGTGCAGCTCAACGGCGGCAGCTTGGGCGGGGTTCCGGTCGAGATGGTCATCGGCGACGATCAATTCAACCCGCAGGTGGGCAAGCAACTGTTTGAGCGCATGGTCAAGCGCGACAAGGTCGACTTCATGACCGGCGTGGTTTTCTCCAACATCATGTTGGCTGGCCTGCCCGAGGCGGTCAATGAGAAAGTGTTTTACATCAGCCCCAATGCGGCGCCCTCACCGCTGGCCGGCAAGGATTGCAATCCTTTCTTCTTCGCCGCTTCCTGGCCCAATGACGCTTACCACGAGGCGGCTGGCCAACATGCCACCACCCGCGGCTTCAAGAGCGCCTACCTGATGGCGCCCAACTACCAGGCCGGCAAAGACTCGCTGGCCGGCTTCAAGCGCTTTTACAAAGGCAAGGTGGTTGACGAGGTTTACACCAAGCTGGGCCAGCTCGACTACTCGGCCGAACTGGCTCAGGTCCGCGCCGCCAAGCCCGAAGTGATGTACGCCTTCCTGCCCGGCGGCATGGGCGTGAACTTCATCAAGCAATTCGTGGCTGCCGGCCTGAATAAAGACATCCGTCTGGTGCTGCCCGGCTTTGGCGCAGACCAAGACGTCAGCCGTGGCGTCGGCGATGTGATGCTGGGCATCCAGGACACCGCCCACTGGGCCTTGGACCTGAACAACCCGGCCAACAAGAAATTCGTTACGGAGTTTGAAAAAGCCTACAAACGCCTGCCTACCGTTTATGCGGCGCAGGGCTATGACACCGCCCTCATCCTGGACTCCGCCATTCGCAGCGTCAAGGGCAACATCAACGACAAGGACGCGATGCGCAAGGCGTTTCGCGAGGTCAAGTTCGACTCGGTACGCGGCGCCTTCAAGTTCAACACCAACCACTACCCCGTCCAGAACTACTACCTGCGTGAAGTCAAGAAGGACTCGCAAGGTCGCCTGGTCAACCTGTTGGCATCTACCCAGCCGGTCATGGCCAACCACGGTGACGCCTACGTGCAGGAATGCGGCATGCGCTGATCGCAGCGCCGATCTGCTGCTCGCCCCCGCGCCGCGCGGCGCCGGGGCTTTTCTTTGGCCGGCCCGCCGGCCTTGAACGTCTGGCTACACTCAAACCATGACCTGGATCCTGTTTCTTGAGCAGGCCCTCAATGGGCTGCAATTTGGTCTGATGCTGTTCCTGCTGGCCTCGGGCCTGACCCTGGTCTTCGGGATCATGGACATGATCAACCTGGCCCACGGCGCGCTGTACATGGTCGGCGCCTTCCTGGCGGCCTGGCTGGCGCAGCTGACACAGTCCTTCGTGCTCGGCGTCTTGCTGGCCATTCCATTGACCGCCGTGTTCGGAATGGTCATGGAGTCGACGCTTTTGCGCACGCTCTATGCCCGCGATCACATGTCGCAGGTACTGGCTACCTTCGCGCTCATCCTCATCATCAACGAGGCGGTGCGCATGATCTGGGGCACCGACATGCCGCTGGCCGCGCCGGCCGCCCTGTCGGGACCGGTCGAGCTGCTGCCTGGCCTGTTTTACCCCAGCTACCGCCTGGTCATCATCGGCGTCGGCCTGGTGCTGGCCGGTCTGCTCTACCTGGCTGTCACCCGCACCCGGGTCGGTGCCTGGGTGCGCGCCGGCGCCTCCAACCGCGAGATGGCCATGGCCATGGGCATCAACATCCAGTGGCTGTTCACCCTGGTCTTTGGCCTGGGTGCAGCCCTGTGCGCGGTGGCCGGGGCCTTGCTGGGGCCGCTGCTGGCGGTGCAGGTAGGAATGGGCGAGAGCGTCTTGATTTTGGCTTTTGTGGTCATCGTGATTGGCGGCATCGGCTCTATTTGGGGCGCCTTTGTCGGGTCCTTGTTAGTGGGCTTTGTCGATACCTTTGGCCGCACCCTGATGCCCGCACTGTTTCGCGAGATCTTCCCGCCGCAGGTGGCCAGCGCGGCCGGGCCAGCGGTGGCCTCTATCCTGGTCTACCTGCTGATGGCGGTGGTGCTCTTCCTGCGGCCCCAGGGCCTGTTTGCACGGCGCTAAAGGCCCATGATGAAATTCGGACCTTCTGCCGCCTCCGCCATCCCCAAGCCCGCCTCCTGGCCAGTCTGGTTGCTGCTGACCGTGGCCGCAGCCGTCATCGGCTACTGGATGCACAGCCAAGGCCTGGGCTACTACCTGTCGATGATCAGCCGTATGATGATCTACGGCCTGGCCGCCTGCAGCCTCAACCTCATCCTGGGTTATGGCGGCTTGGTGTCCTTCGGCCACGCCGCTTTTGTAGGGGTCGGCGCCTACACCGTGGGCATCCTGATCACCGAGGGCCAGCCCAATGGCTGGCTGGGCTTTGGCCTGGCCATGGCCGTCTCGGCCCTGCTGGCGCTGATCATTGGCGCCATTTCGCTGCGCACCAAGGGCGTGTACTTCATCATGATCACGCTGGCCTTTGCGCAGATGCTGTTCTACCTGGTCAACTCGGTCAAGGCCTACGGTGGCGACGAGGGCCTGAACATCAAAATACGTTCAGACTTCGGGCTGGGCATCATGCTCAAGAACGACCTGCATTTTTTCCTGCTGGTGCTGTTGCTGCTGGTGGCCAGCCTGGCCTTCATGCACATGCTGATGCGCTCGCGCATGGGCCGCATCGTGCTGGCCCAGCGCGATGACGATATCCGTACCGAGGCGCTGGGCTATCCGGTCTACCGCTACCAGCTGGCGCTGTTCGTGATTGCCGGCGCCATCGGCGGGCTGGCCGGCGCGCTGCTGGTCAACCAACAAAACTATGTCAGCCCCAACCTGATGCACTGGACGCAGTCCGGGGTACTGATGATCATGGTCATCCTCGGTGGTGTGGGAACACTGGCTGGCGGCCTGTGGGGCGCCCTGCTGATGCTCACCCTGGAAGACCTGATCGCCGAGATGACGCCGCACTTTAATTTCTATGTGGGCTGGGTGCTGCTGGCGGTGGTGCTGCTCGCGCCCAAGGGTCTGTCGGGCCTGCCCGACCTGTGGCGCCGCTGGCGGGAGCCGGCGCCCAAAACCGGAGGCAAGGCATGAGCGCGGCCACGTCCAATGCGGTGCTGGACATCCGAAAGCTGGTCAAGTCTTTTGGCGCGCTGCGCGCCACCGACGGCGTCAGCCTGCAAGTGCGGCCCGGCGAGATCCACGCCCTGATCGGCCCCAACGGTGCCGGCAAGACCACCTTGGTGGCTCAGTTGTCGGGGCAGTTGCAGCCCGATGAAGGAGAGATCGTCTTCATGGGCCAGACCATCAACGCGGTCAGCCCGCATGCGCGGGTGGGCCTGGGCATGGTGCGCTCCTTCCAGATCACGCGGCTGTTCAAGTCCTTCTCGGTGATCGACAACGTGGCGCTGGCGGTGCAGTCCTGCCAGCCGCAGCGCGGCTCGCTCTGGCGCAGCGTGGCCCAGGACAGCGCCGTCTATGAAAAAGCGGCCGCCCTGCTCAAGGAGGTGGGCCTGGCCGAGCGGGCCGAAGAGCTCGCCCCCGCCCTCTCGCACGGCGAGCAGCGTGTGTTGGAGTTGGCCCTGGCCCTGGCCACCGAACCCAAGATGCTGTTGCTCGACGAGCCCATGGCCGGCGCCGGCCCCGAGGAGTCGCAGCGTATCGTCGAGCTGATCGAATCGCTGCGCCGCGACAAACACATGGCCATCTTGCTGGTCGAGCACGACATGGACGCCGTCTTCCGACTGGCCGACCGCATCTCGGTACTGGTCAACGGCACGCTGATCGCCAGCGGAAGCCCCGAAGAGATCAGGCAGGACGCGCAGGTGCGCGCGGCCTATTTGGGCGATGAGGTATCGTCATGAGCGCAGCGCTGCTCACGGTTGAAAACCTGCGGGTGGCCTACGGGGCCAGCCAGGTGCTGTTTGACATTGCTGCCCAGGTCCAGCCCGGCGAAGTCATCGGCCTGCTCGGTCGCAACGGCATGGGCAAGACCACGCTGATCCGCAGCATCATCGGCCTCAAAGCCATACAGTCGGGCAGCATCAGCTTCGACGGTCGGTCGGTGCATGGCAGCCGGCCCGACGCGATCGCCCGCATGGGCGTGGCGGTGGTGCCTGAAGGCCGGCAGGTGTTTCCCAACCTCAGTGTCGACGAGCACCTGAGCGCCTTCGCCAACCCGCGCCATGCGCGCGGCAAACCCTGGACGCCAGCCTCGGTCTACGAGCTCTTTCCCCGCCTGGCCGAGCGCAAGAGCAATATGGGCAACCAGCTCTCCGGCGGCGAGCAGCAAATGCTGGCCATAGGCCGCGCGCTCGTCACCAACCCCAAGCTGCTGATCTTCGACGAGGCCACCGAGGGCCTGGCCCCGCTGATCCGCGAGGAAATCTGGCACTGCATCGAACGCCTGCGCGCCGCCGGCCAAACCCTGATCGTGGTCGACAAATACGTCAGCCGCCTGGTGCGCATCGCCGACCGCCACCTCATCCTGGAAAAGGGCCGCGTGGCCTGGCAAGGCAGCTCTGCCGAGCTGGCTGCCGACCAGGGGCTGTGGCACCGGTATCTGGGGGTTTGAGCTTTTTCAGCGCGGTATCGCGCCGAGGGCGGCGCTCCCACATGCACTGATCGAAGCGATCGCAAGCCGATGTGGGAGCCGCGCCCTCGCGGCGATGCGGCGGGGGATCGAAAGCGGTATCGCGCCAAGGGCGGTGCGCCCACAAATTTTCCTGCGGTCTCGCCGTGGATAAGGCTAAAAATGCTGCCCCGCCACCCCGCGCAAGCACTCCATCACGAAGCGGCTGGCCGGGCTGAGGGCGCCCTGGCGGCGACGGGTCATGCCCACGGGGCGCACCCATTCGACGCCGCTCACCGACAGCGGACGCAGCTGTCGGGCGCGCTCTTCCCAGTAAATCAGTTCGTGCGGGATGAAGGTCAGCGCGTCCGATTGCATGACCATGGACTTCATCAGCACGGTGGAGGTGGTCTCGACCTGCGCGGCGGGTGGATTGAGGCCGTGGCTGCGGAAGAAATCGTCAAAGGCTTGGCGCTCAAGCTCGCGCTGGCGCGGCAGCACCCATTGCTGCTGCGCCAGCAGCGCCGGCGCGATCTGTCGCAGGCGGGCCAAGGGGTGGTCGGCCCGGGCGACCACCACCGCACTCTCAGTAAACAGGGTCTCGTGCAGCAGGTCCGGATCCTGCGCCCGGCGGGGTACCGACGACAGCGCAAAGTCGATCTCGCCCTGCTTGACCGAGGGCATCAGCGATTCATTTAGCCCATAGAGCACACTGACCTTGAGCTCGGGCCGGGCCTGGCTGACACGCGCTAAGGCCAGCGGCAGCAAACGGGTGGCCTCGGTCGGTCCGCAACCCAGGGTCACATGGCCTTTTTGCGCGCCCTTGAGCGATTCGATCTCGCCGGCCGCATGCCGAAATTCAGCCTCCACCACCTGCCCGTGGTAGCGCAAAGCCTCGCCAAAAGGGGTGGCCACCACGCCAAAGCGCCCCCGCTCCATCAGGGGCACGCCCAGGCTGCGCTCGAGCGCCTTGATGGCTTTGGACAAAGCCGGCTGTGAGACGCCCAACTCGGCGGCCGCCTCGGTCAGGCTGCCACAGCGCACCGCCGCCAGGAAGAATTGCACTTTCCGAAAGTCCATAACCAATGGTAATGGAAATCGCCGCGCCGGTTGTTGCGCTGCCGGTCCCAGGCTTGTTAACTTAGCGGCTGTCCGATTTCCGACCGCCTCAGGAGTTTTACATGCCCGCCATCGACCTGGACCATCTGGTCCAACCCGACCGCGTTCACCGCAGCGTCTATACCGACCAAGCCATCTTCGACATGGAGATGGAACACATCTTCGAGACCGCCTGGGTCTACTGCGGCCATGAGTCGCAGGTCAAGGAGCCGGGGCAGTTCCAGACCCTGCAGATCGGCCGCCAGCCCATGGTGATGGTGCGCGCCAAGGACGGCCAGATCAATGTGCTTTACAACCGTTGCCCGCACCGCGGCGTGCAGCTGTGCGGCAGCCACAGCGGCAATACCGGCGGCAGCTTTGTCTGCCCCTACCATGCTTGGAGCTTTCACCTGGACGGCAAGGTCAAGGCCATCCCGCTCATCCAGGGCTACGACGGCACCCGCCTGTCCACCGACGACCCTGATTGCAATATGGCGCGCGCCGCCCGGGTCGACAACTACCGCGGCTTTGTGTTTGCGAGCCTGAGCGCTGAGGGCCCCTCCTTGGTCGAATTCCTGGGCGACGCCAAGGTTGCTTTCGATGACATGTGCGACCGCTCACCGGTCGGCGAGGTCGAGGTGGTGCCGGTCTGCCACCGGGTGGTGCAGCAGTCGAACTGGAAGTTCTTCATGGAAAACCAGCTCGACGCTCTGCACCCCTCGGTCACCCACCAGTCGACCGGCGTGTCGGCCCGCCGGGTCGAAAACCAGATCAAGAAGACCCAGGGCAGCGCGCCGCTGCACTACCACTACCTGTCGACCTTCGCTTCTAGCTTCGACCAGTGGGACTCGGTGCAAACCGTCAACTTCCCCCATGGCCACGGCATCCTCAAAGCCTATATGGGCCTGCGCCCGACCGACCCCGACACGCAGGAATACGAGGCGCTGATGCGCCAGGCCTATGGCACGGAAAAGACCGAGGAGTTCCTCTCGCGCAGCATCCACCATGTGCTGATCTACCCCTATCTGTCGGTGCAGTCGCCGCTGCAGCAAATACGCTGCCTGCGCCCGCTGGGGCCGGACAAGACGCTGTCGGAGATCTGGCATTTCCGGCTCAAGGGAGCGCCTGAGGCGATCTACCGCCGCGCCATGTGGTACTACAACCTGGTCAATTCGCCGGCCACCATGATCAATGCCGACGATCTGGAGAACTGGACCCGGGCTCAGTGGGGCCTGCAGTCCAAGGGCAACGACTGGGTGAGCTTTCACCGCAATATGGGCGGCGACACCGAAAAAGACGGCGTCCTCTACTCCAACAACGGCACCTCAGAAGTGGTGATGCGCAACCAGTTCAAGGCTTGGCGCAGCTACATGCTCAAAGCCCCTACCGCCCAGCCGGCTTGAAAGGAAAAATCATGGCACAAACCGAAGTCAAGCAAGCCCTGGGCAGCGGCGTCATCATTGAGGCGGTGCAGTCGCTCACGGGCGCAGAATCGATTGCCCCCGACCACATGGGCCGCAGCCGCGAAAGCGCGGTCGGCTACATCCCGCAAGACATCACCATCGAGCCGGCGCTGCTGCGACAGCTGGAGGTCCTGCTGGCCCAACAAGCGGCCATGCTCGATGCGCGCCGCTGGAGCCAGTGGATGGAGATGTTCACCGAAGACGGCGTGTACTGGATGCCAGCCGCGCCTGAGCAAACCGACTGGGAATCGCAGCCCTCGATCTTTGCCGAAGACAAGCTGCTGATGCAGGTGCGGGCCAACCGCCTGCTGCACCCCAACGCCTGGTCGCAGGCCGCGCAGTGGGCCACTCACCATTTGCTGGGCACGACCCTGGTCGAACAGGTGCAGAGCGGCAGCGTGTCGACCTACACCGCCTTCCAGATGATGGAGGTGCGCCGTGACAAGGTGCGCCATTTCGGCGGCAGCTACCGCCACCACTGGGTGCAGCAAGACGGTCAGTGGAAGATCCGCCTGCAGCGGGTCGACATGTTCAACGCCCAGGCCAGTTACGATTACGTGATTCAGGCCTGGATATAACGATACATGTGGAAACCTCCAGAACGGATTAAATTTTTCCCCTCCCTCGCGCGTCTACCCAACCAGCAAGAGGCGCAGGCATCGCGGCTGTTCAGTCCGGTACAACTCGGGCCGATCAGCCTGCGTCACCGCACCTGGGTGCCGGCCATGGTGCCCTGGCGCTCTAATGAAGAGGGCGAGGTCACCGAAGATGTGATCCAGTGGTATGCGCGCTTTGCGCAAGGCCAGCCCGGCGCCATCGTGATCGAGGCCACCGGCATCCGCAATGTGCCCAGCGGCCCTTTGCTGCGCATTGGTGACGACCGCTACATCGATGGCCTCAAGCGCCTGACCCGCGCAGTGCACGAGGCCAGCGGTGGCCACACCCGCTTGCTGATCCAGTTGATCGACTTCTTGCGCATACGGCGCCGCCCGGATCCGCAGGTTTTTTTCGAACGCCACCTGGCTCTGAGTGAGGCGCTGCTTGAGCGTGCAGGCCTGAGCGGCCTGCCGGCAGAACAGGCACGCCAGGCTTTGTTTGAGCAAGGGCCGCAGCGCTGGCAGGAGTTGCTCGATGCGCGCGACTGGCAAAGCCTGCAGCACGGCGCACGCGAGCAGGTCAACGACCTGCATCTGCCGCATATTCGTCAACTGCCTGAAGAACTTCCGGATCTGTTCGCCCAGGCCGCGCTGCGCGCAAGGGCCGCGGGCTTTGACGGGGTCGAGCTGCACTATGCCCATGCCTACACCATGGCCTCCTTCCTGTCGGCCACCAATGAACGCAGCGACGGCTACGGCGGCTCGCGTGAGGGCCGGGTGCGGCTGCCCCTGGAGGTCTACCGTACGGTGCGCGAGGCCGTGGGCAAGGACTACGCGGTGGGCTGCCGCTTTCTCACCGAAGAATGCATAGACGGGGGCACCACCTTAGATGACAGCCGCTGGTACGCGCTGCAGTTTGCCCGCGCCGGCATGGACTTTCTCTCGACCAGCCGAGGCGGCAAGTTCGATGACGCCAAGCAACCGGGCATAGGCCAGGCGGCTTATCCCTACACCGGCCGCAGCGGCTATGAGTGCATGCCGCAGTATTTATCGGATGCACAAGGCCCCTTTGGCCGTAACCGCCAGGCCACCGCCAGCATCCGGCATACCCTGCAGCAGGAAGGCCTGCATACGCCGGTGGTGAGCACCGGCGGCGTCCACAACTTCGAGATGGCCGAAGCCATGCTCGCCGCCGGCGACTGCGATGTGGTGGGCACCGCGCGTCAGAGCCTGGCGGACCCCGACTGGGCGCTCAAGACCTGGCTGGGTCAGGGCGATCAGGTGCGCCTGTGCGAGTACACCAACTACTGCGAAGGCCTGGACCAAAAGCACAAGCAGGTGACCTGCCAACTCTGGGACCGCGAGGCCCTGGACGAGCCGGGCATACGCATGTCGCTGGACGGCAAGCGCAGGCTGATCGCACCGCCCTGGCAAGCCCTTGAGCCCTCCGGCAGCCCAGCACCAACAACGCAGCCATGAGCGCCCTGCACCCCTCGGGGCATGCCGACGACTTCAGTCGCCGGCATTTGCCGCCGCAGGACCAGTGGCCTGAGCTACTGGCGCCGCCGCGCGGCCTGAGCTACCCGGCGCGGCTCAATGCCGCCGATGCGCTACTTGACGCACAGGTGCGCGCAGGTCTGGGCCAGCGGGTGGCGCTGCGCGGTGCCGGCCTGGTGTGGACCTATGCGCAGTTGCAGGAGCAGGTCGACCGCATCGTGCAGGTGATCCGCAGTGACTGGGGTCTGCCCACCGGCGCCCGGATTTTGCTGCGCGGAGCCAACCACCCGATGTTGGCCGCCTGCTGGCTGGCAGTGATCAAAGCCGGCTGCGTGGCGGTCACCACCATGCCGCTGCTGCGAGCGCGCGAGCTCGCCGTCATCGCCAGCAAGGCCGAAGTGGGCGGCGCCTTCTGCCAGGCCGATCTGATGGACGAATGGCAGGGCGCAGCCGACAGCCTGGGCCGCCCCTGCCCCAGCTTGGGCTATGCCATTGGCCCGGGCATGGACGACGCCCTGCAGCAGGCCATGGCCCGCCACAGCGGCGGCTGCGCGGCGGCCGATACCGCGCAGGACGACGTGGCCCTGATCGCCTTTACCTCGGGCACCACCGGCGTGCCCAAGGGCACCATGCACTTTCAGCGCGACCTGCTGCTGATCGCCGATGTGCTGTCGCACCATCTGCTCGAGCCCAGCGCCGACGATGTGTTCATCGGCACGCCCCCACTGGCCTTCACCTTTGGCCTGGGCGGGCTACTGGTGTTCCCGCTGCGGGTCGGTGCTTGCGCGGTGCTGCAACCGTCCTGGACGCCCGAATCGCTGCTGCAAGGCCTGCGCGAACATAAAGCGAGCATCTGCTTTACCGCCCCCACCTTCTACCGCAAGATGGCGCCGCTGGCCCAAAACCTGCCGGCGCTGCGGCGCTGCGTCTCTTCGGGCGAAATGCTGCCGGCCGACACCCGGGCCCAGTGGCTGGCGGCCACCGGCATCGAGATGACCGAATGCCTGGGCTCGACCGAATTGCTGCATGCCTTCATCGGCTGCAAACCTGGTGCGGTGCGGCCTGGCGCCACCGGGCAGGTGGTGCCAGGCTACGAGGCTTGTATCGTTGACGAGCAGGGCCAAAGGCTGCCGCCGGGGCAAGTTGGCCGACTGGCGGTGCGTGGGCCGACCGGCTGCCGCTACCTGGACGATGCGCGACAGCTCGACTATGCGCAGCGCGGCTGGAATCTGACCGGCGATGCTTATCTGATGGATGAGGACGGCTTCTTCTGGTACCAATCGCGCACCGACGACATGATCATCAGTGCCGGCTACAACATCGCCGGCCCCGAGGTGGAAGATGTGCTGCTCACCCACCCACAAGTGGCCGAATGCGGGGTCATCGGCGCGCCCGACGTGGAGCGCGGCCAGGTGGTAATGGCCTTCGTGGTGCTGCGCCAGCCCCCAGCGCAGAACCTGACGCAAGAACTGCAGGACTGGGTCAAGCAGCGGCTGGCGCCCTACAAATACCCGCGCCGCATCCGCTTTGTCGACGCCCTGCCCCGCACCGAAAACGCCAAGCTTCAGCGCTTTGTGCTGCGCCGCTGGGCGCAGGAGCCAGGTGCACAGGGCAGCGCCTGAGCAGATGGGCGCTGCAGCCCTCAGACCGGCACTGCAAAGCGTCCATCCAGATTCGACAGGCCGAACTCTGACAGCAACACTTGCAGCCGCTCAGCTGCCATTCGTGCCTGCGCCGGCTGCGGCTGCGCGCTGCGGCTGGCCAGAATCAGCTCGTTTTTCATCGAGTGCTCCCAGCCCACCAATTCCGTCACCGTCACTGCATAGCCATGAGCCTGCAACTGCAGGCAGCGCAGCACATTGGTGATCTGACTGCCAAATTCGCGGGTGTGCAAAGGATGGCGCCACAGCTCGGCCAAGGGGCTGCGCTTGATCGACAGGGCCTTGGACTGCCGCAACACCCCGGCCACCTCGGCCTGGCAGCAGGGCACCAGCACCATGTGCCGGGCCTGGTGCGCAAGGCCGAAAGCGATGGCGTCGTCGGTGGCGGTATCGCAAGCATGCAAGGCGGTGACGATGTCCACCTGCGCCGGCATCTGCTCAGCGCTTTGGGCCTGCTGTACCGACAGGTTGAGAAACTCCATGCGCGCAAAACCCAGGCGCTGCGCCAGCTCGCGCGACTTGAGCACCAGCTCGCTGCGCGTCTCCACCCCAATGATGCGACCCAGAGCGCCGGGCTCAGAGCGGGCGGCGCGCCGGGCGTTGTAGTACAGGTCGTAGAGGATGAAGCCCAGGTAGGACTTGCCGGCCCCATGGTCGACCAGCACAGGGCCCGCCTGACGGCCATGCACCTCGTCGAGCAGGGGCTCGATGAACTGGTAGAGGTGATACACCTGCTTGAGCTTGCGCCGCGTGTCCTGGTTGAGCTTGCCCTCGCGGGTGAGGATGTGCAGCTCTTTGAGCAGCTCGACGGACTGGCCTGGCCGCAACTCGGCAATCTGCGGCTGCAAAGCGGGCCGCGGGGCAGAGCGTGCTGAAGAAGACGAGGAAGGCTTGGCCATGGGTCCCACAGTGTAGGCCTGGGCTGAGCCAGGCCTCGCCCAGCCAGCGGGGGTTCTCGCGCAAGCCGCACCCGCAGCTCAGCTCAGGAGCGGGCCTCAAGCCTGCTGGCCCGGCCCCTGGGTTTCCTGCCTGATCCAGGCCAGGTAGTCGGCCTGCCCGGCCAGCACCGGGGTACACAGCAGCTGCGGGGTCTCGTAATGATGGCGGGCACGAATGAAGCGCTCCAGCGTGTCATACAGCGCGCTGCGGGTCTTGATGCTCAGCTGCCATTCGCTGGCCTGCTCCTGGCGCCCTTGCCAGACATAGTGGCTCTCGATGGGCTGGATCTGCACGCAGGCGCCCAGGCGGTGTTCGACGATCTGCCCGGCCAGGGCGCGGGCATGGTCCGGGTTGTCGGTGGTGGTGGTGACCACGCAAAACTCGCTCATCGCCCAGCTCCTGCTTACAGGGGCGCCAGTTCGCAGGCCTCGGTCAGCAAACGGGCCAGCACCTGAGCGCTGGCCTGCAGCACAGCGCGGCCTTTGTCGGCGGTGGCCGCGGCGGCGTTGCCGACCGCGCCCAGGGGGTTGAGGTCCTGCACCGCCCAGGCCAGCTTGGCGCTCTGGCCGTCGCCGAGCACCGGGTAGTGTTGGGCGCGCTGCTGACTGCTGGAGGCAAAGTTGCGGGCCAGCGCCATGTCCACCCGCTCGGGGTGCAGGGCCAGCATCATGGAGGTTTCGATGTCGCCGCCGTGCGCGCCGAAGCGGTGTTCCTCGGGGGGGAACAGGGCCTGTACCTCGGCCGGCAGCTTCAGGCCAAAGGTGTGGACCATCCACACCGTCAGGCCATGGCGGGCCCGCAGTTCCCGGCCGACGATGTCCAGGGTGGACACATTACCGCCGTGCGCATTGAGCAGCACCAGCTTTTTGACACCGGCGCGCGCCACGCTGCGCCCCAGGTCCAGCCAGTGGGCGATCAAGGCGGCGCTGTCCACGCCCAGCGTGCCGGCAAAGGACTCGTGCTCAATGCTGCGGCCCACGCTCTGGGTCGGCAGGATCAGCACTGGCGCGTCAGCGGGCAGATGCGGCAGGCTGTGGGCGAGCACGCCCTCGAGCAGATCGACATCCACGCTCAGTGGCAGGTGGGGGCCATGCTGCTCGCAGGCGGCCACGGGCAGGACCGCAACGGTGCGGGCTGCATCGAGCCGGGCGAAATCCGGACTTTTCAGGTGGGCCCAATAGCGGGGCAATTTGGCACTCATGGGGCGTAGGTTACCGCACTGAAGACGGTCAGGCTGGCTCAGGCCTGGGACTAAGCCGGACTTGGTGCCGGGTCGGCATCCTGCTGGGCCTGACTCGCATGGCGAGCCTGACGGGCCGCGCGGCTTGCCTGAACGGCGCCGGCACTCAGGCTGCGACCCCGCCCCGCTTCGCGGGCCGCCAGTGATTCGGCCAGGCAGCGCGGCTTGCCGCGCGCGCCGCTGGCCAGGTAGTCGGCCAGCAGGGCCCGCATCACCGGCTCGGCTGGCAGAGCGCGCGCTTGCACCAAGTGCTCATACAGCAGATCGACCAGGGCCTCGTGGGCAAATTCATGCGTCTTGCCGCTGCGCTGCCAAAGCCAGTCGCTCCACTGCAAAAAAGCAGCAAAGGCCGATGGCCCGGCCAGCAGCAGCCGCAGGCTTTGCGAAAAACGGCCACTGTTGGCCAGCAAGTCCCAGTAGCGCGCCAGCCGCACCACCCTCTGCACCGTGGCGAAGTCCAGGCAGTCATTGCGCAAGATGGCGTACGGCGGCTCGCTGTCGTAGACCATGCCGGCCGCCTCGGTATGGCGGGCTATCGGCGCGCCGCGCAGGCGCTTCAAGATGCCTAGCTGAATTTCATGCGGGCCGATGGCGTAAAGCCGGTCAAAGCCATCGGCAAAGCTCTCCAGCGTCTCGCCGGGCAGGCCGAAAATCAGATCGGCATGCACATGGGCGCGGCTGTGGGCGAGCAGCCAGCGCAGGTTGTCTTCGGTCAGCCGGTTGTCCTGCTTGCGCGAAATGCGCTGCTGCACCTGCGGGTTAAAACTCTGTATGCCCACCTCGAACTGCAGCGAGCCCTCGGGAAACTGCGCGATCAGGGCTTTGAGCGCATCGGGCAGCTTGTCGGGCACCAATTCAAAATGCACGAACACATCGCTGCGCTCGGGCACGCTGCCATCAGGCCCGCCCATGCGGTCGAGGAAAAACCGCAAGATGGCACTGGCCTGCTCAATGCGCAAATTAAAGGTGCGGTCGACAAACTTGAACTGGCGGGCGCCGCGCTCGTACAAAGACTTCAGCTGGGCGAGCATGGCATCGAGCTCGAAGGGCCAGGCGGTCTTGTCCAGCGCGCTCAGGCAAAACTCGCAGCGATAAGGGCAACCCCGCGAGGCCTCCACATACAGCAGGCGCTCGCTCAGGTCGCTCGCGCTGTACTCGTCATAGGGCAAATTCAGCTCAGCCAAAGGGGGCTGCTCCCCAGCGATGACCTTCATCAGCGGCTGCGGCCCATCGAGCAGGTCGCGGCACAGGCGGGGAAAGCTGACGTCGCCCCAGCCGGTCACCACATGGTCAGCCAGTCGGCAGATCTCCTGCTGCTCGACCTCGTGGCTGACTTCCGGCCCGCCCAAGACAATCTTGATGCTGGGTGCCAGGGCCTTGAGCAGGCGCACCAACTGCAAGGTGGGCACCGCGTTCCAGATGTACACCCCCAGGCCGATGACCTGCGGCTGCAAGGCCAGCAATTGTTCGGCAATGTGAACCGGCTTTTGCGCCAGGGTGAACTCGCACAGCAGGGTTTGCGCCCGCAGGCCGGGCCGGCCATGCCTGTCCATATTGGCCAGCAGGCAACGCAGCCCCAAGCTGGCATGGATGAAGCGGGCGTTGAGGGTGGCCAGCACAATGCGCGGCGCCGGCATCGCTGGAGTAGAAGGCGCGCTGGCAAAAGGCATGGCCGGATTATCTGGCGGCGGGCTCACTGCAAGAGCTGGCCGGCGCAAAGGCCCCGGACCCTCTTCCCCTGTCAAGCGCTAAGGCCCTTTTCCCCGAGGGCAGCTACAGCCCAGGCCAGACAGCCGCACCCAGACCGGTTAGCATTTACCCCATGCGTGTCCTCACCCTTACCCTTGCCGCCGCCCTCAGCTTTTTGGCGCTTTCGGCGCAAGCCCAAACCCAGACAACAGACGCCCCCTGGGCCCGGCTGCAATGGTCCAGCAGTGCCGCCGCCAGCCGCTACAGCGAGCCCAGCATAGGCATGAAGATCACCGGCCCCGAGCTGGGCCTGCACCTGCGCATGAGCGATCTGCAGATCCTGCCCCGGGTACAGCTGGAGGCCGACGGCCTGATCGGCGCGCAGGACTACAGCAGCCGCGATGGCACGCTGAGCGATCGCAGAACTTTAGACTTTCGGGTGCGGGCGCTCTACCAGCTGATGCCCACCACCGCCGACCGCGGACTCTATACCGGGCTGGCTTTGCAGAACAGCTACACCGACATCAGAGGCGAGCTGCAGGCCGGTACGGTCAGAGGCTACGAGCGCTTGAACCAGTCGGCCTGGCTGGCACTGCAGTGGCGAAACAGCCTGAGCTGGGACGTGCTGCCCAAAGTGCAGAGCTATCAGCTCGACCTGGGGGTTCTGCTCGATGGGCGCCAACGCTCCTACCTCTCCCAGGTCAGTGGCGCCTATCGCGACACCACCAACAAGCAGTCCTCGGGCTGGTACTTGCAGCTGCAGGGCAGCTGGGTGGCCGAGCGCGGTCTGACGCTAGAACCCTACCTGCGCTACACCCTGGTCGACAAGTCTGACTCCGTCAATGGCGGTGGCGGTACGGTCACCGAGCCGACCAACAAGCGTTGGCAGCTTGGCCTGAAGGCCACCTGGCCGCCCCATTGACTGTCGGGCGCCTTGCCATGCACTGGCTAATCGGCGTGCGGCGCACGCTGTCCCTTCTGAGTCATCTGGCCCTCGCGCTGGCTGCGCTGATGCTGCCGAGCGCCTACAGCCAGAGCGTGCAGGCGGCGCTGGCGGGCAAGGCCGCCGGCTCGGCGGTGGTCATCACCGATCAGGTACGGGCCGAGTTGCTGGCCCACGCGCCGCAGGGCATAGGCCCTGGCCGCAGCGTCTGGCTGGGCCTGCGGCTGACCCACCAGGACGGCTGGCACACCTACTGGAAAAACCCGGGCGACTCGGGTCTGCCGACCACGCTGCAGTGGACGCTACCTGCGGGCGTGCAGGCCGGCGACATCGCCTGGCCGGCACCGAAGAAATTCCCGCTGGGCGAGCTGGCCAACTACGGGTACGAGGGTACGGTGCTCCTGCCGGTGCCCCTGCGCATTGCCGACAGCTTCAAGGCCGACCAACTTGAGCTGCGGCTGCAAGCGAGCTGGTTGGTGTGCCGGCGCGAATGCATCCCACAAGACGGACAGTTTGTGCTGAGCCTGCCCACGCAAAGCTCTACCGCCAGCCATGGCGCGGTGTTTGAAGCGGCGCTGGCGGCGCAGCCGCGCGAGCTGTCTGCTGGCGACAGCCGCATTGAGGTGCGCGAGCAAGTGCTGCACATCGCCGTGGCCGGCCTGCCGGCCGAGGCCAGAGGCGGCAAGCTCGAGCTGTTCGCAGAGACGGCAGCCATCATCGAGACGGCAGGCGCCTGGCAGCAAAACTGGGAAGGTGCGCTTTGGAAGGCTCAGGTGCCGCTGTCCAAGCTGCGCAGCGAGGGACCCAGCCGCCTGCCCCTGGTGCTGGCGCTGCCCGATGGGCGCGCTTGGCGCATCGATGCACCAGTCAGCGGCCGCTGGCCGGCGCCGGCGGCCGCCGCCACCCTGCCGCCCACGCTGGAGGCCGCACTCAAGGCCGCCGCCCAGGAAGCAGCCCAGCGCCCGCCCCAGAGCGAGCCCGGCGGTGCCGGCTGGCTGCTGGCCTTGTTGGGCGCGCTGCTTGGCGGGCTGATTCTCAACCTCATGCCCTGCGTGTTCCCGGTGCTGGCCATCAAGGCGCTGGGCTTTTCGCAGCAGCGCGGCGACCGGCTGCAGCAGGGCTTGGCCTACACCGCCGGCGTGCTGCTGTCTTTTGTTGCGCTCGGCGCGCTGCTGCTGGCCTTGCGCGCCGGCGGCCAAGAGCTGGGCTGGGGCTTTCAGCTGCAAAACCCGGCCATCGTGGCGGCTCTGGCTGTCCTGTTTACCCTGATCGGACTGAACCTGGCCGGCCTGTTTGAATTCACCCAGCTGGCCCCGGGCCGGCTCGCCACGCTGCAATGGCGCCACCCGGCGGCCGATGCGGCTTTGTCGGGCGTGCTGGCGGTGGCCATTGCATCGCCCTGCACCGCCCCCTTCATGGGCGCCTCTTTGGGCGCTGCGCTGAGCCTGCCAGCCTGGCAGGGGCTGGCCATTTTTGCGGTGCTGGGCCTGGGCATGGCCCTGCCCTACCTGCTCATCAGCGCAGTGCCCGCGCTTGGCCGCGCCCTGCCCAAGCCCGGGCCCTGGATGCTGCGCCTCAAACAGGTGATGGCCTTCCCTATGCTGGCCACCGTGATCTGGCTGATGTGGGTGCTCGGGCAGCAAAGCGGCATCGACGGCGTCGCCGCTCTGATGGTGGTGCTGCTGCTGATGGCCTTGTTGCTGTGGACCCTGGGCCTGCAGGGGCGCGGCCGGCGCGTCGGCAGCGCCCTGGCCCTGCTGACCCTGGCCGGCGGCCTGTGGTGGGCTGCGCCCCAGGTGGTGCGCAGCACCGCCCCAGCCACAGCCAGCAGCGACGGTCCCTGGCAGGCTTGGCGGCCCGGCCTGGTCCAGCAACTGACTGCGCAGGGGCGGCCTGTGCTGGTGGACTTCACCGCCGCCTGGTGCATCACCTGCCAGTACAACAAGAAGACCGTGCTCACGCACCCAGCAGTGCTGGCCGACGCGCAGGCGCGCCAGGTGGCGCTGCTGCGCGCCGACTGGACCCAGCGCGACAACGCGGTCACCGCCGCGCTGGCCGAACTCGGCCGCGCCGGCGTGCCGGTCTACGCCCTCTACGCGCCGGGGCGGCCGCCGGTGCTGCTTTCAGAGATTTTGAGCGTGGGCGAGTTGCGCCAAGCCCTGTCCAAGCTGTAAATTCGGGGCTGGGGCTCGCCCGCCCCGGCAAAAAGAACAAACTCGAGGCAGCAGGCGCCAGGCGGCGCCCAAGGAGACAAACATGCCCAAGCCATCCGGGCCCAGCTCGACCGCCGCGCGCGTCAGTTGGGTGCTCAGCAACTGCCGCACCATTGCGGTGGTTGGACTCTCACCCAAGCCCCACCGCGCCAGCTTTGACGTGGCCCAATACATGCAGTCACGCGGCTACCGCATCATCCCGATCAACCCCAATGCCGACCAGGTGCTGGGCGAGAAGGCCTACCCCAGCCTGAGCGAGGCCGCCCAGCACGAGCGCATCGATCTGGTCAACTGCTTTCGCAACAGCGAAGACATCGCGCCCATCGTGGACGAAGCGCTCACCATAGGCGCACGCGCCGTCTGGCTGCAGCTGGGCATCCGCGACGACGAGTCAGTGCATAAGGCGGCCGAGGCCGGCCTGGTGACCCTGCAAGACCGCTGCATCAAGATCGACCACAAGGCGGTGGCTGGCGGCCAAATGCAGTCCAGCCTGGGCTAAAAGCCCCAAGGCCGGGCTCTGAGCAGCAGGCGGCGCCCTGGCAGCCGCCTACCCGCCAACAAGGCTTGGCCGCTGCGCTGACACGCAGGCGACCAGGCGCAGCGAGGCCTGGGCCCATGGGCTCGGCCACGGCCCGCATCAAAGCCCGATAATGCCAGTCAACTTTAGCTCCACACGAAACGGTCCTTCCATGAGCTTTGCCCCTTTGCAAAACGACACCTTTTTGCGCGCCTGCCTGCGCCAGGCCACCGAGCACACCCCGGTATGGCTGATGCGCCAGGCGGGCCGCTACCTGCCCGAGTACTGCGCCACGCGGGCCAAGGCGGGCAGCTTCATGGGGCTGGCCACCAATGTTCATTACGCCACCGAGGTAACGCTGCAGCCGCTCGAGCGCTACAAGCTCGACGCGGCGATTTTGTTTTCCGACATCCTGACCGTGCCCGATGCGATGGGCCTGGGCCTGTCGTTTGCGCAAGGCGAGGGGCCCAAATTTGAAAAGGTGGTGCGTGACGAGGCGGCCGTCGCCGCACTGGCCGTGCCCGACATGCACAAGCTGCAGTATGTGTTTGATGCGGTCACCTCGATCCGCCGGGCGCTCAATGGCCGGGTGCCGCTGATCGGCTTTTCTGGCAGCCCCTGGACGCTGGCCTGCTACATGGTCGAAGGCGGTGGCTCGGACGACTATCGTCTGGTCAAGAGCCTGATGTACGGCCGGCCAGACCTGATGCACCGTATCCTGGCGATCAATGCCGACGCGGTGGCCGCTTACTTGAACGCACAAATTGAAGCCGGTGCGCAGGCGGTGATGGTCTTTGACAGCTGGGGCGGCGTGCTCGCTGATGGGGCTTTTCAGCGCTTTAGCCTGGACTACACCCGCAGGGTGCTGGCTCAGCTCAAGCGCAGCCACGAGGGCACGCTGATCCCGCGCATCGTGTTCACCAAGGGCGGCGGGCTGTGGCTGCCGGAGATGGCCGACCTCGACTGTGAGGTGCTGGGCCTGGACTGGACGGTCAACCTGGGACGGGCGCGCGCGCAGGTCGGTGGATCGGTGGGCGGGCCCGGCAAGGCCCTGCAGGGCAATATCGACCCCAACGTGCTGTTTGCACCGCCGGCAGCCATTGCCGAGCAGGTGCGCAGCGTGCTCGACAGCTTTGGTACGCCGCATACCGACAGGAGCCAAACTGGGCCGACCCATATCTTCAACCTGGGCCATGGCATCAGCCAGTTCACCCCGCCCGAGCATGTACAGGCGCTGGTCGAGGCGGTGCACACGCATTCGCGTGCGCTGCGCGCGGTCCGCTAAAGAGCTGGCTGACCGGCCCGCGCGTGGCCCGGTCAGCCAGGCAAGCCGGGCCAAAGGGCACCGCGCCCTAGCATGAAATTAGCCCCCGCGGTGCAACTTATGCACAAAATTCGTGTTGCGCTGCGGCAAGAAGCCGCTTCGCCAACAAGGCTCGCTATAAAAGGCATAGCGTTGCTAAGTGCTTGATTTTTATAGAGATTGTGTTTTTGCCGATTTTCCGTGCAATCCAAGCAAGCCCTTGATTTACAAGGCTTGCAGCGCGGCCGAGGCAAGCTATCAACAAAGTTATCCACAAGAACACTGGACAGATGTAAAGGCTGTGTTAAATCAAGCACTTAGCTCAACTTGCGAAGGTGAAACGGGAAAAATCCCCACTCAACCATGAGTTTCTGGCTGGACATCGTCGTTGCCACCCCGGCCCACAGCAGCGTGGCCGGGCCACTGACCTATGAAAGTGAGTCAGCGCTTTCGCCCGGGCAATTGGTACGCGTGCCTTTGGGCCGGCGCGAGGTGCTGGGTGTGGTCTGGGCGGTGCGCGCCGATGCGGGGACACTGGCGCAGGACAAGGCCAAAACAGTCCGCGGGACTCTGGAAGGCATCGCCGAGCTGTCTGCCAGCTGGCGCGCCCTGATCGGCTTTGCAGCCGGCTATTACCAGCGCTCCCTGGGCGAGGTGGCACTGGCGGCGCTGCCGCCACAGCTGCGCGAGCTCGATGCCTTGCAGTTGGCCCGGCGCCTCAAGCGCAAGAGCGCCGGCGACGACCAGGCCGGGCCAGCGCCCGAGCGACCCACGCTGAGCCAGGAGCAGGAAGCGGCCTTGCAGGGCTTTGCCGGAGCCGACAAGCCAGCGCTGCTGTTCGGGGCCACCGGCAGCGGCAAGACCGAGGTCTATATGCGCGCCGCCGAAGAGGTGCTGCAAGCCGATGAGCAGGCCCAGGTGTTGGTGATGGTGCCCGAGATCAACCTCACCCCGCAGTTGCAGCAGCGGCTGCAGGACCGCTTTGCCCACCTGGGCGCCGGCCGGGTGGTGGCACTGCACAGCGGTTTGAGCCCGGCGCAACGGCTCAAGAGCTGGCTGGCCGCGCACAGCGGGCAGGCCCGGGTGGTGCTGGGTACCCGCATGGCGGTGCTGGCCTCCTTGCCAGGGCTGCGGCTGATTGTGGTCGACGAGGAGCACGACCCCAGCTACAAGCAGCAGGAAGGGGCGCGCTATTCCGCGCGCGACCTGGCGATCTACCGCGCCCGGCTGGAGAGCCAGCGGCTGGCGGCGCAGGCAGGAGCTCCAGGCGCCACAAGCGAGCGCAGCTGCCGAGTGCTGCTGGGCTCGGCCACGCCCTCGATGGAGAGCTGGCAAGCCTGCCTGAGCGGGCGCTATCTGCGGCTGGACATGCGCCGGCGCATCGGCGCTGCGGCGGGCGACAGCGGGCCCGAGGTCAAGCTGGTCGACATGGGCCAGCAGCCCCGCGGTGCCGTGCTGGCCCCGCCCTTGCTGCAGGCCATGGCCGAGCGGGTGGGCCGCGGCGAGCAGTCGCTGATCTTTCTCAACCGCCGCGGCTATGCGCCGGTGCTGGCCTGCCACGACTGCGGCTGGAAAAGCCAATGTCCGCATTGCAGCGCGCACCGGGTGTTTCACAAACTCGACCGCAGTCTGCGCTGCCACCACTGCGGCTACGCCGACCCGGTGCCGCGCGGCTGCCCCGACTGCGGCAATGTCGATCTGGCGGCGGTGGGCCGCGGCACCGAAAAGCTCGAAGAGCATGTGCAACTGCTGCTGTCCGACCTGCGCCGGCCCGACGGCTCGCCGATTAAAGTTGGCCGCATCGACGCCGACAGCACCCGCGGCAAGGGCGAGTTGCAAGCGCAGCTCGATCAGGTGCATGAAGGCCAGGTCGATGTGCTGGTGGGCACACAAATGATCACCAAAGGGCACGACTTTCGCAACATCACCCTGGTGGCCGCCGTCAACCCGGATGGCTCTTTGTTTTCCAGCGACTTTCGTGCGCCCGAACGGCTGTTTGCACTCTTGATGCAGGCCGCCGGGCGCGCTGGCCGCAAAGCCGAACAAGGCAGCCGCAGCCAGATGTGGGTGCAGACCTTTCACCCGCGTCACCCCTTGTTTGCAGCCCTGCAGCGCGGCGACTATCCCGGCTTTGCCGATAGCGAGCTGCAGGCCCGGCAGGCAGCTGGGCTACCGCCCTTCGGCCACATCGCCTTGCTGCGCGCCGACGCACGCAGCCAGGAACTGGCGCAGGACTTTCTGCGCGCGGCCGCCCAGGCCGCCCAGGAGGCCGGTCTGCCCGGCGGCGAGCGGGTCAGCCTCTACCCGGCGGTGCCGCTGACGCTGCAGCGGGTGGCCGATGTGGAGCGCGCGCAGATGCTGCTCGAAAGCACCTCACGGCCGGCCCTACAGCAATTCATGGCCGCCTGGCAGCCGGTGCTGGCCGAACTGCGCCGCCAGAGCGCCTTCAAGCCGCTGATCCGCTGGGGCCTGGATGTCGACCCCTTGAGCATCTGAGCCCGGATCACAAGAGCCAAAGCAGCGCTGCTGAAAAACTCAGAAAGGCCAGCGCGGTCGACCACAGGATGATGCGGGCAATGCGCCCGGTGTTGGCGCCAAAGCGCTCGGCCAGCAGCGCCACATTGCTGGCGCTGGGCAGCGCAGCCACCAGTGTGGCCACCGTCACCGCCTGCGCGCTCAGGCCCCAGCCGGCGGCCATCAGCAGGGCGCCCGCAGAGGCCACCAGCAGCGGATGCACCAAGAGCTTGAGCAGCACCACGCCCACCTCTTCGCGCCAGGCCAACCCGGCACCCGCGACATTGGCGCTCCTGGCGCTGCTGGTCAGGTGCGAACGGGCCAGCACCGCACCCATGGTGAACAGGGCCACCGGCGATGCGGCATCGGCCAGCAAACCGATGGTCTTGAGCAAAGGCGCTACCGGCTGCCAGCCCAGGGCCGAGGCCAGCGCGCCCAGCAGCACCGCCCAGGGCAGCGGATTGGCGGCCACGCCGCGCAGCGCCTGCAGTGCGGCCCGGCCTGCGCCGTGGCGATCAGCCCCGCCCAGGCGCGACAGCGCGATGCACAGCGAGGTGACCAGCACCAGATCGACGACCAAGGTCACGATGGCCGGCCCCGCCGCCTGCGGCCCCATAAAGGCCACCAGCAAGGGCACGCCCATGAAACCTGTGTTGGGAAAGGCGGCCACCAGCGCGCCAAAAGCCGCATCGTTCCAGCCAAGGCCGCGACTGCGCGCCAGCATGAGCGCCAGCGCGACGATGATCAAAGCGCACAGCAAATACAACAGGGCCAGCCGCCCATCCAGCAATTGCGCCAATGGCGTGTCCGAGCCGAAACGAAACAGCATGCACGGCAGCGCAAAGTACAGCACGAAGGTGTTGAGCCCGGGTATCGCCGACAGCGGCAACACCTGCCGGCGCGCCGCCAGATAGCCGCAGAGCACGAGCGCGAAAAAGGGAAAGGTCTGCAGCAAGATGGGGGTCACGGGCGCAGATTGTCGGTGAGCGCGCCGCAGGGCTACTCCTACAAGGGCCTGGGTAGCGGCCGGTGCAAGAGTCCTCTACGCAGCGAGCGAAGCACTTGAAAAACCCAAGGGCGTGCGGGTGGGCGCTGCGAAGCGAGGTCAAGGAGGAGCCGAGGCGCTAGCCGAGGCGGGGGACACGAGCGGCGCAGTGCCCATCCGTGCGCCCTGCTTCGATGCGCTC
>Ga0164293_10000537_pt1 | contig 30266 bp, 31 predicted proteins | sample GEODES118metaG_FD_111487 | JGI IMG/M metagenome (GOLD analysis project Ga0164293, IMG submission 111487) | Eutrophic lake water microbial communities from Lake Mendota, Wisconsin, USA - GEODES118 metaG | ecosystem: Environmental > Aquatic > Freshwater > Lake | place: USA: Lake Mendota...
CTGAGCTACCGTACCCATCCTATTATTTCGGTTAGGGGCAGCAAAAATAAGGGGAAAATGTGGAAAAAAGAAAGAATTTTACAAATCAATGCTACACAAAAAGGCCTGTCATGGAGTACGACATGCCATATTTCAATCATCTAGACTTTTAAAGAAGCGATATCAATTACAAAACGATATTTAACATCTGATTTCAGTATACGTTCGTAAGCATCATTGATCTGGTTGATATGGATCATTTCCACATCACTGGTGATATTATGTTCTGCACAGAAATCGAGCATTTCCTGAGTTTCCCTAATGCCACCAATCAAAGAACCGGCGAGGGTTTTGCGTTGCATGATTAAATTGAATCCGGTTACCTGCGAAGGCATCGGAGGTGCGCCAACCAAAACCATTGCACCATCGGTACGTAACAATGGCAACAAACTATCGTAGCTGTGCGGCGCAGAAACCGTATTCAAAATGAAATGAAAGGTATTCGCAACAGTAGCCAGCTGAATAGAATCTTTGCTGTTGATAAAATGAGTAGCACCTAAACGTTTCGCATCAGCCGCCTTACTGTCGGACGTACTGATTACCGTTACTTCGGCGCCCATAGCTGCAGCCAGTTTTACTCCCATATGGCCCAATCCGCCCAAACCTACAATGGCTACTTTTTGTCCTTTGCTTACCTTCCAATGACGAAGTGGGGAATAAGTTGTGATACCTGCACACAGTAATGGTGCTACTCCTTTGATATCTAATTTTTCGGATACATGTAAACTGTATTTCTGATCTACCACAACGTGAGTGGAGTAACCGCCATAGGTAAGATGGCCTTCTTTGTCTTTACTGTTGTAAGTTCCTGTCATGCCGTTTTCGCAAAACTGTTCTTCTCCTGCTTCGCACTGGCTGCAGGTTCTGCAGGAATCAACAATACAGCCCACACCGGCTAACTCTCCAATTTTAAAACTGGTTACGGCCGATCCAATGGCAGTAACCCGGCCTACGATTTCGTGGCCTGGAACCATCGGGTACATCGAATTGCCCCATTCGTTTCGGGCCTGATGGATATCTGAATGACAAACGCCGCAATAAAGAATTTCAATTTGAATGTCGTTTTCGCCCACTTCCCTTCTTTCAATATCTAGTGGAGCTAAAAGTGCATCGGCTGCAGGAGTGGCGTAAGCATGAACGGTTGGCATAAATTTTTAAGTAAGGTAGTGAAAACTGGTTAAACCAGATGATTATAAAAAAAAGGTAACATTAATATTTCTTAAGGCACGTTTAGCTTTACATGCAATTATTGAAGGAGGGATAAAAAAGGCTAAGTGAAAAAAACAAGAAAAAAACTAATGCCGATTATGCTTGAGTTTGTCAGCGCTTTATATATCCTAGCTTTGCGTAATCCTTTGTTATTGTATTTCATAAGTTAAACCGTTATACTTGAATCTTGCAATACCTTTATTTTTTGCAATGAATATTGAGTCAATCCTGGAATTATTTGTATTTGATTTTAATAAGATTGTTTCACTATAAATTGTGCCGCCGATATTATAATTTAAAAGGCTCACAATTTCTGCAGTTGCCCCAGCTTTTTTTAGGATATCACATTGATTTAATTCATTATTAAAGTTAGCCACAGTATTAATACAAAAGAAGTTTTTTTGGGTAAGTCCAAAAGCAATAAAATCAGAACTGCTATTATCAAGTATAAGTCTACCATTTATATATTCGTCTTTATATGCTTTTCCTGTGCATGCAACTGATATTGAAAAAGTGTCTTCTACAGAAAGATTAAATGTGTCAATAATACCAAACTGATTTGAAAATCTTAATTGATTCAATCCTCTTAATGGCAACCATTGTTTTGAATCATCTAAAATTTGGTCTGGAAGGTCAATACATTTATTACATTGAAATGAAGAAATAAGTATAACCAGCGTAAATATTAATATTATTGAATGCTTTTTCATATTTCTAATCTTACCCCTAATATTCAACTTAATTAAAACAGCAAAGCCTATTAATCAGTTTCCAAATTCACATAAAAATTTTATACGCATCAGTTTCAATTGCTCCCAATTAAAATCGCTGTCTGCCAGTTCTTCCTGTGCAGTTTGCAGGGATGAGGTTTCGCAACTTTTAAAATAGTCGATGATTTCTTCCTGTTCGTATTCATCCACCATATCGTTTATGGCATAGTTGAGGTTGAGCTTTGTACCACTGGCAACTATGGTTTCCATTTCTTCGAGGAGTTCGTCGATGCGAAGGTCTTTACTTTTTGCAATGGTTTCGAGGGGAATTTTTTTATCTACATTCTGGATGATGAAAATCTTATTGTTATTCCTGTTCATCACACTTTTCATCACAAAATCATCCGGCTTTATGATATCATTTTCTTCCACATACACAGTGATAACATCCAGAAACGGTTTGCCGTAACGGATGGCTTTCCCTTTACTTACTCCGCTAATTTTTTCCAGTTCAGGTATACTTGTGGGGAACATGGTAGCCATATCTTCGAGTGAACTCTCCAGGAAAATCACAAATGGTGGCAGGTTTTTTTCTTTAGCAACTTTCTTGCGAAGGTTTTTGAGTTGCTCGAGTAATTTTTCATCTGCTACCGTACCTGCTGCGATGGCGGCTTCACTTTCTTCATCGTCGGCATGGGCTTCTTCAAAAAGATTGTTGAGTACGATATAAAATGATGCCGGTTTTTTCAGAAAGGCAAGTCCTTTTTTGGTGAGTTTCAAAACGCCATACTCCACAATATCTTTTTCAATCAATTCATGGAGTAGCATCTGGCGGACCAAACTGTTCCAGTAATGCGGTTCCTGATCGTTTCCACTGGCAAATGCAGGTAGGGTATCGTGCCGGTACATTTGTACCTGCGTGGTTGCTTTACCGGTTAAAATCTGAATCAGGTACTCTATAGTAAAATGTTCTCCAAGTGCCTTGATGGCTTTGAGCACAGTAATGGCTCCGGCTTTGGCTTCAATTTTTTCTTTCGGATGAAGGCAGTTATCGCAATGGCCGCAACTTTGAGTATCATCGTAACGTTCGCCAAAATAATACAACAGCGTTTTACGTCGGCACACACTGCTTTCTGCATACGATACGGTTTCATTGATCAGCTGAGCCCCCACTTCGCGTTCACTTAGCGGTTTGTCTTTCATCAAATGTTCCAGCTTGGCCACATCTTTATGTGAATAGTACAGGATGCATTTTCCTTCCATGCCATCTCTTCCGGCTCGGCCGGTTTCCTGATAATAATTTTCAATCGATTTAGGGATATTATAATGGATTACAAACCGTACATCGGGTTTATCGATACCCATTCCGAAAGCGATGGTGGCCACAATCACACTTACATCTTCATTCAGGAACTGGTCCTGCCGTTCCGCGCGCAACTTACTGTCGAGCCCGGCATGATAAGCTACTGCTTTTATACCGTTGGCCATCAGCATACCGGCCAGTTCTTCAGTGGTTTTTCTGTTGAGCGTATAAATGATACCGCTTTTATCTTTATGCGATTGAATGAAACGGACAATGCTCTTATTGGTTTGTTCTTTGTTGACCTTAGGTAAAATCTCATAATAAAGATTAGGCCTGTTGAAAGAAGAGATGAATACGGCAGGTTCACGGAGCCCCAGATTCTTGAGGATATCGCTCTGTACTTTTGGGGTAGCCGTAGCTGTTAGGGCTATGATAGGAACAGCCGGATTGATAAGATCTATCATTTCTTTCAAACGGCGGTATTCTGGCCTGAAATCGTGGCCCCACTCCGAAATGCAATGCGCTTCATCAACAGCAAAAAATGAAATTTGTATGGATTTGAAGAAATCAATATTCTCTTCTTTAGTTAATGTTTCAGGTGCTACGTATAGCATTTTTGTTTTTCCGGAAGTTAAATCGTCTTTAACCACTTTCTGCTGGCCTTTGTTGAGGGTACTGTTGAGAAAATGGGCCACATCATCCTTGCTGCTGTAACTTCTTACCAGATCTACCTGGTTTTTCATTAGTGCAATGAGCGGTGATACAATGATGGCCACCCCATCGCAGATCATAGCCGGAAGCTGATAACACAAACTTTTACCTCCTCCAGTTGGCATGATAACGAAAGTATCCCGACCATTTAACAGGGTTTCAATGATTTCCTGCTGAGGGCCTTTGAAACCATCGAAGCCGAAATGATTTTGTAATTGATCCGAAAGGGTACCCGTACTTTTTTCCCGGGCTGCGGTTTTCGCTGTAGTTGTTTTTTGGGTAGGTTTTGTGCTTATTTTTTTTGTATTAGCCATATCTTTTTCTTTGAACACTGCAATCATCAAGAGTTTTCTATACTATATCTTTTATTTTTTCAAGGGGAGCGAAGTTAATTCAAAACAGGTGCATTGGCAAAAGGCATTGTACCTCTATGTGACTTCTTAACAGTTTAAAATCAAATTATAAAAAGTTATTTAAGTTAAGGTTTTTTTACTAATAAAATTGATTTTTAGTTCCATATTATTTTATGATAAAACCTCCCTTTGCATTTTGGCTGATTTGGATTAGGTTTGTGCCTATTGCATGAAAAGTGAACTCATCATACCGGTTGCCCTCAAAACGCTTGAATTGCAGGCTGAATCTATCAGTAATCTGGCGGCTTATATCAATGCCGATTTTGTAAAAGCCGTGGAAACTATCGCTTATGGAAAAGGCCGTTTCGTAGTTAGTGGTATCGGGAAAAGCGCTATTATCGCTCAGAAAATTGTAGCAACGCTTAATAGTACCGGTACTGCCTCTCTGTTTATGCATGCTGCTGATGCCATTCATGGCGATTTGGGCATGATACAACCGGAGGATATCGTAATGGTGATCAGCAAAAGCGGCGAAAGTCCGGAAATAAAAGTGCTGCTGCCCCTATTGAAAAGTTTTGGTAATGTATTGATCGGCATGGCCGGAAATAGCCAGTCGTTCCTCGCCACCCACTGCGATCTTTTACTCAATACCACTGTTTTACAGGAGGCTTGTCCCAATAACCTCGCCCCAACCACCAGCACTACTGCTCAAATGGTGATGGGAGATGCACTGGCTGTTTGTTTGATGGAATTGAAAGGATTTAACAGGGAAGATTTTGCACGATTTCATCCGGGAGGTTCTTTGGGGAAAAAACTGTATCTCCGGGTGGGCGATTTGTTACAACAAAACCAACAACCCAAAGTGGCTCCGGGAGCAGGAATACCTGAAGTGATTGTAGAAATTACGCGAAACAGACTAGGCGCTACTGCTGTAATCGGTAAACAGGATACCATCGAAGGAATTATTACCGATGGCGATCTGCGCAGGATGTTGGAAAAGAACGATTATAAATCTTCTTATACTGCATCAGCTATAATGGGTAAAAATCCCAAAGCAATCGATAAAGATGCACTTGCTGTTGAAGCTTTTTCAAAAATGCGTAACCATCATATCAACCAGCTTATCGTAACTGAAAACGGCAAGTATGCTGGTATTATTCATATACAAGATCTGATCCGGGAAGGTATCATCTAATGAAGCTATACCGGTGATGAATGTATTTTTATGGTTTCATTTAATTGCCAATTAATCTGCGTATCAGTAAAACCAATTTCTTTAACGGAATAAAAATAATTCAACACTGCTCATTACTTTTATCAATGATAAACTAATTTCAGGCTCGAATGAACAAGCAAAAAATGAATAAGAACCATTATGTTGCCATCATGGCCGGGGGCATCGGCAGCAGATTTTGGCCGATGAGCCGTACCGATTTTCCAAAACAATTTCTCGATATCCTGAATGTAGGCAAAACCCTTATCCAGGCTACTTATGATCGATTTGCACATTTTATACCTGCTGAAAATATCTATATAGTTACTTCTGAAAACTATCAGACGATTGTTCAGCAACAATTACCGGCACTGAATCCTGAAAATATTCTTTGCGAACCATCCCGGAAAAATACGGCACCCTGCATTGCTTTTATTTCTTACAAACTGGCACAACTGAATCCGGAAGCAAACCTGATTTGTGCTCCAGCCGATCACCTGATCACCGATGAAACAACCTTCCAGGAGATTTGCATTGCCGCACTCAATTTTACATCTCATATTAAAGCACTGGTTACGCTGGGCATCAAACCAACCAATCCCAATACGGGTTATGGTTACATACAGTTTGAGCCTTATGCAGTAAGTGAAAATGTATTTAAAGTGAAAACGTTTACGGAAAAACCCGACCGGGAATTAGCCAAAACTTTTGTAGCCAGTGGCGATTTTTTATGGAATGCAGGAATTTTTGTTTGGCAGGTACGAAACATCGTAAAAGCTTTTGAAAAATTGCTGCCCGAGATGCACGAAGTTTTTGATGCAGAAAAGGCCGCTTTCAATACGGCTAAAGAGAAGGAAGCTATTGAGCATATTTATCCGCAATGTGTAAATATCTCTATTGATTACGGCATCATGGAAAAAGCCGATAATGTTTATGTGATCCCGTCTTCTTTTGGTTGGAGCGACTTGGGCACCTGGGCCAGTGCTTATGAAACCCTCGAAAAAGATTACCTCGAAAATGCTGTTGCAGGCGATAATGTGATGATCATCGATGCCAATCGAAATATGGTTCATGCCGACAATAAAAAACTCGTGCTGATACAGGGGCTAGATGATTTTGTGGTTGTAGATACCAGTGATGTACTACTTATTTGCAAAAAAGAGAAGGAGCAGCAAATCAAAGATTATGTGGCAGAAATAAAACGTAACAAAGGAGATAAATACCTCTAAATGATTTTTAATGTAATATTTTGGCGTTGTAACCATTACCCGTTCCGATATCCCATATCGAGTTATAATCCAAACCTATTGTACCATGATGATGAGATCCATTCTTATCCTGCTGGTTGTAGTTCTTTGGAAGTGATGCATCATGGAAAATGGTATTTTTTCAATCCGAATATGGAGCCCCGTATTTCAATGGCCCAACGCGCACATAGCAACTGGAAAGGATATAACGACAGCCTCAAACCTTTTTATGATGCCGCAATTCATCCAAACCTGAGTTATCAGTTTGGCAATGGGCAAATGGCGCATTTTGGTCCGGTAAATGAAGTGCCTGCCCGCAATGCCAGATTATACCGATTGGACAAACAATATAGTCCAATATCGGCTATCGCCTCATTGTACTATTTGTTTGATACCATCGGCATTTACCACTGTAAGATTTATAAAATTTTGGCATAATATATAAATCACATTGGTATTATTTCAGGGGGTCACCGGTTTTTTATCAAAATGCCTTTGGTGTTTACCGGTAATTGTTGTGTTTTCAAGAAAGAAAAAACCTTACATGTATGCCGTAAAGCCCGTGAATAAGAATTTCACACCTGTAGCACCACTTCGCCCGCTCTATTATACTTAATGCTTACATTTGGAAAAAGCGGCCCGCCGTTTCCGTATGCAGGAATTATTTATCCACGACAAATTGCCTCATGTAGGCACTACCATTTTTACCCGAATGAGTGCACTTGCTGCACAATACAAGGCCATCAACCTTGGCCAGGGCTTTCCTGATTTCCCGATGGATGAACAGCTTGTTGAACTGGTTTGCAAAGCTATGAGGGATGGTCACAATCAGTATGCACACATGAATGGTTTACCCGCATTACGGGAAAGCATAGCCGAAAAAGTAGCTGCCTGTTACAAAGCGAATATCAATCCAGATTCCCAAATCACGGTAACTCCAGGAGGTACCTATGCGATATTTACAGCACTAACTGCAATCATCCAACCCGGTGATGAAGTGATTTTGTTTGAACCAGCCTATGACTCTTATCTGCCCAATATTGAAATTAACGGAGGTATTGCCATTCCTGTAGCGCTCAGCTATCCATCTTACGAAATCAGTTGGCAGGAAGTGAGAGAGAAAATTACAACAAGAACCAAAGCCATCATTATCAATTCGCCACATAACCCTACCGGGAAGGTATTACAGGATGAAGATATTGAAGCATTGCGGAACATAGTAACAGGTACAGGTGTTTTCATCATCAGTGATGAAGTATATGAGCACCTGATTTTTGATGGGCAAACACACCGTTCTATGCTGTGCTACCCTGATTTATTGGAACGTAGTTTTGTGTGTTTTTCGTTTGGCAAAACCTATCATTGTACCGGATGGAAAATAGGCTACTGCATTGCTCCGGCTAAATTGATGGGTTATTTCAGGAAGGTGCATCAATTCAATTGTTTTACCTGTAACAGCCCGGTACAAGTGGCATTGGCTGAATTTTTAAAACATCCCGATTCTTATTCTTCACTGGGCGGTTTTTTACAAGGCAAGCGCGATTATTTTCAAATGCTCATGCAGCAAACAGCATTTAAACCTTTACCCTCATCCGGAAGTTATTTTCAATTGTACAGTTTCGAAGGAATGAGTGAAAGCAGTGAAGCCGACTATGCAGAAGCGCTTACCCGTGAAGCAGGAGTGGCCAGCATCCCGGTTTCAGCTTTTTACCGGGATGGTACCGATCATAAAGTACTCCGTTTTTGTTTTGCAAAAAAAGAAAGTACATTAGCGGCTGCCGTAGAACGTTTGAAAGCTTATGGTATTTAAACAGCCCTTAGGTTCTGGAGATATCGTTCGGCTTTTTCAAGATCTTCCGGTACATCTATTTTAATACCACTATCTGTTGTAAGTACCATTTTCAAGGGAATGCCATGTTCCAGAAAACGGAGGCACTCAATTTTTTCGAGCGTTTCCAAAGGAGTCATCGGCCAATGGGTAAACTCCAGCAGGGCAGCTTTCCGGAATGCATAAACGCCGATGTGTTCATAGTAAGTTGCCGGTACTTCCTTTTCGCGCTGATAAGGAATCACACTCCTGCTGAATAAGAGGGAGTTCCAGTTCGTATCCACCGTCACTTTTACATAATTGGGATTTGATATAAGTTCTTTATCTTCCATTATTTTCATAACAGAAGCAACTTTTACCTGTTCCTCTTCAAAAGCCATCAGTAATTTGGCAAGCGTATCCCGGTTTATAAAAGGTTCATCACCCTGAACATTGAGGATTATATCTGCTTCTATCTGGAGAGCCGCTTCAGCAATCCGGTCTGTTCCACTCTCATGATGCATTCGGCTCATCAACACCTTACCGCCATTGTCGGCAATTTCCGAATAAATAAAATCGCTGTCTGTAATCACCCAAACTTCTTCAAAAAGGCCGGTTGCCAGCGTATTATCATAAGTATGACGGATAACTGTTTTATCACCTAAAGGTTGAATCAGTTTAAAAGGAAATCTGGTGGCTGCATAACGGGCTGGGATGAGTGCAATTTTTTTCATGACAGAAAGTTAGGCTGAAATTTAGAAATTGGGGATGATCTAAAGATTATTCATATTCAATCGTTTCAGGGGCATCTATACATTCAAATCCACAAACCTGGCATTGGAAAATTTGTTCGGGAGCGACCGCATAACTGGCAAACGACCAGGTGAGCAGGGCGGTTAGGATATTTTTAGGGCTTTGTTTATTTACCAGATTAATATGATGGCTTTTGCACTTGGGGCAGGTTAGCGATTTTCGGGCTTCATCGTCATAAGATTCCAGAAGGCTTCGGGCTCTTTGCCAGTCTGCTTCAGGCACTTGTAATTTGATACCCCCAATGGCATTGCTCAACAAAGGGTCGATGGTTACGGTATTTTCATCTTTGAGCAAACAAATGATGCCCTCAGCTTCTAACCTGCTTCGCAAGATATTGGCCGAAAAATACTGATCAAATGTTTTCAGGGTTACCATTTCCATTAAATAAAGATATTACTTATGAGGCAGCTAATACAACCATTTTAGGGTCTTACCCTTACCGTTAGCCTTTACTTGAAAGGAAATAAATTAAAATAGCACAAATTCCTTTAATTTATTTTGGCACAAATGCGGAAATATATTATCTTGAAATTTCTATTTTCCGTACCACTGGCTTTTCTTTCGTAAAAACCTTTTGAAAGCAAACTGTAATTTTTTTTTCTCATTTAACCTATTAACATGAAGAAGATTTACCTGCTTTTATTTTTGGTTATTGCCGGAATCGGCCTGCGGGCACAAACTATTTCAGTTGTTGCCAATCCTGGTACCAGCGGAAATATCGTTTTGGGTGCTAGTAATTACCATGCCAGCGAATCTATTTACACCAATACCGAATTGGGGGCTAATTTTCTTACCCCGGCCACTTCTATTCAGCGAGTGAATTTCTTTCTGAATATTGAAGGTGTGCCCACAACGGTGCCGAATTTCAGGATTTACATGCGCAATGTACCAGCTGCTACTACAACATTTGCTACCGGCATCTACACTACAGTAGGTTATACGTTAGTTTATGATGGCGTGTTCAATGCTGTAATCGGAACTACCGGTATCGCAGGGGTTACGTTAACTACACCTTTTGCCAGAACAGCAGGTACCAACCTCCAAGTATTGATTGAAAGGTTAGATAATGTAGTTCACACAGGTAATAGTTTTTTTGCTGCGGTGGGTAACAGCGGAAATCCTGCAGCTGTCACTTCAAGGCGCTACAATGGGATAACTGCTCCGGTTTCAGGCACTACCAGCCTTACCGCAACAACATTCAGGCCTGCGATACAATTTGTTCGCACGTTACCAATTGATGCAAGTTTAACCAATTTGATTGATCCTAATATCTCTTGTTTCAATGCCCCTCAAACCATTCAGGTAGAAATTACCAACGCAGGCACTAATAATATTGCTGCAGGTGCTGCAGCAGTAACCTTAAAAGTGAGGGGGCCTAATACTTACACCGGTACTAGAAACAATACTTCAGTGATTTTACCCGGAGCTTCTCAACTGGTTTCATTTAGTGGGATTAATCTTAATAACGGCGGATCTAACATTGATACAGCTGTCGTAGTTTTAGCAGGAGATGGATCTGCTTCCAACGACAGCATCATAACCACTACACTCACTGCCAATACTTTGGGATCAGTGATCAGCACCTATCCGCTTTTAGAAGATGCGGAAACTACTCTCCCAGTTTTTGGTTATATACAATTGGTAGCAGGTGCCAATCAGCTTTGGGCTTTACAAACTGGTAATTACACAAATGCCAGCCAAACCGCACCATTAATTCCCCGTGCCCCGGGAACCCGTTTTTATCTGTTCGACAGTTACAGCGGAGCAGGCTCTAGTGGGTTCATCAGCCGTTTGTTCAGCAATTGTATCAAAATGCCTTCAACATTAGGAGGTAACCCTCCTCCTGTAACAACCATGAGTTTTTGGGTGAGTCAGGATTCTCTATTTTCTAATATACTGAGTCCAGATTATTCACCGGATAGCCTTTATGTAACGGTATCTAATGATAAAGGACTTACCTGGACTCGTCTTTTACCCGGTTTTGGCCGTATTGATCCTACCTTACTGGTTCCTACATGGCGCCAGCGAGTGGTAAACTTATCAGCATTTAACGGACAAACCATCCAAATCGGTTTTGAAGGGGTTAGCAAATTCGGTAACGCTTTCGGATTGGATGATATCAATATCAGTTTCTCCGGATTGGCTCCGGTTTCATTGCTCAACTTTGATGCCCGTCGCTCGGGTAGCGTTAATAACATCAACTGGAGTACCAGCCAGGAAGTGAACAGCAGTAAGTTCATCATCGAACGCAGTAATGATGGCCGCAGTTTTTCTGAAATCGGGAGGGTTTCAGCAGCAGGCAGCAGCAGCGCTACACGTAACTATAATTTTGTAGATCCTTCACCTATTAAAGGCATCAATTATTATCGTTTACGAATGGTAGATTTCGACAATAGTTTCACATTCAGCGAGATTAAAAACGTTAAGAACCTTGGTATAGCAGATATGGTGATTGCACCTAATCCCGTTCAGCAAAACATGAAATTTGTAATCGATGCCGAAAAAGCAGAAAGAGCAATCATGGTAATCACCGACCTTTCGGGAAAACGTATTTACAACAGTACTCTTAATGTTCAGGTTGGAACCAATAATTTCAGTGTTCCTGTTAACCAGTTTGCAAAAGGATCTTATATTGTTCAGATCCAGCTCGCCGATCAAACCATCGTGCGCAATTTCAATAAACTGTAATTACCCATCTAAAGTAGAAAGCCGCCGGTAGCAATACTGGCGGTTTTTATTATTACAAAAAAAATTCCGGAGAACCGGAATACAGGATGAAATAATTAAGCCGGTTAATTGTTCAGCATTAATGGCATCACCAGCATCAGCAATTCTTCATTTTCATCTTCTTCTGTTGGTTTGATGATTCCTGCCTTTGTTGGTGTACTGAGTTCCATATTGATCTCGGAAGTATCTGCACCGTTAAGCATCTCAATCAGGAACTTGGCATTAAAAGCAATTTGTAGATCATCTCCATCATACTGACAAGCCATACGTTCATTCCCTTCAAAACTAAAGTCTACATCCTGAGCCGCCAGTTGCAACATATTGCCACTGATACTTAAAGCCACCTGATTGGTACTTTTATTACTGAAAACACCAACCCTGCGAAGAGCATTTTGAAAATCATTGCGGTTTACCATCATCTTGAAAGGGTTATCGGTAGGGATCACCACCTTGTAATCGGGGAAACGCGCATCAATCAACCGGCAAACCAGTTCAGTTCCACCATGAATTACGAAAAGGTGGTTCTTGTTGTAAGTAATGGTGAGTTCATCTTCATTATCAGGCAGTGCTGATTTTAATAAAGACAATGGTTTTTTAGGAACAATAAATGCATCTTTCTGCGGGCATTGAACTTCTTTTCTGGTATATCGCACCAAACGATGCGCATCCGTAGCTACAAATGTGATTCCGTTTGTATCCAGCTCAAAATAAACACCGGTCATGGCTGGCCTGAGGTCGTCGGTACTTACAGCAAAGATGGTTTTATTGATGGCAGTAACCAAAGCCCCGGAATTCATCTTGAAACTATTGGCTTCATCGGCCTGTGGTTCGCGCGGGAAATTATCAGGATTCTCCCCCATCACTTTATACTTGCCATTATCACTTGTTATTTCAACACCAAAGTTTTTATCAATGTTGAAAGTGAGGGGCTGCTCAGCAATATTTTTAAGAGAATCGAGAAGTATTTTTGCCGGTACACAAACCTTACCACTGTCTTTGGCTTCGATATCCAGATGAACTTTCATCACAGTTTCCAGATCGGTAGCCACAACGGTCAATTTATTTTTTTCAATTTCAAAAAGAAAATCTTCAAGAATGGGCAAAACGGTATTTGCACTGATTACACCACTGATTTGCTGCAGTTGTTTCAGCAGGGCTGAAGAAGAAACAATAAACTTCATATTAATCTGTTAAGTGTTCAAAGATAGAAGTTTGCTTCAAATCATAAATAGAAAATTTGTACCACTTCAAGGGTTTTTTCTTTTTACCGCGAAACAGGAAGTATTAATTTTACCCTTTTGTTATACGAATGCGAGCGAAAAATATCGGTATAGAAAAAGCCTGGGAAAAAGCGAGGCATTTTTGCGCTTATCAGGAACGGAACCATCAGGAAGTGAAAGAAAAATTGTACAGTTTTGGATTGTATAAAGAGGAGGTAGAACAATTGATGAGTAAGCTAATTGAAGAAAATTTTCTTAATGAAGAAAGGTATGCTTTGGCTTATGCAGGAGGTAAATTCAGAATGAACCATTGGGGAAGGATCAAAATCACTCATGCCCTCAGGGAAAAGCAGCTGAGTGCTTATTGCATCCGTATGGCTATTACAGCAATTGATGAAGATCAGTATCTCCACAGGTTGCATCAGCTGGCTGCTACAAAACAACAGGAATTAAAGCACCGTTATCAGGGATGGCAGTTAAACCAGAAAATATTTCAGTATCTACTGCAAAAAGGATATGAAAAAGAGTTGATTAAAAATTGTATCGAAAGGTTACCAATCAGTAAAGCATAAATCAACAGAAAAATGGCTGAAGATCTCCTCCTGAATAAGGGTTCTAAAGAAGAACAGTATCAAACCTTATATCCACAGGTAGCCGCCTTATTGGAGGGCGAGCCCAGCCTGATTGCCAATTTAGCAAATATGGCTGCAGCATTGAAGGAACAGTTTAGTTGGCTATGGGTTGGGTTTTATCTGGTAATGAACGACGAGCTTGTGCTTGGCCCTTTCCAGGGACCAGTAGCTTGTACCCGCATTCAAAAAGGACGGGGAGTATGTGGAAGTGCCTGGGCATCAGCAAAAACATTAATCGTAGATGATGTTGAAAAATTTCCGGGCCATATCGCCTGCAGCAGTTTATCGCGATCTGAAATTGTAATTCCGTTGCTCCGTAATGGAGAAGTATTGGGCGTTTTGGATGCCGACAGCAGCTTATTATCTGATTTCGACCAAACCGATAGCATCTGGTTGGAGAAATTCGTACAGTTGATTACTGTTGAAGAAGCTTAATCAGGTTTTATCTTTCCATCCCCATAAATAGCGGCAGGCATAAGTACGGTAAGGCCTCCATTTTTCTGCAATTTCATGCATCTGCGCTTTGAGTAAACGTGGGTTGCTTTCATCTAAAGCATACATATGGCATATGGTTTGACGGATGCACAAATCATCGGAAGCAAAAACATCTTCACGTGCGAGGCACGACATCAGGATCATTTCTACCGTCCATCTCCCAATTCCTTTGATCTGTGTAAGGTAATTGATCAGTTCTTCATCACCCATTTTATAGAGCTTCGGATCTGTTAACTTTTCCCTGATGAAAAAATCAGCAAGGTTTTTAACATAGGTAGTTTTGGCATTTGATAGTCCGATACTACGCAACTTTCATCCGGGATAGCAAGGATTGATGCCGGTGTAGGATATTTGGTATCAAAAAGGGCAAGGAAACGTTGATAGATCAGATCAGCCACCTTTGTGCTCAGCTGCTGGCTGGTAACGGCAAGGCATAGGTGCAAATGAATCTGCTTCTTTTTCTTAAGTACGGCTATTTGGTAACTGGCAATGATTTTTCGAAGCAGCTTGTCTTTGCTTAATGTATTCTTATAATGCACAAAACAATTTCATGATTTTTATCCGGATAAAAAAATCGAAAACCTTTAACCTTCCGCCCATTTTTTAAAAGCGGCTACGCGTTCGCGACTGATGATGATATCTTCAGAGAGTTTAAGGTTTTTCAGCGATAGTTTGAGGCGGTTGTTGAAATGAGGCTTAACCTGTTCGATGCTTCTGCTGTGTACGATCATTTTCCGGTTGATGCGAAAGAAGTGATGAGGATCAAGTAGCGGCTCTAGTTTTTCTATGGTATAATTTACAATGAAACGGTTACCTTCCCTGTCGGCAAGGGTAACAATTTTATTATCGGCTGTGAAATAAGCGATTTCGTCTGCCTGGATGAAGAAGGTTCTTGGGCCTACTTTTGCGAGGAAACGATCTTTATATTTGGCAAGTGAACTATCTGAAGCAAGAACACCCGTCCAATTTTTGTAATCAGGAACAGTAAAGGCTTTCGCCATTGCTTTATACTTATTCAATGCGGCGCCTAAAGCTTCTGCGGTAACGGGCTTTAAGATATAATCGATGCTGTAATGTTGAAATGCATTTAGCGCATAATTATCGAAGGCAGTGGTAAAAATCACAGGACGTTGAATCAATACCTGATTGAAAATCTCAAAACATTGTCCGTCGGATAAATGGATATCCATCAGAAATAAATCAGGCGAGGCTTTTTTCTGTAGCCATTGAACACTCTCCTCAATACTTTCCAGCACTCCCAGCACTTTGATATCGGCATCATATTGTTTAAGCAATAGCTGTAGCCTTTCGGCTGCCAAAGCTTCATCTTCTATGATCAGGATATTCATTGTTAGAAATGAATTTAATTGGCACTGATGAGCGGAAGGGTTACAATGAACGAATCTATATCTTTATTCACCGACACATTCTGACGGCTTACCAGCCGGTAACGTTTGATGATGTTCTGCAAGCCTATTTCTGTTGATTTTTCTGTCGTTTGCTTGGCCTGCAGATTATTGGTAATTACAATGCAGTTATTATTGCTGATATGTAAGCTGATATGGAGCGGCTTTTGTTTACTTACAACATTGTGCTTGATGGCATTCTCAATCAACATCTGTAAAGCCGCAGGAATGATAAGCAATTCTCCCATCTTATCCGGCACATCGATGGTTACTTTCAACCCATCTCCAAAACGCTTTTTCAACAGAAAGATGTAGGGGTCGATAAAATACAATTCTGTTTTCAACGCAACCAATTCCTTCTCCTGGTTGGTAAGGATATAACGGTAAACTTTTGAAAACTCTTCAATAAACCGGTTAGCCTCCGCATTGTTTTGCATCACCAATGAGGAAAGCACATTTAGGTTATTAAAAAGGAAATGAGGATTGATCTGGTTCTTTACCAACTGCAATTCTGCCTGTGCATGAAAACGTTTGAGTTCTTCTGCTTCAACCTGGGTAGACCTGTATTCTTTAAAATAAAAAATTACGGTATTGATGAGATGATAAAGCAAATTCACCAGCCAGGCATAAGTGAGGTTAAGCTTAAGCGGTATGATATTTTCAGTAAATGAATAGCGGTGGAGCACCATTCCCATCAGCAATACGATAATGCAAGCTACAAAAGTGGCGATGAAATTTCCGGCAATAAAAAAAACAAAAGGGAATTTTTTCTTGTATTTTTCGGGCGGAACCTTGCTGCGAATAAAAGGTTCTACCAGTTTATTGCCCTCCAGGATGAGGAAAGTAATGGCGGTAATGGTTAAGAAAGCATAATACCATTCTATCCGCAGGTTAAAATATTCATATACATTACAGAATTCTGTGTTCAGAAAAGTGTATACAGACAGCAAAAGTGCAAATGCATACCTGTATTTGTGTGTAAACATGGCTATGAATAAAAATGCATCAACGGTAAAGGCTTAAAAGTTTACCGTTGATGCAAATTAGTTAATGATATTACAACAAAACCTTGTCGATGATATGAACTACACCGTTGGTAGCCAAGATGTTTGCACTAGTAATTTTTGAAGCGGCATTCGCACTTCCGGTGATTTTAACTGATGCCGGTGTAGTGCCAACTGTTAAATTTACACCCGTTTGGAGGGTGTTTTGGGTTGCACCAGCAATCAAATCGCTTGAAAAAACATTGGTAGGCAATACATGCGATTTTACAATGGCAGCAACTGCAGTAACAGGCGCCGCATTGATTGAGGCAACAGTAGGATAACCTGCAGCAGCAAATGCAGAATCGGTTGGGGCAAATACGGTATATTTTCCAGGACCGCTAACCGCACCTGTTAATCCTGCACGGCTTACAGCAGCAAGTAAAATGGATAAATTTGGTGTTGCTGTAGCTATACCAGCAATTGTTTGTGAAGGAACAGGAAATAATACTTTGGAAATCACATGTATCACGCCATTAGAAGCTGCTACATCAGCAGTTTTTACTTTGATACCATTTACGAACACTCCATTTGCGTTTCTTGAAGCGAAAATCAAATCGCCAGAAAGAGCCCTTACTGAATCACTAACCGGTACAGCAGTTGAAACAACCTTTGATCCTAATACATGGTAAGTTAATAGTTCAGCCAATACAGGTACAGGTAAAGCATTAATGGATGCACTGTTAATACCGGAAGCTGCAAAAGCAGCATTATCAGGGGCAAAAACGGTTAAGTTACCTGTTGAAAGTGCTGTGCCTAAACCCGCTTTGGTTACGGCTTGCTTAAGCAAGGAAAAACTGGTGTCGGTGTTTACAATTTCATTGATGTTTTTCTGAGGCGCTGGAGCCGGATCATCATCTTTGCAAGAACTGTTAGAAGCTACGATAGTAGTTCCCAATAACATCATTAGGAACATACGGTTTAAATTTCTTAAAATTTTCATGTTGAATGGTTTTGATAAATAAGACAACAAAGTTAGGGGTATATTGGGTATGCAATGTTATGAATTGTATAAATTTTGGTGCGAATTGTATAATTAGGCTTATGAATTGAGTTAGATTTGTTTATTCAAATCCTTCCCCACGACATATTTCCGTCTTTTTCGTCCTTGATATGGATACCCAATTCCAGTAATTGCAGTCTTATACGGTCAGAAGTGGCAAAGTCTTTTTTGGCCTTTGCGTCTTTACGGATGGCGATAAGCAGATCGATCATACCCTCAAACTGAGCATTCTTAGGGCCGTTCATACCCTGTAATCCCAGGATATCTTCCAGGAAAATGGCAAATTTCTGTTTCATAAGCAACAGGGTTGAACTACTAAAAGTACCCTCAGGAATCAATCCGTCTTTTAAAGAATTGATAATGGGCGCTATTTCGAACATATTGGCCAGAATTTTTGGGGTACTGAAATCATCATCCATGAATTCATCAAATTCCAGTAACCATTTCAGCAGTTTTGCCTCCAGTTGTTCATCCTTAGCATCTTCATGGGCTCCAATTGGTAATGATTGAAGTACTTCATAAGCCTCCCAGAGCCTTTTGAAGGCTTTTTCACTGGCGAGTAATGCTTCATTGCTAAAATCGAGGGTACTTCTATAATGGCTTTGCAGGATAAAAAAGCGTATGGTCATCGGGTGAAAAGGCTGGCTGAGCAACGGGTGGTTGCCGCTAAACATTTCGGTAAGTTTGATTACGTTATTGTAGCTCTTGCCCATCTTTCTGCCGTTGATCGTTATCATATTATTGTGCATCCAGTAATTTACCGGCGCAACCTTATTGCAAATGGTGCTTTGGGCAATTTCACTTTCGTGATGCGGAAACTGAAGGTCCATCCCTCCTCCATGGATATCAAAAGTTTCACCCAGATATTTGGTAGCCATAGCCGAGCATTCGATATGCCAGCCGGGGAAGCCCTCGCCCCAGGGGCTTTTCCAGCGCATGATGTGTTCAGGTGGGGCGGCTTTCCAAAGGGCAAAATCGGCACGGTCTCTTTTTTCTTCCTGCCCGTCCAGTTCACGGGTGGTTTCCAGCAAATCTTCAATGATCCTTCCGCTGAGTTTTCCATAATCATAGTTTGCAGCATATTTCTTCACATCAAAATATACAGAACCGTTTTTTTCGTAAGCATATCCTGCTGAAATGATTTTTTCAATCATCATAATTTGTTCTATGATATGCCCGGTAGCCGTAGGTTCAATGCTGGGTTCCGTGCAGTTGAACTGTTTCATGGCCCAATGGTAAAGGTTGCTGTATTTTTGAACCAGTTCCATCGGCTCCAGCTTTTCCAGAAGGGCTTTCTTGCTCACTTTATCTTCCGATTCGCGCCCCTCTTCTTCAAAATGCCCGGCATCTGTAATATTTCGAACATAGCGCACCCGGTAACCCAGGTATTTCAGGTAGCGGTTTACCACATCAAAACTGATATAGGGTCTTGCATGGCCTAAATGGCTTTCTCCACTTACGGTTGGTCCGCAAACATACATGCCCACATAACCAGGTGTTATCGGAACAAATGTTTCTTTAGTGCGGCTAAAAGAGTTGTATATTTTTAATGACATGATGATTTGTTTTGACTCGATACCGGTAAAAATCCGATTTTGGTTATAAGGTTGAAAAATTCTTTTCTGGAAAAATAGGCCGAATGGGCACAAAGTTATTGTGCCAGCTTCAAGGTAAGCTACAACAGGAGAAAAAATGGAATGCGGTTGAAGTAAACATATAAAGCAAATTAATTATTATTTTTCGAAAAATGCAAGAAAGGGAAGCCAAATAATAATATCTATTCTTTATTGTCCCATTGGAGATCGGTAACTAATGGGAAATGATCGCTTAGTTTTTTACGGATTCTTTTGTACTGAATTATTTCAAATCGGGGATCGGTAAAAATCTGGTCAATCCTTAACGTTGGTGCTATACCATCAAAAGTGTTTCCGATGCCGGAACCTTTTTCAGAAAAGGCATTTTTTAAACCTTTCCCGATGGTATAATAAGCATAGCTGTTGGGCACATCGTTAAAATCGCCACAAACCAAAACCGGAAATGGACTTTGTTCAATGCTATTGAGGATATGATTGCTTTGCCTGAATCGTTTTATAAATCCGGTTTTTAATTTAGAAATGACACTTTTTGATTTTTCAAGGTCTGCTTGATCATTGATACTCGGATCGTTGATATACGATTTATTAGAAGCGGTAAATTTCAAAGATTGCAGGTGAATATTATACACCCTGAAAGTATCTGTTCCTTTCACCATATCGGCATACTGGAAGATAGAGTTGTAATCATGTGGTGGGTAACTGCAGGTTTTGCTGTTGATGATCGGGTATTTACTCATAATGATGATTCCGAAATGATGCTTCGAATCATAGTCGAGCTTCGGGTTGTATGCATAATGATAATAAGGTAATCCAAGTTCCTGTAAAAAATCGGGGAGATAATTGATAGCCCGTTTATCGTTTTCGCTGGCAACCATTTCCTGAAAGCAGGCGATATCCGGCTGCATTTCGTTTATTGTGGCAAGCATCGCTGCTTTTATTTCCGGATTCCTATTATGCGATCGTATTTCAAAATGCTCAACGTTCCAACTCATCACCCTCAATGCGTCCTTTTTTTTAGCAACACTAAACCCGTCTTTAAGGCGCAGTTTTACAAGATCCCGCAACGGTGGAAAACAAACAAGAATGCTGATGGCGCTGATAAGGGCGAATTTCGCACGAACAAACAACCAGAAAATCAGAAAACCGGTAAGGAGCAATAAAAAATAAAAACTTGCCAATGTAAATAACCCGGTGAACCAAAAGGATTGCTTTTGAATCAAGCCACCATAACAGCCAACAATTAAAGATATTGCCAATACCAGATTACTGGCGATAAAAATGGTTTTCGATGCCTTGCGAAAGAATTGCCTGGCCATATCCAAAATTAAGGTGCATAAAACCTGATGGCAAATAGGTTAGTTTTCCTTTTTTATTTCTGCCGGAACAGCATTTGCAGCAGGAGCCTGAACGGGTACCGCTACTGGAGCGGAAGCAGGAGATGCAGTGGGTTTTTCTGCCGGAGTTACCATTACGGGTGGCTCGGCGGGTTTAGCAGCAGGTGAATTGAGGGGGGCACCAACGGAAATATCACAACGGTGACCTGGCTGACCATGCGCAGGATTCATACCGGGAGCAGTTTTGGTAGTTGCTGCAGAAGTTACTGCTGCCGGAGTTACTGTTGTGGTAGTTGTGGTTGGAGCAGCAGTTGTTTTTGCAACCGGCGAATTGAGCGGTTCACCAACGGCGATATCACAACGATGGCCTGGCTGTCCATGTGCGGGATTCATGCCTGCAGTTTGAACCGGGGCATTAACTGTTGGTTGAACCAGCTGAGTAGTATCTGCCGGAACAACTACAGGTGTTGTGGCTGCCGCAGTTGTTGCACTGTCTTTTACCGATAATGGTACGGCAATAGAAGGGTCGCTGTCTGGCTCTTTCTCGTTACAGGAAAAAAAGGTAACCGATAACAGACTTATGAAAACAGGCATTAATATCTTATTCATAGCAATAAAGTTAAATGTTAGGGAAGTAAAGATAAGAAGATTGGATTGTTTTGCCTTCCTGATCAAAAGGTTAAAGCTGGTCGTCTTCAGCAGCTTTTTTTAAGATCTGCTTTTCTTCATCGGTTAAGAAATGATAACCTTTACTATTGATTTTGTCCAAAATTTCGTCTATGCGTTGCTGTGTGATGATTGATTTTTTATTGTAAGGGTTGCGGTTGCCTGTTTCATAAAAAATCTTATCCCGGATATTTTTTTTGGTTTCCTTTTTAGATGGGGTAAACAGGTTCATGAACCAACGATAAGCCTTGTTCATCCATACGCTGCCATCCTTTCCCCTGCGCAGCATGAATACAAAGAAGAAGCCTGCAAAAGCGCCACCGATATGAGCCAGACTATAAGCAGCGCTTTGTGAAGCCACTCCTGCAAAGTCTATCAAAATATAAAGTGTCATCAGAACCCAGATAGGAATACCTCCGCGTATTTGAGTAAAGAAGCGGTATCCCGGGGATAATGTGGTTGTAGCCATTGCAATAGCCATCGTAGAAGCATTAGCACCAAGCATGGCTGCATGTGGTAATCCGATCTGCAAAGAAGGCATCAGATTATTTACAATCATGAAAATAATTCCACCCAGCACCCCGCCATATAAATAAATAGGAATGAGTTTATCGTTACCGGTCATTTCCTGAAGGATATAACCGAAAGCCCATAACCAGAGCATGTTTGTAATGAGGCGGATTAGATTTCCCCCTGTATCGCTAAACATGAAGGTTAGTATCGTCCACGGACGTTCACTCCACTTTTGTAAACTTGCCGGTAATTCAAACCATTGTACTACTTGTGAAGTGTATAGTTCTGGGGTTTGCTGATAAAAATAATAACCCACCTGGATGGTTAGCAGCAGTAAGAAGAAAATGATGTTGAGGGTGAAAAGCGCCATCAGGGCATTATTATCCTGCCCCAGCGAAAACGGGTTTTTTTTAAGCTTGCGGTAGTCCTGATATCTGTCTGATTCTCCCATTTCAATTTGAATTACGAACCGGGGTTTGAGCAGTTTAGGCATTTGTATCATTTTGCCTGTAGCCGCTTCTAATTAATATAATGAAGTTACGAACCAATCACCAAATTTATTTACCAGATACCATTGCAAAAAATGTAATGCTGGCTAAAGATTTACAAGCGCTTCACTACTAACTGATAAAGCTCCTCTGTACTGATTAGCTTATTCCATTTATTTTTTTGAAGCCCTTTTCTCAATTCCTTGTCGCCAGTCCATAACTTACCTCGGATATGATCAGTTAAAGCAACGAACTCAGTATCATCAATATCAACGTTCTTTGTTATATTCTCTGCTTTTTTATACAGATTAGTTGGTATAAGTTCCGGACTGATAAATTTAATTTTATTTGTAATTAATGCTACAGTTTCATGAAGTTGAAAGTCAGAATAGCCGGATATTTTTTTCAGTTTATTCCAGTGTTCAGTTATTTCATTAAGCAGTTGCTTTGTACTATAGAGATTTATACGGGATCTTGGTTGGAGAATAACTTTGGATATTTTACTGTTCGTGTTTAAAATTGAGCTAAAAGCAATATTTGTATCGATAACGATCCTCATAATCCAAGCCTTTTTTTAGTTTTCTCCCACCTACCTTTTTTGACCTTTTTTACCAATTCATCAACATCTTTTTGTGTTGCTTTGGAATTGCTTGCAATTTCTTTGAAAGCAAATAAGTTAGCAATTTCCTGTAAGTCTTCCAGCTTTGTAGAAGCAGGCAATCTAAACAGAACTTCTTTTGATGTTCTTTCAATAATCATGGTTGCCTTTTTTGTAAATTTACGAACTGCTAATCAAATCCCCGTTAATAAAACGTATAGCTATCAACAGGTATTTATCGTTAAGGTTTAGTAGAAAGTATTTTTTTTGGTTTTGTTCCAATACAACACCAATAAGAAGCCGGCCAATGCTCCCCCTACATGTGCAAAATGAGCCACATTGCTATTCGGGTTTCCTGCAAATCCACCAAAAACATCCAGGGCAATGATTCCGATGATAGCCCATTTGGCCTTTACAGGAAAAGGTATCGGCATGATGAACAGTTTGGTATTGGGAAAGAGGTAACCGTAAGCGGCTAAAACACCCATGATAGCTCCTGAAGCCCCCACCGTACAGCCAAGGCGTGTCATAAGCTGGTAACGGGCTTCATTAAAAACTACCTGATTGTGATCGTAAGGCCAGAACTCGTATGCATAATTGCCCAACTGAGCCAGAGCAGCCACAACCCCACAGAAAAGGTAAAACAATAAAAAACGTTTAGGACCCCATTGCCGCTCGATAATGGTACCAAACATCCATAAGGCAAGCATATTGAACAGGAGGTGAAAAAATCCTCCATGCATGAACATATGAGTGATGAGTTGATGCGGTTTAAACACGTCCGACTTGTAATGATGCAGGGCAAAAAGATCATTGATGCTGTTATCGCCATCCATCGGTCCAAATGCCGACTGAGCAAAATATACCAGCGTGTTGATGATGATCAGATTAAGTACAATGGGTGTTGTACGCTGAAAACTGTTTCCTATTTCCATGGGTTAAAGTTAGGTTTAAATGGGTTGCTTTAATTCCAGCAGCGCCACAGATTCTATATGATGGGTATGAGGAAACATATCCACCGGCTGAATTTTCACTACCCGGTATTTTTCCGAAAGCAATGCGATGTCCCTGGCCTGGGTTGCTGTATTGCAGCTTACATAAACCAGTTTCGGTGCTGAAATTTCAAGAAGTTTCTGTACCAGCTTGTCGTGCATGCCTGCCCTTGGGGGATCGGTTATGATTACATCCGGATGCCCGTGTTGTTTAAAAAATGTATCGTTACAAATTTTTACCACGTCACCGGCGAAAAAATGGGCGTTTTCAACCTGGTTGAGACCGGCATTTTTCTTTGCATCGGCAATGGCATCTTCAATCAGTTCTACCCCAATAATTTTTCCGGCTTTCTTGCTCATGAAGATGCCGATGCTGCCGGTTCCGCAGTAAAGGTCGTAAACCGTTTCTGTTCCGGTAAGCGCGGCAAAATCGCGGGTCACACTATAGAGCTTTTCTGCCTGTCGGGTATTGGTTTGAAAAAATGATTTCGGACTGATGATAAAAGAAAAATCTTCCAGTTTTTCTGTAATGAAACCTTTTCCGGCATAAACCTGCGGTTCAAGGTCGTAGATGCTATCGTTCCACTTGGGGTTGATGGTGTAGAGCAATGTTGAAATGGATGGTACTTCTTTAAGCAGGTGATCAAGCAAGGCAATACGTTCAGCTTCTGCTTCGTAGTTGATACATACGTTCACCATCAATTCGCCAGTTGTGGTATATCGTACAATCACATTCCGCAACCAGCCGGTATGTTCGCGGATATCGTAAAAGGGGAGATTTGCCTGTTTTGCATAATCCCGAAGTGTATTGCGAATGCTGTTATTCACGTCATCCATCAGATGGCATTCAAAAATATCAATAACCTTATCAAAAATCCTGGGTACATGATATCCCAGCGCATCCTGAGGCAGGTGTAAGGTATCTGTTCCGATTTCATCAGATGTCAAATAACGTTTATTGCTGAAAGTGAACTCCAGTTTGTTGCGGTAGTGCACGGTTTCATCTGCCCCGATGATGGGCAGTACTTCGGGGAATTCCAGCTTACCGATGCGGATCAGGTTTTGAGTGGCTTCCTGTTGTTTATATTCCAACTGCTTTTCATAAGGAAGCATCTGCCATTTGCATCCGCCGCATACTCCAAAATGCCTGCAAAAAGGAACCAGCCTATCAGCAGAAGGTTGAATAATAGCAATGCCCCTGCCTTCCGCCCAGTCTTTTTTATTTTTATTGAGTTGGATGTTGGCTATATCACCGGGTACAACACCCGAAACAAAAATTACTTTTCCATCCAGTTTAGCCATTCCTTTTCCCTCTGCCGCATAACCGGTGATGGCGATATGCTCGAGAATAACCGGGGCTTTCCTTTTTTTACTCACCGTGCAAAATTAGCTTTTAAAAAAGGATTTCCATTTGTTAACGATTTGTAATTTTAAGTTTTCAGGGCTTTCGTAATTAAAGGCTCGCTGCATTTTTTAAATACATTTGTTTACATTTGGTTGACTATGAAGCTATTTCTATTTTCCTTACTGGCTGCGGGTTTATTTACATTTCAGGTACAGGCTCAGGGCTATACGGTAACACTTAAAACGCCCAGTTACCAATCGGGGCTTGCTTATCTTACGTATCACATGGGCAAAAATCTCAATATTGAAGATTCTGCCATGGTAAGTAATCAGGGTGTTGCCCTTTTTAAGGGGAATAAAAGATTACCTGCAGGTATTTATGCCATTGTTTTTCCGGGAAAGAATCTTACGGCAGATTTTTTTGTCGACAAAGAACAGCACATCAGTATCTATGCTGATACTACAAAGCTATCCGCGATGAAGGTTACGGGTTCTCCGGCCAACGACCTCTTTAAATCGTATCAGGAATATGTGAATGTGAAAGGTACGCAGATGCAAAAAGAACGCATAGCTTACAATGCCTCTCAAACAGCTGCCGATTCGGCCCTGCATCAGGAAAATTATAACAAATACAATAAGGAGCTCAATGAATACAGGGCTACAATGGTAAAAGACCATCCCGATGCCATGATGTCGGTATTATTGAATGCCATGAAAGATCCTGAAGTTCCTCATCTTAAACCGGCCACAAGGCAGGATTCGGTAGACAATTACGAATACTATAAAAAGCATTACTGGGATGGGGTAACGTTTATGGATGAACGCGTGATAAGGACGCCCTTTTTTCTTCCCAAACTGGAACGCTATTACCGGGATGTATTGCCGCAATCTGCTGATAGTATCATCGCCGACATCGATTACAAACTTTTGCTGGCAAGGAATGAACCCGAAATGTACAAGTTCATGCTCAACTGGCTCACCGATGAATACATCAATCCCAAATACATGGGCCAGGATGCTGTATTTGTTCATCTTTTTGAAAAATACCATAGCAAGGGGCTTTCCAGCTGGCTCAATGAAAAACAGATGGAAACCATCACCCGCAGGGCCTATATGCAGATGAGCAACCTCATCGGGGAGAAAGCCGCCAATCTCGAAATGGTAGATACGGCAGGTTTACCCGCTCCTTTATATGGTTTAGCAGCCAATTATACCCTGATGATTTTTTGGGACCCCACCTGCGGGCACTGCAAAGAAGAATTGCCTCATATCGATTCTATCTATCGGGCTTCCTGGAAAGCAAAAGGGCTTCGTATTTATGCAGTGCTAACAGAAGATAAAAAGAAAGAATGGATTCAATATATCAATGAACACCAAATACGCGACTGGACCCACGTTTATGAAACCAAAGAAGCAGCTAAAGCCATTACAGATGCACAGCGGCCCGGTTACCGTCAATTGTATGATGTAGTGCAAACGCCAACCCTCTTCCTGCTCGACAAAGACAAAAGAATCATCGGAAAAAAACTCAACTGGAAGCAGCTGAATGAATTTCTGGAAACCAAATGGTCGAAAACCAAAGAACCTTAACTGATGAATAAACTGTTTATGTTGTTCGTGTTTGCCCTCTTTAGTTATTTCGGGGAAGCACAAACATTAATCACTTATGGTAACAATACTGTTAGCAAGGATGAATTCCTGCGTGCCTATAATAAGAATAAGTCTCCGGTTGAAAACAGGGAACAATCGGTACGTGAGTATGTAAATTTGTATACCAATTTCAAACTCAAAGTGAAGGCAGCCGAACAGATGAAGCTGGATACCTCTGAACAAGTAAAGGCCGATATGGATAATTTCCGCCGCCAGATTGAAGAGAATTACCTTCATGATGAAAAAGCGATGTCGGCTTTGATGGATGAAGCTTTTGTAAGAAGCCAGCTGGACCTGGAAGTGGTTCATTTCAGTATTGCTGTAGACAGCAATGCTTCACCAGCGGATACGGTGAGGGCTTATACGGCCATTCGCGAACTTTCTGCAGCACTCAAAAGCGGAAAAGCATCCGATGAATCATTAGCTTCAACTTTTGGAGTGAGAAGAAAAGAACTTGGCTTCATCACTGTTTTTTCTTTACCCTACAGTTTTGAGAACATCGTATATGCACTGAAGCCCGGAGAATCGTCTACTCCTTACCGTGGTAAAACGGCCTGGCATGTTTTTAAATTGGTAAGCCAGAGGCAAAGTGCAGGAAAATGGAAAGTGGCTCAGATTCTTTTTTCGTATCCGCCTGATGTTGATGAAGCCACCAAAACAGCCATCATGCATAAAGCGGATTCTGTTTATGGTTTATTGAAGGGAGGAGCAGCATTTGCAGATATGGCAAGCACGTATAGCCAGGATAAACTGAGTTACCTGATTGGCGGAGAGTTACCCGAATTCGGAACAGGTAAATACGAAAGCAATTTTGAAAAGGAAGTGATGTCATTAGGAAAGGATGGCGATATCAGCCGCCCTTTTTCCAGCAGCTTCGGGGTTCATATTGTAAAAAGAATCGGCCATACTCCGATGCCCTCCGATAAGAATGATGCCAATCTGCAATACGACCTTAAGCAACAGCTGTTGCAGGATGGCCGGATGAAAACGGCAAAGGAAAAATTTGCTAAAGATGTGATGCGCATCACAAAAATGCAAAAGAGCAATGAAGTGAGCCATGCCGACCTTTTCCGCTACGCAGATACGATGATGAACGACCCGATGGGGGAAATTGCCGGCAAACTGCCTATCAGCAAAAAGAAAGTTTTATTATTTGATAAGGGCTTTACTACCGGTGCCGATTGGTTGACTTTTGTTAGAGATTTCAAAACCAATCCTGATCTCTATAAGGGAGAAGATTATCCTGCCATCTGGGAACGTTATCAATCGGTAGCGGCAGTGGATTTTTACCGCAAGAACCTGGAAAAATACAACCCACAGTTTGAATACCAATTGAATGAGTTCAGAGAAGGGAATTTGTTGTTTGAAGTGATGGAGAAAAAAGTTTGGTCGCAGGCGGCTAAAGATACCATCGGATTAAAAAAATATTATGATGCGCACAAAGAAACTTACACCTGGGCAGAAAGTGCTGATGTGTTGGTTGTGAATGCCGTTTCTGAAGCGGTGGCAAAAGCTACGTTGGCTGCATTACAATCCGGCGAAAATTGGAAAACGCTGATGAATGCAAAACCCGGCGAAATACAGGCAGATAGTGGAAGGTATGAGCTTACCCAACTCAATATCAGTACCGGAAGCCCCGCCGGAACTTATTCATCCATACAGAACAATGCTGATGGTACCGCAGGATTCATGTATTACTACCGGTTTTATCCTCCCAACCAGCCACGTGGTTTTGAAGATGCCCGTGGACTGGTAATCAACGATTATCAGACTGTTTTAGAAAAAGAATGGGTGGCTTCTTTGCGCAAAAAATATCCGGTTAAAGTAGATGAGAAGGTTTTGCAAAGCATTATCAAATAGCTGTTTTATGAACGTCATTTTTAATTGAAAGCTTTTAAAACAATTTTATATGAAATATTTGTTTATTGCATTCTTTCTTGCCATTTCTTTAAATACGTTTTCACAATCAGATAGCTTACAAACAGGAAAAGTATATTTCATAAGAAGTATTTTCGATTTAAGTTTAAAAGCATTTAAACTATTTATCGATTCAACTTTTGTTTGTAAGCTTGATGAAAATAGATACTCTGTTCATGATGTTACAACTGGCAAACACTTTTTTAGTGTTCAACTTGCTGGTAAAAAATCGAAAAAGAAAGCTGAAAGAATTCCAATTGATATTAAAGCAGGCCAATCGTATTATATAGAATTAGTTTTTCAAAAAACAGCATTTTTTCCGAATTTATATTGCATAGAAGTAACAGAGAATTCTGCACTTCCTATTTTAAATAAATTAAAACAAGATAATAATTGCAAAAAGTAATTAAACTTATAATAATATTTACGTTATGTGTTTTGAGTTTCAAAGTAAGAGCTCAGAATGATAGCTCAGGCTTTAGTAAAGTATATTTTATTTGCAACTTTGGGAACACTCCTGGAATTGATAATTATAACATATTTATTGACTCTACTTTTAAATGTAAATTAAACGAAAGACGTTATTCTATACATGAAGTACAATCTGGCATTCATAATTTCAGTATTCGATTTGCTGGAAAAAGAAAACCCAAAAGAAATATTGAGAAAACTATCATAAACATTGCCTCTGGTAAAATATATTATATACTATTAATGAAGCGTTTTGATACTTTCCTTACCTATATTTATTGTCAAGAAATAACTGAAAATACTGCAAACACAATAATTTCTCAATTGGAATTGGATAAAAGTTGTGGGAGTGTAAAACAATAACATCGACCAACTTGGGGATTTGCTAAACTGTCAAGAGTCAAGTATAATTGTAACTAATCTTTCGTTCTTCTTAATTTTTCAGCTAATCAAATCCTTCCTGCCCAAGTATTTTTCAATCCATATTGAACGCGAAAGCACACCTAAAGCAGGTGTTATACTATCAGCTCAATAGTAATTTTTTACTGTCTGCAATGTTGATCGCACTACAGAAAATTTACTATTTTTTCCATCTTCACAAACTGCTATTCTTTCAAAGATTATAGAAAATCCTGAATCCTTTTTCCTGTTTTCCGCACTTTTAAAAATAATCTTCTAGAACCGTTGATTTTACTGAGTTGATTTTTGAAAATGGGTGTTGCAAGCTTACTTTTAGGTATGTTTTTGCGAAAATTAAAGAATCGTTC
>Ga0164293_10000538_pt1 | contig 30258 bp, 29 predicted proteins | sample GEODES118metaG_FD_111487 | JGI IMG/M metagenome (GOLD analysis project Ga0164293, IMG submission 111487) | Eutrophic lake water microbial communities from Lake Mendota, Wisconsin, USA - GEODES118 metaG | ecosystem: Environmental > Aquatic > Freshwater > Lake | place: USA: Lake Mendota...
ACGCGCCTGGCGGGCGGTGACTGGATCGGCCTGAGGATCACCGATTCCGGCATCATCCGCGGAGTGTCGCTCTCACCGCTGTTCCTTGGGCTGGGCGGACTGGCGTTGATCCTGGGCGCGCTGATTGCCGGATGGCTCGGGGAAGGCGGCACGCGCAGTTGGCGGCGCAAGGCTCAAGCCTGATCAGGGCAGCTCATCCTGCCGCGCCCGCACCGGGCCGCGCGCGCGCGCCAGCGCTCCGTCGGCCAGTTCCAGCCCAAGAAAGCGCTTGGGATTGACCGGGCCCGGCAGGATGAGCTGCCCTTCCGGAATGACCGCAAAGCCGAACCGCCGGTAATATGGCTCGTCGCCAACCAGCAACACCAGCGTCTCGCCGGCTTCCTGCGCTGCGCCGAGCGCACGCCGCATCAGCGCAGCACCAATGCCCACGCCCTCGAAGGACGGATCGACCGTAAGCGGACCCAGCATCAGGGCCGGCACGGCGCCAGCGGTGATCGGTGACAGCCGGACCGACCCCACCAGGAATGTCCCGACATGGGCCGAGAAACTGAAGCGGGATGGCTGGCCGGCAGTCTCCGGTCCATGCCCCTCCCTCAGGCGAAAGGCCGTGCGTGCATAGCGGCCCGGACCGAAGGCGCGCTCGTGCAGCCGCTCGATGGCTTCGTCGTCAAGCGCGGATTCGGAGCGAAGGGTGAAGGCGACGGAACTCATGGCAGGATGCTGCTTGCAGACGCGCTACCGCAGGCCGGATGACGGACCGCAATCAGGCCTGGCCGAATCGGCGCCATGCCGCGCGGAGACATCACCATGTCGCGCTCACGGGGGCATCGTCCAGCACTTCGGCAAGGCGACGCCGTGTCGCCTCGGTCGTGTCCTGAGGCAGGCCAGCGAGTGGGAAGAACCGGGCGGCGCTGATCTCGCGGTTTGGCTCAGGCGGGCCGGACCAGTCAAAATCACGCACCACGAACACGGCCACGTGGTCGCGCCGGCTGATGCGCGCGTTGAAGAACACGCCGTGAAGGATCGAGGTTCCTTGGAGTGTCACACCCGCTTCCTCGGCCAGTTCCTTGCCGAGCGCCACATGCACTGTCTCGCCGACCTCGACACCGCCGCCCGGCAGATGCCAGCCAGGGGTGTAGGTATGCTTGACCAGCAGCACCTGCCCGTTGCCATCCAGCACCACGGCGCGGACGCCGAGGGTCACCGCGCGTGTCATCAGGAACCAGCGATGCGCCAGCCATTGCAGCCCACGCTGCATCACGCGCCTCCGAGACGTCGAGGCGAGCAGGGCAAGCCATGCGAATAACGCATATCAACGACCCATTTCAGATTTTGCATGCCATTATTGCACCATAAATGTGGCATAGACACCACGTCGAAGCAGGCGGCAAGGGTCTTCTGCTCACCACAAGGACCGCCCCCGATGTTTCTCGCCTCGATCATTTCGCTGTTTACCGCTCCCAAGGCCTATGTCTGGCAGCCGGCACTGACCATGACCGATCCGACAATCGTGTCCCAGCTGATGCCCGACTGCGCTCGCTGAAACGCTCCACATCGTACGCCGCACCTTGACGTGCCGCGCCTGAAAGGCCAAGCCCCGGATCGTTCCGGGGCTTTTTTCGTTGCCGCCCCGCCATCTGTCCAGCCGGGGTCACGTTTTGGGTTTTGCGCTCGCCCACCTGTCTGATCCGCATCTCAATCCGCTGCCGCGGCCACGGCTTCGCGAGCTGATGGGCAAACGCGCCACCGGCTATGCCAACTGGCTGCGGTCGCGCCGCCACGTCCACGACATGGCCCTCCTCGAACGCATGCTGGCCGACATCGCTGCACAGAAGCCCGACCATGTGGCCTGCACCGGCGATCTGGCCCATATTGGCCTGCCCTCCGAGTTTCCCCGCGCCGTGGCCTTCATGGAAAAGCTCGGCAGCCATGACCGCGTCAGCTTCGTGCCCGGCAATCACGATGCCTATGTGCCATCCAGCCTCGCCGCACTCGGCGTGGCCATGGAGCCATGGTGCCGTAGCGACAAGGCCGCAGAGGGCTTTCCGTGGCTCAAGGTGCGCGGGCATGTGGCGTTGATCGGCCTGTCATCCGCTGTGCCCACCGGCCCGCTGATGGCCTGGGGCCGGCTCGGGCAGGAGCAGACCCACAAGGCGGAGATGCTGCTGCACTACGCCGGCAAGCGCGGACTGAAGCGCGTCGTGCTGATCCACCATCCGCCCCATGTCGGCGGCGCCAAGCGCGGGCGCGAGCTGAAGGATGCAAGGCAGTTCGAGGCCATGCTGGCCGCTGCCGGAGCGGATCTCGTGATCCACGGGCACAACCACCGCACCTCGCTGGCCTGGCTTGCCGGCCCGCAGTCCCGCGTGCCGGTCGTGGGCGTAGCCTGCTGCTCGATGGGCCTGCGCGGCCATGGCGAGACAGCGGGCTGGCATCTGATCGACATCCCCGCAGACGAGGCCCCGATCACGATCGCACGCCGCGGCCTCGGCCCCACCGGCGGCATCGGACTGCTCGACACGCTGGTCCTGACCCCGCCCTGACGCGGAGCGCTCAGATGCAGCGCCCACCATCGACCTCCAGCACAGCACCGGTGACCATGCCCGCCTCGTCGGAGCAGACGAACAGGCAGGCATTGGCAATGTCCTGAGGCGTCGAAAGCCGTCCGATCGGGATGCTGGCCCGGAAAGCCGCGCGCTTTTCCGGGGTGTCCTCGCCCATGAATGTCGCCAGCAGCGGCGTCTCGCCGGCCACGGGGGCGATGGCCACGACCCTGATCCTGTCCGGGGCCAGCTCCACCGCCATGGATTTCGAGACAAGGTTCACCGCGCCCTTGCTGGCATTGTACCAGGTCAGGCCCGGCCTTGGCCGGATGCCGGCGGTCGAGCCGATATTGCAGATGACGCCGCCGCCGCGCTGGCGCAGATGCGGGACCGCAGCCTGCGCCATCAGGAAGATTGACTTGACGTTGACCGCGAAGACCCGGTCGAACTCAGCCTCGGTCACATCCAGCATCGGCTTGTTGCGATGCGTCACGCCGGCATTGTTCACGATCAGCTCAAGGTCGCCGAAGCGCTTCAGCGTCGCCTGCACCGCCCGCGTGACATCGCGCGCCTTCGAGACGTCGGCCCTGATCGCGAAGGCGCGGCGGCCGATGCCTTTCGCCACGGCGCGGGCCTTGTCGAGGTCAAGATCGACCACCGCCACCCGCGCGCCTTCGCGGGCAAAGGTCTCGGCGATGCCTTGTCCGAAGCCCTGCCCGGCGCCGGTGACCAGCGCGACCTTTCCCGCAAGACGCATGGTATCCTCCCCTGTTTCTCTTGTTGTCTCAGGTCCAGAGCCGGGTTTCCAGCCCGAAGGCCGCAGGGTCGAGCGCCAACAGCGCAAGCCCCCGCTCGGCCGGGTCAGGGCCTGTTACCACGCTCAGCCGCGCATCGGCCATCAGCGCCTGCATTGGTGGTTTGGTGGCAAAAGCGGTGCGGACCTCGCCATGGTCGAACAACGGCAGCAGCTTCGGCGTGATACCGCCTGCAAGGAAGACGCCGCCTGTTGCCTTCAGTGCCAATGCCAGATCGCCGGCGACACGCCCGAGCAGCCGCCCGAACAGCCTGACCGCCGCAAGCGCCGTGGCCTTGCCGGCAAAGGCCGCTGCCGCGATCCCGGCGGCATCGCGCCGGGTCAGGTCCACGCCGGCAAGATGCCGCAACGCCAGATCGAGCCGGACAAGCCCTGCCCCCGAGAGCACGCTTTCCACCGTGACGCGCCCATGCACACGCTCCAGCAGCGGCCACAGTGCCATCTCGTCCGGCAGGGCGGGGCCGAGCTCCATGTGGCCAGCCTCGGTCGGCACGATGGTGTAGCGGCCGGCGCGGCCTACCAGCGCGGCAGCGCCAAATCCGGTTCCGGGCCCGAGCACGAGCCGCGCGCCATCGGCCGCCGGGTCTGCAACGCCATCGCCGATGGCCGTCAGATCTGCAGCGCCAAGCACCGGCAGGCAGCAGGCCAGCGCTTCGAAGTCGTTGAGCAGCAAGCCCTGCTCCAGCCCCAGCGCCGCCATCAGCGAAGGGCCCTCAAAGGCCCAGCCGGCATTGGTCAGTTCTGCACCAAGCCCGATGACCGGGCCGGCCACGGCCAGAATGGCCGAGCGCGGCACTGTGCCGGCACCCGTGATGGCCCGCGCCAGCGCTGCCTCGCAGCTTGGTTCATCCTTCGTCGACAGGCGCATGACCGTGCGCGGCGCGGCACCCGGCGCATCGACAATGGCGATCCGGCAATGGGTGCCTCCGATGTCGGCGGCCAGCAGCGGGTGGGGAAGACAGGGCATGCAGCAGGCTCGGCTCAGGGCTTGCGCGCCGCTGCCGGCTCCGGCCGCTTCGGATCCTTGCTGAAGCCCTTGAAGATATGGTCGGGCGAGGAGGTGTTGTGCTGGGAATGGGTCAGCCGGCCCATCCAGACATCGGTGCCCTGCGCCTTCTGGAAATCGAGGATGTGCTCCTCGCGCCAGCGTTTTGCGCCCGGTTCGCGCACGGCGATGCGTGACACGTCGTTGTTGAAGTCGGTGACATACATCGAGCGCAGTGCAGCGAAGGCCTTGCCGCCACCCACCGGCCTGTCGAGCACCGCATCGAGGATCATCCGGTTCTCGTCGACGCTCTCAAGCTTCAGCGAGCCGTTGGAGCCGTCCTTGAAGGCCAGCTTGAACTCGCGCGTCTTGGGGTCGAACTCGATCTCCTTGATGTTCACCACCGGGCGGCCCTCCTGCTCCACGGGGCCGAACAGGAACGACGAGCCGTAGGCATTGAAGCTCAGGTGCGCCGGCGGCATGGGGCGCGCCCGCCAGTAGCCATCCTGCGGATAGACCACCAGCACCTCATAGGACTTGTCCTTGCCGAGCTTCCAGAGCTGGACCAGATGCAGCCCCTTCTCGACCCGGTCACCGACGCGGAACGTGGTATCGGCAGGCCGCCAGAAGGTCGGGAAAGTGTAGCCCACCAGCCAGTATTCGATGCTTTCGTAGAACGTGACCCGGCGCGGCGGCACCGGCGCGGTGAACGACGGATCGCCCGTCATGTCGCAGGCTGTCCAGTCGGCCTCCCAGTTGTCCTTGACCAGACCGCCGATATAGGGCGGATGCGCCGCCTCGATCCGGAAGCGCCGCACCTCGGGCGAGGTCACCTTGATCGTGATGTTGTCCTTCTCGGCGCACAGCACCGGCTCCGATTCGTTGGTGACGGTCACCGGCACCGCATCAAGCGACGCCGCAAACGCGGTCGCGCTGAAAGCCATGGCAGCAAGGATGGCGGAGATGCGGAACATGGAGACGACCTCTTTCATGCACGAACTGGAACTCATGGTTCGACAGGCTCACCATGAGGATTGTTGAAATTCAAACTCGTGGATCATGATCCCGGATCCGCCACCTCATCCTGAGCGCTTCGAAGGATGAGACAACGGATGCGACCTAGCCCTGCAACACCGCATAGACATCACCCGAGTTCGCCTCGTGCGGCAAGGCCGCGATGTGTGCGATCATCGCGTCCGCGCTGATGGCCTCATTGAAGGCCAGCACCTGGCTCTCGCCGAGCGCGATGTTGAAGCGGTAGTTTCCGATCTCGCCGAGGCGGCGGATGCACGCATCGGCGACATCGCGCTGGATCGTCGTGAACTCGAAGGACAGGGCCTTCACCGGCCGAGACAGGCCGGCCAGCACCGCGTGCTCGAAGCCCTCGACATCGACCTTGACGAAGGCCGGTTCGCCATGGGCCGCGATCAGGCCGTCCAGCGTCACGCAGGGCACGGTGACAGCGTGGTCCCAGACCTGGTCAGCCCAGCCTTCCGCACCGCTGGCAGCCACCACGAATGCGTCCGAAGCCGTGGAAACCGTGGGATTGGCGGAGTTGATCTTCATCTCGACTGTGCCGGCGGCAGATCCGCAGGCAGCCTCAACCAGCGTGACCATGCCATCGCGGCCATGAATCAGTCTGAGCGCACGGGCGCATCCCGGCTGGGGTTCAAGCGCCACCACGCGCGCGCCGAGCCGGCGGAACGACGAGACCCGGTCACCGACATGGCTGCCGATGTCGAAGGCCAGTTCGCCCGGCCGCACGAAGCGGCCATAGAGCGCATCCATGGCTGGCTGCCGGCTCTTGTCGCCGTGATAGACGCGCAAAGAGCGGCGCAGCGACAGCGCGGTGCCCTTCGGCAAGGCCACGCGTGCGTTCACGAGAGGGCTCATGACCGCGACGCCTTCAGAACGGTCTCGACCTCTGGCGGGGGTGCCACATCCTCAGGGATCGCGCACAGCCCCTTGCGCTGGAACCAGCGCCCCAGCGCCGGCGCGGCGGTGAGCATGGCAAACGGCACCGCGAGCACATAGCCGGCCAGCAGCGGCATGGCCCACCACATCACCTTGGGCGACAGCACCCAGAGCGCGCCGATCACGTAGATGCCGAACAGCAGATGCGGCCAGAGCCCTTGCAAGGCTGTCCTGAGCGACAGCGCCTGTGCATCGCGCGACTGCCCGTTCCAGCCGATGGTCGATTTGCCGAAAGCAAGCCCGATCATGAAGATCGTGGTGCGGAAGGTCGAGACCGCCCCTTGCAGGAAGGAAAACACCAACTCGATAGCGGCGGACAGCAGGAATCTGCCTGTCCCGCCCCAGCGCGCCGTGCCACCCTTTGTTAGCAAGATATCGGCAGCGCCGGCAAACTTCGGCGAAAGATACATCACGAAGAACAGAACATAGAGCCCCGCAGCCAGCCCGGACGGATAGAAGGCCAGACCCTGATCCTCCAGCACCTTGAACGGCAGCAGCGCAATCATCAGCGTCCACGCGGGCAGGCCCACGAACATCAGGATGGCCCAGACAAGCTGGAAACGGCTCATCAGCTTGAGGCCCGGAATGTCCAGCAGCTTGATGTATTGCAGGTTGCCGAGACACCAGCGCAGGTCGCGCTTGGCGAATTCGAGCATGGTCGGCGGGTTTTCTTCCCATGAGCCGCCTTCCTCGGGGTGCACACGCACCTCGAAGCCGGCCCGGCGCATCAGCGTCGCCTCGACCTGATCGTGGCTCATGACATGCCCGCCAAGCGGCGGGCCGCCCGGCAGCACGGGCAGATGGCAGGCATCGCGGAACGGGGCGATGCGCACGAAGGCGTTGTGACCCCAGAAAGGGCCGCAATCGCCCACCCACCAGGCCTGCCCCATCGTGTAGGAGCGCATGCCCTGGCGCATGCCGAACTGGAAGATGCGGGCGAAGGCCGACTGCGACGGCATGCCGACCACGAGGCTTTGCAGGATGCCCAGCTTCGGGTACGCCTGCATCATGCGGGTGTAGGCGACGATCGTCTCGCCGGACATCAGCGAGTCGGCATCGAGCGGCAGCATCAGCTCGTAGCGATCCCCCCAGCGCTCGCAGAAATCGCGCACGTTGCCAGCCTTGTAGCCGGTGTTGTCGGTGCGGCGGCGATAGACCACGCGGGATGGATCGCCGACCTCGCGCGCCCACTCGGCCGCCAGCATCTCCTCGCGGGCGGCCACGGTCTCGTCATTGCTGTCCGAGAGGAGGAAGTAGTCATAGGCCGCGCCGAACCCGGTCGCGTCGACACTCTGCTTGACGGTCTTGAGCCGGAAGACGGCGCGGCCCGGATCCTCGTTGCGCAAGGTCATGAAGATGGCAGTGCGCACGGTGACCGGATCATGGGAATGACCCGCCGCAGCGAAGGGTGCGACCCGCTCCACGCCATCGCCGACACCGTGCAGAAGCCACAGGCCGATCACCGCATTCCAGAAGCCCAGCACGGTCCACGGAGCGCCAAAGGCAAAGGCAACGAAAATCACCACGTCGATCACCGTCCAGCCGCCGGCGGCGAGCACGATCGACAGCCCCCACATCAGCGCAACGAAGGTCGTGACGTTCAGCACCAGCACGGTCAGCCGCCGCCGTGTCATCAGGGCCCGGCTCTGAAGGCCCGCAGGCGTCAGGCCATCAGCCCGTTCAGGCGCAGGCTGACTGGCCTCGGCCGCAAAATTGGACGGTTCGGGACGCTGGTTCATCTGGGGCTCATGGATGACGTGGCAAAGGCAACCGGAAACGGGCGGGGTCTGGCGGGCAACGGATCTGGCGAACGAATGTCTTGGCCGGACATCGGAGGTGGACCTCGGCCCGGCTCTGCCCCACATAGGGCACTCAGGCACTTTGGACGAATCCCTTGACGACAGACATGCGAACCGGCCCGATCACGACCCGCGCTCTGTGGTATGTGGCACCGCGTGAATGCGCCCTGAATGAGCTGGCGATCGAGGCGCGACCCGGCGAGGCGCTGGTGCGAACCCTGTTCAGCGGCATCAGCCGAGGCACCGAACGGCTGGTCTTCGAGGGCCGCGTGCCAGCCTCGGAAAGCGAGCGGATGAAGGGCCCCAACATGGCGGGCGCATTCCCGTTCCCCGTGAAGTACGGCTACTGCGCCGTCGGCATCGTCGAGGCCGGCCCGGAGACGATTGTTGGGCGTCATGTCTTCGCGCTGCATCCGCATCAGGCCCATTTCGCGCTGCCGCCGGAACAGCTGACATTTCTGCCTGCGAGCCTGTCGCCGCGCCGTGCCGTGCTGGCCGCAAATGCCGAAACCGCGCTGAACGCTCTGTGGGATGCCGGCGCAGGGCCGGGCGACCGCATCGCCGTGGTCGGGGCCGGCGTTGTCGGGCTGCTGGTGGCCTCGCTGGCCGCAAGGCTGCCCGGTGCGGATGTCACGATCATCGACATCGATACCAGACGCGCCGGCATTGCCGCCTCGCTCGGCTGCCGCTTCAGCAGCAATGGTGAAGGCGTCAGCGATTGCGATGTCGTCATCCACACATCCGCCAGCGCGGCCGGCCTCAACAAGGCCATCTCGCTCGCCGGCTTCGAGGGCACCGTCGTCGAACTGAGCTGGCATGGCGCGGGCGATACGCCGGTTGCACTGGGCGGAGCCTTCCATTCGCGCCGCCTCAGGCTCGTCTCGTCCCAGGTCGGCCATGTCGCCACCTCGCGCCGTCCTCGCTGGGACTATGCCCGCCGCATGGCCAAGGCGCTGGAATTGCTGGCCGATGACCGGCTGGATGCGCTGATCAGCGCCGACATTCCCTTCACCGAGGCCCCGGAGCGCCTGCCGGCGCTGTTCGCGCCCGGCTCACCGCACCTCACCGCAGTCCTGACCTACTGAAACCCAGCCATCCCCAGCCCACCTGACAAGGAAACGCCGCATGTTCTCCGTCGAAGTCCGTGACCGCATCATGATCGGCCATTCGCTGCCGGACCCGTTCTTTGGTCCCGCACAGAACATGCACGGCGCGACCTTTGTGGTCGATGTGGCCTTCTTCCGCGAGACGATGACCCGGCACAATGTCGTGGTCGACATCGGAGCGGCGCTCGACGTTCTGGCCGAGACCCTGAAGCCGCTGAAGTATCAGAATCTCGACGAGGTTCCCGCCTTCAAGGGCATCCTCACCACCACCGAGTTTCTCGCCAAACACATCTTCGACGAGATCGCGAAGGCTGCAAAAGCCGGCGCGCTGGGCGAGGATGGCAAGGGGCTGAGCCGCATCCGCGTCACGCTCCACGAAACTGATCTCGCTCGTGCCGCCTATGAAGGCCCGCTCGCGTGACATCGGTGGCCTTCGCCATCCCCGGTGACATAACCCGCCCGACGGGGGGCTATGCATATGACCGGCATGTGCTCAGGCTGCTGCCGCAGTTCGGCGTCGAGGCCGTGCATGTGCCCTTGCCCGGCTCGTTTCCGTCGCCTTCCGAGGTGGACCTTGCCGAGACCGGCCGGTTGCTGCTCGAACAGGACTGGCGCACGCCACTCCTGATCGACGGGCTGGCCTATGGCGCATTTCCGACCGGGTTTGCGGCAGGGCTGGCGGGCCGGATCGTCGCCCTGTGTCATCACCCGCTTGGCCTTGAGACCGGACTCGATCCGACCCGCGCTGCCGACCTGATCCGGCTGGAGATGGCGGCCCTTGGCTATGCCAGCGCGGTGATCGTGACCAGCACCGCGACGCGCGACATCCTGATCGGCCAATTCGGTGTCCCGGCTGGCCGGATTACTGTGGCCGAGCCCGGCGTCGAGCCGGCAGAGCGCGCCAGCGAGCGACGCTTCGGCCAGCCCGTGCGCCTGCTGGCCGTCGGCTCGCTGTCGCCGCGCAAGGGCTACGATGTCCTCGTCGAGGCGCTCGCCGCGATCCCGATGCTGCCCTGGCACCTGACCATCATCGGCACGGAACATGGCGGCAAGGGCTACGGCACCATTCTGCGTGCCCTGATCGCAGCCAAGGGCCTCGATGGCCATGTCACGCTGCACGGCGCGCTCACCGACACCGAGGTCGATGCGCACTATCGCCAAAGCGACATCTTCGTCATGGCCTCGCATTACGAAGGCTATGGCATGGCATTGACCGAGGCACTGGCGCGCGGGTTGCCCATCGTCACCACGCTGTCCGGCTCTGGCGCAGCGCAACTGCCAGACAGTGCAGCGCAGAAGGTCGAACCGGGCGATGCCGGCGCACTGGCCGGAGCGCTGGCCTATCTGATCGGCGATGCCGGAGCACGGCTGCGCCATGCCGATGCCGCCTGGGCTGCGGCGGCAACCCTGCCGCGCTGGACCGACACGGCCCGCATCATCGCCGATGTGTGCAAGGGCATCAGACCATGAGGATGATCTGACATGAGTTTCTCAGCAGAATGGCTTGCCATGCGCGAGCCCGTCGATCACCGCTCGGTCAACAAAGTCCTCGCCGCCCGCGTGGCGGACTGGTTCGGCACGCCCGATCACATCAGCATCATGGACCTCGGCTGCGGGGCGGGCTCGAACCTGCGTGGCACATGGCGGCTGTTTGGCGACAGCCAGCACTGGACGCTGGTTGACTACGACCCGCTGCTGCTGGCTGCAGCCCGCACGCGTCTTGCCGCGTGGGCCGATGAGGCCAGCGAGGCTGGCGAGGAACTGCTGCTGGTCAAGGATGGCAAGCGCCTGATGGTCGATTTCCGCCGCGCCGATCTCAATGCCGATCTTGAGAAGGTGCTCGACTGGCAGCCCGATCTCGTCACAGCCGCCGCCCTGTTCGATCTGGTGTCGCCAAGCTGGATCGATCGTTTCGTCGGCGCCCTCGCTGCCCGCAGGCTGCCGCTCTACACGGTGCTGACGTATGACGGGCGCGAGGTATGGCAACCACCCCACGCAGCAGACGCCGCCATGGTCGCCGCCTTTCACGGCCACCAGCATTCCGACAAGGGCTTCGGGCCTGCCGCCGGGCCGGATGCATGCCGCACCATGTCGGGAGCATTTGCGGCCTCCGGCTATCGCGCCGAAACCGCCGACAGCCCCTGGCTGATGACCGGCGCCGATGCCGGCCTTGTCGATGCGCTCACCCTTGGCATCGCCACGGCCGTGCGCGAGACGGGCAAGGTTGGCGAAGCCGACATTGCCAGCTGGCTGGAGGCCAAGCGCGGGGTCAGGCAAGGCCTCGTCGGCCATCTCGACCTGTTTGCCACGCCGACATAGCCAGCAAATGAGGCCTCAGGCCTTCTTTGGCAGCATGCGCCGGAGCACGCCGTCCTTGCGCACGAAATGGTGGAACAGCGACGCGGCGATGTGCATCGCCACCAGCCCGGCCAGGGCAAATCCGAAGATCTTGTGGGCGAACAGCGACTGCGCCGCCGCCGCCTGATTGGGAGCGACGAGACCCGGCAGCGAGAACAACCCGAAAATGTCGAGCGCGGGATACAGCGAAATCCCGATCCAGCCACTGAAAATCAACGCAAACAGCAGGGCATAGATCGCCCAGTGGGTGATATGCGCGACAGTCTTCTGCCATGGCTCGAGTGTCGGCTCATCGGCGGGAGCCCCCTTGATCAGGCGGTAGCCCAGCCGGGCCGCAAGAATGAAAAGCAGGATGAAGCCGGCCAACTTGTGGCCCGAATAGAGCGCGTTGGTCGTGCCGTCCCAGATGTTCTGCTCGCCGCGCTCGGCCATGATCACGCCGACAGGTGCCATGACAAACACGAAGCCCACGGTGATCCAGTGAAAATGCCGTGCAGCGGCACTGTAAACAAGCGGTTCCTTGTGGGCATCCATGGCGTTCTCCTCGGACAGGCTTTCATGCGGTCGGCACGAAGGGGCCATGTCGTCGAACCTTAACAGAAGTTCGCAAACGTTCATGCGAGGTTCAAGCAACAAATGTTTGGGTGCAACCTCTGGCTGACAAACTACGTAAAATTGCCTATGGCCATAGCTGGCCCTATTGATCAGGAAGAATGGTGTTTTGATGAGCTTGAAGAAGCGTTCGGTGCTCGGTCTTGACCGTGGCCAGGATCTCCTGACGGTCGACCGTGCAGTGTCTGAGATGCGTGCAGGCCGCCCGGTGCTGCTGATGGGTGGCGAGGGCGCTGCCCTGATTGTCTCTGCCGAACTGCTCGATGCGGGCTTCGTCGAGACCCTGAACAGCTTTGCCGCCGGCAATGCCCGGCTTGCGCTGCCCGCCGCCCGCCTGCGCCGTCTCGGTGCTGCCAACCGCAAGGTTCCCGGCGTCGTGGCGCTGCCGACCATCGACATGGCCCGCATCGAACAGCTTGTGCTCAAGGTCGATGGCAGGCTCGATGCTCCGGTTGCCCCGGCCACTGCGATCGACATCAGCGCGCTCGAACTGACCGCGTTGTCGCTGATCATTCCGGCCCTCGTCATCGTGCCGGTCGATCCCGACGCCATTGCCGACGAACCGCTGGTGCGCGTCGCGGTCACCGCCATCAACAGTTTCCGCAAGAAGCAGGTCGAGGAACTGAGCATCGTCGGCCGTGCGCCTGTGCCGCTCGAAGATGCCCCGCGCACCGAGTTCGTGGTGTTCCGCGGCGGAGAGGGGCTGCGCGATCAGGTCGCCATCGTTGTCGGCGAACTCAACCTTGATGAGCCCGTCCACGTGCGGATTCACTCGGCCTGCCTGACCGGCGACCTGTTTGGCTCGCTGAAGTGCGATTGCGGCGACCAGTTGCGCGATACCGTGCGCTGGATGGCCGAGAACGAGGGTGGCATCCTGCTCTATCTCGATCAGGAAGGACGCGGAAATGGCCTGTCCAACAAGATGCGCGCCTATCGCCTCCAGTCCGAAGGCTGGGACACCTATGATGCCGACGAAGTGCTGGGCTTCGATCTCGACCAGCGCCGCTTCGATTTTGCCGCCGAGATGCTGAAGCAGCTTGGCGTGCGCCGCGTGGTGGCCATGACCAACAACCCGGTCAAGATCGGCGCGATCAAGCATGCCGGCCTTGAGGTGCAGGCCAGCCGCCGGGTCCTGGGTCGGCCCAACAAGCACAATGTCCAGTATCTGGCATCCAAGCGCGATCGCGCGGGCCATTACATCGACATGGACGTGCTGATGACGCGCGCCGCCCCCAGCGATTGAGCGGACGCAGCCGCGCGATTGCTGTGGGAACATCGGCTGAGCAGTGAGGACGCACCCGGTCCGGATCGTCTATGGTCCCGTGCATGAGCGCGCCTGAGACAGCCCCCGACCTTTCGCCCGAAGCTCCGGCCGGGCCTGAACCTGCGCTCTGGACCCGGCAGCGTCTGTGGGGTGTGATCGGTCTCGTTGCGCTGTTCTGGGCGGCGCTGAACTGGGCCTGGCTGTCCGGCGCGCTGACGATTCCCTGGGATGCCAAGGCTCATTTCCAGCCGCAGTTGCAGTTCCTCGCCAGTTCTCTGGCCAAGGGCGAAGCGCCGTTCTGGAACCCGCATATCTTTGCCGGGCACCCCCAGATTGCCGACCCGCAATCGCTGATCGCCTCGCCGCCACACCTGATCGCCGCCTGGCTGTTTCCGCGCCCCGGCCCACTTTTGGGAGATGCCGTGGTGCTGGCGAGCCTGCTCGCCGGAGCGCTGGCCCTCGTCATGCTGTTTCACGACCGCAACTGGGTGCCTGCAGGGGCCGTGACCACTGCTTTGGTCTTCGCATTCGGCGCTGCCGCAGCCTGGCGCATCCAGCACATCGGGCAGGTGATGAGCCTGAGCTATTTCGCCATCACGCTATGGCTGATGGCGCGTGCCCTCTCCCGCGGCAGCGCGCGCTATGGCCTCGCCGCAGGTTTCACAGCGGGCCTGATGGTGCTCGGCCGTGACCAGGTGGCCCTGATTGGCGTCTACACGCTGGCAGGCCTTACCCTGGCAGCCTGGCTGCAATCGGGCGCACCACTGAGGGCCATCCGGCACAGCCTGAAGCCGCTCAGTGCCATGGCGCTCGCCACGATCATCACGGCAGCCTTGCCGATCCTGTTCACCCTGATGCTGGCCGAGCAATCCAACCGCCCGATGATCGATCTGGAGGGCGCGGGCAAGGGCAGCCTCCACCCCGCCTCGCTGCTGACGCTGCTGGTGGCGAACCTGTTCGGCGCGGCAGGGCCGCTGGAGAGCTTCTGGGGCCAGCCGAGCCCGCGCTGGAACGAGGTGTTCGGCCCGGTCGACCTTTTCCTGGCGCGCAACATGAGCGTGGCCTACATCGGCGCGCTGCCGCTTCTGGCGATTGCCGGTATCGGCATCCTGAGGGGCCGTGCCTGGGATCCGGCCATCCGCGCCGTCAGCATCGCCACGGTGCTGATGCTGCTCTATGCTCTCGGACGCTACACGCCGCTGTTCCAGCTTCTGTTCGGCCTCCTGCCGGGCGTCGCCTTCTATCGCCGCCCGGCAGATGCGCTGTTCAACTTCGGGGCGCTGGCCGCCATTCTGGCCGGCTACTGCGTGCATGTGCTGGCGACCGGACGCGTGGCGCGGCCTGCCCGGCTCTGGCAGTGGCTCGCGGGGCTGGCGGCCCTCGTCCTGGGTCTTGGCGGCGCGCTCGCGCTGGCCGTACATGCCGACCGCCTCGGCGTGGCGGCCATTCCGCTGCTTGCCAGCGCCATCGTGCTGCTGATGGGCGGCGTCATGCTCTGGTTCGTGCGCCGCGCCCATGTGGCAGCGCCCATGGCAGCGGCGCTGTTCATCGCCTCGGTGGTCGGTATCGATCTGGCGGTCAGCAACGGCCCGAGCGAGTCCACCGGCCTGCCGACGGCGCAATACGATGTCCTGCGCCCTGACAGCGCCAATGAAACCATCGCGCTGCTGAAGGCGGGGCTTGCCCGCACGGCCGCCCCCGACCGGCGCGACCGCATTGAACTCGCCGGCATCGAATTCCACTGGCCCAATGCCAGCATGACCCATGGGCTTGATCACACTCTGGGCTACAACCCCCTGAGGCTGGGCGACTATTCGCGCGCCACAGGAGCCGGCGACCACATCGCCCTGCCCGATCAACGCCGGTTCTCGTCGCTGATGCCGGGCTACAATTCCCTGCTGGCCAACATGCTTGGCCTGCGTTTCATCGCCAGCCGCGTGCCGCTCGAGCAGGTCGACAGGAGCCTCACTGCCGCAAGCCTCGCGTCAGGACCGCTGCGCCAGATCGCCCGCACCGCGGACGGCTACATCTACGAGAACAGCGCCGCCCTGCCGCGCGTCATGGTAGTGGCCGAGGCCCGCACGGTGGATACCGGGCTGCTGCTCGCCACCGGAAAATGGCCCGATGGCTTCGATCCGGCGCGCACTGTCCTGCTGCCGGATCCGGTGCAGCCCGCCGCGTGCGATCCGCCTAAGGAGACAACAGCCGGGCCCGCCAGCGCCAGCATCCGGCGCTATGCCAACACCGAAGTGGTGGTCGAGGTCCAGTCGCCGGCCTGCGGCTTTCTGGTTCTCAACGATGCCTGGCAGCGCTGGTGGAGCGCCGATGTCAATGGCAAGGCAGAGCCTGTCCTGCGCGCAAACGTGCTGTTCCGGGCCGTTGCCATTCCTGCCGGGCGCTCGACCGTGGTCTTCCGCTTCGAGCCGTTCGCCGGTTTGGCAAGCGACATGGCGGCGCGCATGCCGCCATCGCTGGCGCGCGGGCTTGGCCAGTTTATCGGGAGCATCGATGCCCTGATCAGCCGCTGAGACGCTATTTCGCGGCGCGGGTCGGCACTGGCGGGGCAGACCCAGCCCTTGCGGACCGGGCGCGGACCGTCCTGCGCGGCTGGGCCGGGCCGGCATCCTGCTCGGAGGCTGGCGCAGCAATGGCAGGCAGGACTTCGTTTGCCGGCAAGGGCGCGGCCTTCTGACGGGCCGCAAGGAACTGGTCGGCGACCTTCATGATCTCGCCGCGCAACTGGCTGCTCTCGGCGGCAAGGCGCGCGGAGACGCGCTCGGCATCGCGTCTGAGGTCGCCCAGTTCGCGCGTCAGTGTCGCGCGCGAGGCCCGGGCCTCTGTCAGGGCAGCCCTTGCCGTGGCCAGATCGCTGGTCAGGGCCTCGATCCGGGCGTCGCGTTCGCGCCGGGCGCTCGCAAACTCGACCTCTAGGCGCGCCTTCTCCGCCGAGCCGTCGCGCAGCAGTTCCCTCGTCTTGTCCTCTTCCTTGCGGGCAGCCGCCAGCTTGGCCTCGATGGTCGTCTTCGCGCTGTGCGATTCATGAAGCGTCTGCTCAAGCCGCGCCACGCTGTCGTCAGCGGCCTTGAGGCGAAGCCGCAGGCTGTCGCGCTCGGCCACGAAGGCCGCAAGCTCGATACCGCGCTGCTCGAAGGCGGATCGCGTGGTGCCATGGGCAGCCTGCTCCGTAGCCAGCGCCGCCGTGGTTTCGGCCACCCGGTCCTTGAGTTCGACGACATGCGCCGCGCGGGTCTCGCTCACGGTCTCGCTCCCGGCCAGTGCCAGCCTCAGCCGGTCATGCTCTCGTTCGAGTGCCTCATGGACCACTTCTAGGCTGGCAAGGCGGGTACTGGTCACGGCCAATTCCACCGAAAGCCCGTTTCCGCGCTGCGTCGCGGCATCGAGATCGCGCGTCCGCTGGGCCAGTTCGGCTGCAAGGTCGGCCCGCTCGACACGCAACTGCGCAACGTCCTTGTCGCGGTCTGCGAGGGCATGTCCGCGAATGGACAGGTCATTGAGGGCTTCGGCGAGGCTGGCCTGCTCGCTGGCAAGCCGCGTCCGGGTTCCGGCCAGTTCGGCGCGCGTCGCGGCCAGCGTCGTGTCGAGGTCAACGATGGTGCCATCGCGCACGCCAAGCTCGGTCTTGAGTTCGGACACCTGCATGTCGCGCTGCCCAGTGGCGGCCAGCGCCTGAGCCCGGGCGGTCGTGCTTTCGGCAACCCGGCGTTCAAGCGCATGCTCGCGCACCGCAAACTCGGCACGCAGATGGTCGCGCTCGGCGGCAATCTCGTCGACGGACAGTGGGAACGTCAACTCCGCCCGGCGGCGCGCAAGCCTTTCCGCCCGGCGGCTGATGGCCGGCAGCGTGATCAGCCAAAGCACGGTCGCGACCAGAAAACCCAGCGCGGCCAACATCACAGCTTCGATCAAGGCAGGTATTCCCCGGCATCACGGCAGCATATCGTCAGCACAGGCGGTGCAACTCCGCCCGGTGACGCTCATCATGCCGTGTTCGGATGCTCGATCCGATGGATCACCACGATCTGACGCCTCGCAAACATGCCACGGCACGCACCAATTGGCCAGATGGTCGCCGCAATCGCGCATTCCAACCCTGGCTGGGCAGCCGGGGTTCAGACCCGCCCGCCGGACGGCCTCAGAAGGGATTCCAGGTCGATTGCGGCGTGAACTTGAGATAGCTCACGTTGATGCCGAGCCGGGCCCCGACACCGGTGCGGATCGGCACGATGGTCACGCCATCGCCCGCCGTCAGCGCCGTGAACCCGAAGCCGGCGATGAAGTACAACGAGCCATCGACGCCGCCAAAGCGCTGGAAGATCGAGTCGGTGCGCTGCATGTTGTAGACCAGCATCATCGTGCGGGCGCCGTCACCGCCGAAATCAAAACCGAGCGATGGCCCCTGCCAGAACACGCGGCGGTCACCGGCATTGCGCGTGTAGAGCGTGCCTTCGCCATAGCGCAGGCCGGCCACGAAAGCACCGGAGCCTTCCTGGCCAAGGATGTAGCCGTTCGGCTCGCCCCAGCGGCGCACGGCCTCCTCGATCGCCAGTGCCAGCCCGCGTGAGAGATTGCCGAAGAACTTGTGGCCCGAGCCGACCAGTTCATCGGGTTTGAAAGTGCCGTTGGTCTGCTGGGCCTGAGCCGGCCCGGCGGGCACGAATGCCATGGCCAGCAGAAGCAGCAGGGCCAGCCTTGTGGCCCTCGCCCGGCACAGCGCACGAAAAAACGGAGTGGCGTGTAAACACATTGGCAACCTCATTGCAGCGAACCCTCCCATCGGAACGCGCAATCAACGTTCCGGATACACTCGATGCCTACGGTGCCGACCTGTTGAGGGCGCTCTCTGGCGGAGCGCTTCCGAATCATGCACCAGAAAGATCAACTGCGATGACGACCTTTGCAAGGCGGACGAACCGCTTGTGGCTTCTTTCGCGGGTGCTGATCGTCGCTCTGGCAGCTTTGCCGATGGCGCAGGCCACCGGCAGCACGCCCTATGGCCTGCCATCCTTGCCGGCGATGGGCGAGATCATGGCGCTGCACGATAGCGCCGGCATCGCCATCGATGGCTTTGATCCGGTGGCCTATTTCGCGACGGGAACTGCCGTGGGTGGCCTGAGCCAGCACGAGGCGCAACACAACGGCGTCGTCTGGCGCTTCGCGAGCCGCGCCAACCGTGAAGCTTTTCTCCAAACGCCCGATGCTTACCTGCCACGCTTTGGCGGCCACGATCCGGTCGGCATCGCCAACGGACATATCGTCGGTGCGCGGCCGGAACTGTTCCTGATCCTGGATGACAGGCTGCTGCTCTTCCGCACCGAGCAGGGTCGCGAGGTGGTCCGGAACAACCCGGCACTGCTCGGCAAGGCAGAGCAGAAATGGCCGGAGATGGCGCTTCAGCTCGCGCGCTGAACCGCACTCAGCACGGTCGGCAAAAGGTCGGCGCGCGACACGGCCACGAAGGGCGGATTGCGGAAATCCTGATCGGCATTGTCATAGCTCAGCGGGGCGCCGTCAACATTGCGGACAAGCCCGCCCGCAGCCGTCAGAATGGCGTCGCCAGCCGCGATGTCCCAGGCCATGGTCTGGCCATGGCGCACATGGATGTCGGCAAAGCCTTCGGCCAGAAGCCCGAACTTGATCGCCGATGAGGCGGGCTTCATGCTCGACACGCCGCACAGGCGCAGCGCCGCCTCGGACCTGGCATCGCCATTGCGCCGGCTGATCAGCGCTTGCGGCGCTTCGGCGCGGGGTCGGTCGGCGATGTGCAGGACGCGCGGCGCGCCCTCGGGCTCCAGAGCTCCGTCGAGCGTGACTGCAAAGCAGGTCTCGCCGGCAAACCACGCCCGCTTCAGGGCCGGCGCGACGATCGCCCCGGCGACGGCCCTGCCACGGTGGATGGCGGCAAGGCAGACACAGAATTCCGGGCCATGTTCGAGGAAGTCCTTGGTGCCGTCGAGCGGATCGAGCAGCAGGAACGTTTCCGTATCCGCCGCATGTCCGGCCACGCCCTCTTCGCTGACCAGCGCGGCGTCAACCCCGAGCCGCTTCAGCGATTGCCGCACGGCGGCATCGGCCGCATGGTCGGCATCGCTCACCGGCGAGCCGTCGGCCTTCATGGTGCTGGTCACCTGCCCGCACCAGAAGGACATCAGCGTCCGCGCCCCCTCCAGCGCAGCCTCGAACAGCTTGAAGCCGAGATCATTGCGCACCATGCCCAGCAATTGGGTCTGGAAAAGTGGCGTCACAGGCACGGTTGAAAACCTGACATGAAACCCGATCGCAGACGCCCGGTCTGCCCAGGGCCGCAACGGCCCGACAGGACCCGCGCGGCGCGCAACACTTTATCCTTACGCCAGCCGGCTCATGTTAACCAGAAATTTCGCACAATCATGGCCTTCTGGCGCCTGGATGGCATTGCAGGGGCTGCGGTTGCGCGCCCTGCCATGGCCAGCCAACACCTGTCCGGCTAAACCCGATCCAAAGCGGCAAGCCTGATTCTCAAACCTTGGGAGAGCCCGATGATGACTGACCAACCGAAGCCGGTTGCAGCCGTGACCCTTGAAGGCCTCGATCTGGCCAGCCTGCTGTGCAGCCGCGTCTGCCACGATGTCATCAGCCCGGTGGGCGCGATCGTCAACGGCATTGAGCTTTACGACAGCGGTGATGCCTCGATGAAGGAGTTCTCGATCGATCTGGTGCGCAAGAGTTCGCGGCAGGCCTCCGCCCGGCTCCAGTTCGCTCGCCTCGCCTTTGGTGCCGCAGGATCGGCGGGGGCCATGATCGACACCGGCGATGCGGGACTTGTCGCCAATGCCTTTTTCGCCGATGAAAAGATCAATCTTGTCTGGGAGGTGCCGCGCGCGCTGCTGCCCAAGAACCAGGTCAAGCTGATCCTCAACCTGGTCATGGTCGCGACCCATGCCATCCCGCGCGGCGGCAGCCTCACGGTGGCCGGCACGATTGCCGGCGAGCAGGGTGACTTCGTGCTCACCGCTACGGGCATCAATGCGCGCATGCCGCACAATGCCGAAGACCTGATCGCTGGCCGCGCGCCCAACGGCGTGGTCGATGCCCATGCCATCCAGCCCTACTATGCCGGCCAGATCGCACAGGCTGCGGGCATGGCCGTGCAGTTCGCCATCGAGGGCGACACCGTCACCATCACGGCCGGCAAGGCCGACCCCGCCTGATGGTAAACTAAATCGCAAGATCGGCGCGGGTCTCAACCGATCATTCACCCTTCCGGACGATAGTCCCTGCCACGAGTAACAGTGGCGTGGTGTCGATCGTCGATCATGGACGACTTGCTTCAAGAGTTCCTGACGGAGTCCCACGAGCATCTGGACACCGTCGACCGCCAGATGGTCGAGTTCGAGCATAATCCCTCGAATTCCGAGATGCTGCGCAACATCTTCCGCCTCGTCCATACCATCAAGGGCACCTGCGGCTTTCTTGGGCTGCCGAGGCTGGAGGCGCTCGCCCATTCGGCCGAGACCCTGCTCGGCCAGTTGCGGGACGGAGCGCAGGTCACGCCCGAAGCGGTTTCGCTGACCCTCGCCTCGCTCGACCGCGTCAAGGTCATCCTCGGTGCGCTGGAGCGGACAGGCGCGGAGCCGGACGGCGATGACCAGGACCTGATCGGCCAGCTCGACGCCTTCACTACCGCCGCGCACGCGCCGCCGCAGGGCAATGTTGGCTCACTGACCGATCAGGTGCTGGAACGCCCGCTGAAGGCCGGCGAGGCCTCGCTTGACGAACTCGAGCGGGCCTTCCGTGAAGCCGAAGGCCCCGACGAGGCGGCCACCCAGCCGCCCCCTCCCCTGCCTGTCACGCCGGTGGCCGCACCCGTGGCAGCCGACCAGGCCAAATCCCGCCTCGCCGCGCAGACCATTCGCGTGCATGTCGGCACGCTCGAACATCTCATGACCATGGTCTCGGAACTGGTGCTAACCCGCAACCAGTTGCTCGAAATCGCCCGCCGCGAGAACGACCTGGCCTTCAAGATTCCGCTGCAGCGCCTTTCCCACATCACGGCTGAATTGCAGGACGGGGTCATGAAGACCCGCATGCAGCCGATCGGCAACGCCTGGAACAAGCTGCCGCGCGTCGTCCGCGATCTGGCCGCCGAACTGGGCAAGAAGATCGAACTGGTGATGGAGGGTGCCGAGACCGAACTCGATCGCCAGCTGCTCGAACAGATCAAGGACCCGCTCACCCACATGGTGCGCAACTCCGCCGATCATGGCATCGAGTTTCCGGCAGATCGCCTTGCCGCAGGCAAGCCGGAAACGGGCCGCATCCGCCTCACCGCAGGCCATGAGGGCGGCTCGATCATCATCCGCATCTGCGATGACGGCAAGGGCCTCGACATCGACCGTATCCGCCGCAAGGCGCTGGATGTCGGCATCGCCAGCCCTGCCGAACTCGACCGGATGACCGACGCGCAGATCGCGCGGTTCATCTTCCATGCAGGGCTGACGACGGCCAGCAGGGTCACCAGTGTTTCGGGTCGCGGCGTCGGCATGGATGTCGTCAAGTCCAACATCGATGCCATCGGCGGCACCGTCGACATCACCTCCGAGACGGGTCGCGGCACCACCTTCGCGGTCAAGATCCCGCTGACGCTGGCCATTGTCTCGGCCCTGGTCGTTGCGGTTGACGACCAGCGCTATGCCATCCCGCAGGCCGTCGTGCGCGAAGTCGTCAGGGTCCGCCCCGGCTCGCAACACACCATCGAGAGCATCAATGGCGCCAGCCTGCTGCGCCTGCGCGAGCGCCTCCTGCCGGTCGTCACCTTGTCGGGCGTGATGGGCGGCGAAGACAAGGGCATGGACAACGGCTTTGTCATCGTCACCCAGATAGGACAGCAGCAATTCGGCATCCTGGTCGACGGCGTGCTCCAGACCGAGGAAATCGTCGTCAAGCCGATGTCGGTCAAGCTGAAGTCGATCTCCCTGTTCTCCGGCAACACCATCCTGGGCGACGGCGCCGTGGTGCTGATCCTCGATCCGAACGGTCTTGCCCGCTCTGTCGGCAGCTTTGGCCTCGACGACGACATTGGCATCCCCGCCGGCATCACTGGCGATATGCCGGGCGCGCGCCAGACAATCCTCGTCTTCCACGGTGGTGGCGGCACGCTCAAGGCCGTGCCCCTCGCGCTCGTCACCCGCCTTGAGGACATCGAGGGGGAGACCATCGAGTTCGCTTCCGGCAAGCCGCTGGTGCAATACCGGGGCAGGCTGATGCCCGTGGTGCCGGCCAACGATGCGCTGGAACTGAACCGTTCGGGAATCCAGCCAATGGTGATCTTCTCCGACGGAGCCCGCACCATGGGCATGGCGGTCGAGTCGATTGTCGACATCATCGACGAGCAGGTTGACATCGAGTTCGCCAACCACGAGCCCGGCGTCCTTGGCTCGGCTGTGCTGGGCGGGCGCGCCACCGAGATGATCGACCTTGCCCACTACCTGCCACAGGCCTTTCCGGACTGGCTGCATGGCCAGCGGCAGCCACTCGCTCAGGCGGGCGCCCGCGATGTCCTGATCGTCGAGCAATCGACTTTCCTGCGCGAAATGCTGGCACCGGTCGTCAAGGCAGCAGGATTTCATCCGGTCTGCTGCGCCAATGCCAATGAGGCCCTTGCCGCCCTGCAAGCGCGACCGGCCCTTCGTGCCATCATCGTCGATGTCGAGCACGAGGCGAGCGGTGGCCCCGCCGTCATCGAGGCGGTGCGCGCCGACAGTCAGCATCGCGGCGCGCTGATCCTTGGCCTCGCCTCTGTGCCACATGCCGGCCTGATGGCGGCAAGCCTCGATGCGGGCCTCGGCGACCTGATCGCCAAGTTCGACCGCCACAGCCTGATGGCAGCCCTGCGCGCCGTGGCCAGCCAGGACAGGGATGCCGCATGACACCGACAGCCACACCGGGCCACGCGGGCCATGAAGCCGAAACGATGCTTGCCGGCGGCGCGTTCGAATACATCACCCTGACGATCGCGGATCAGCTCTTCGGTCTGCCGATCGGCGAGGTGTACGAGGTCTTCCCGGTCCAACGGATCACCCGCGTTCCGCTTGCCGCAAGGCCGATCAAGGGCCTCGTCAACCTGCGCGGCCGCGTTGTCACCGCCATCTGCCTGCGCGCGGTGCTCAACCTGCCTGATGGCAATGAGTGTGCGGAGCGCATGGCCATCGGGGTCGAGATCGGCGGCGAGCCGTTCGCGCTGCTGGTCGACAGGATCGGTGATGTCGTGCGCCTGCCCCCGGCAACGCGCGAACCGAATCCCATTCATTTGAACGCGGATTGGCAGAATCTTTCGAAAGGCGTTCACCGCCTTGAAACCAGTCTGCTGGTAATTCTCGATCCCGACTGCATCATCGGCAGTGAAACGCTTGCCGCCTGATGCGCTGGATCGTGTCCTGAAAGGGCAGAACATGAAACATTGCCTTGTTGTCGACGACAGTTCCGTGATCCGCAAGGTGGCCCGGCGCATTCTCGAAGGTCTGTCGCTGCGCATCAGCGAGGCCGAAGATGGCCAGCAGGCCATGGACTTTTGCCGTCAGCGGATGCCCGACGCGATCCTGCTCGACTGGAACATGCCCGTCATGGATGGCTACGAGTTCCTGCGCGGCCTGCGCGGCATGCCGGGTGGCAAGTCTCCAAAGGTCGTGTTCTGCACCACCGAGAACGACATGGCCCACATTACCCGCGCCATGCACGCCGGTGCGGACGAGTATGTGATGAAGCCGTTCGACGGCGAGATCCTGCAATCGAAGTTCCAGCAGGTGGGCATGGTCGCCCCGAACTGATGAAGCGCGGCCGGATCTGATCCGGTCGCTGCACCAGACCCCGATGAACGGCCCGGGACGGGTCGCAGCCAACAGAGCCAGCCCGCAGAAAGCGTCGCAAGGTCCAGATGGTGCAGGCCGCTTTCAGCGAGGATAGTCACGGCGGGGCCCTGCTGTCCGGCTCGAAAGCCAGCGTGCTGATCGTCGACGATTCGGTCGTCGCGCGCGGCCTGTTCAGCCGCTGGGTCAGCGAACATCCCCGCCTGACGGTGGCAGGCACGGCAGCCGACGGCGTCAACGGCATCCACGCCGCAGACCGCCACAAGCCCGCGATCATCATCCTCGATCTCGACATGCCCGTGATGGACGGGCTGACAGCCTTGCCTGAAATCCTCAAGGTTAGTCCGTCAAGCGCAGTCATCATCGCCTCCAGCCTGACGGCGCGGTCGGCGCGGCTGACCTTGCAATGCCTCACGCTCGGAGCCCTGGACCTCCAGCCCAAGCCGGAGAACAACCGCGACCTGACCATGTCGCTGACCTTCCGCGAGGAACTGATGGCCCGGCTCGAGGGCCTGATTGACCCGGCGCAGACCGGACGGAGGCGGCACACCTCAGGCGAAACCAGCGCACCGGCGACCCCGCGTGCCAGCCCGGCGCTGGTCCAGCCCGTCCACCCTGACCATCACATCCTGCCGCTGGAGGTTGCCCCGCGGGCGCTTCTGATCGGCGCCTCCACAGGTGGGCCGCGCGCCGTGCTGACGCTGCTCGACGATCTCGGCGACGCCTGTGACCACTTTCCGGTCATCGTGGCGCAGCACATGCCGGCGATGTTCACAGCGGCTCTGGCCGACCAGATGACCACGCGGCTCGGGCGCCAGGCCCGCGAGGCAAGCCATGGCGAGGTGCCGCAGGCGGGCCGGATCTACATCGCGCCCGGCGGACGCCACCTGCGCCTGACGAAAGCCGACGGTCAGGTGCGCATGCGGCTTGAAGACAGCGCGCCGGTCAACTTCTGCCGCCCCTCGATCGATCTGGTGTTCAGCGACGGCGCAGCAGCCTATGGCGCATCTGCGCTGGCCGTGGTGCTAACCGGCATGGGCACAGACGGGCTGGAAGGCGCGCGCCTGCTGCACCAGTCAGGTGCCCGAATCATCGCGCAGGATGAAGCCACCAGCGTGGTCTGGGGCATGCCCGGTGCCGTCAGCCGGCAAGGCATCGCCCACCATGTGCTGCCCTTGCCCGGGATCGGCCCGGCCATCAGGGCCGCCGTCACGCGGCCCTGATGGCCATGCTGGCGGGGGCGCGGCGATGAACGAGATCGAGTTTTCCTATCTGCGCGATCTGCTGCACAAGCGGTCCGGCCTGTCGATCGGCGTTGACAAGCGCTATCTGGTCGAGAGCCGCCTCGCCGTGGTCTGCCGCCAGAACGGCATCGCTTCGCTGTCCACACTAACCGGGTTGCTGCGTGCTGGAGCAGAAGGTGTAGCCACCGCCGTAATCGAGGCGATGACCACCAACGAAACCCTGTTCTTCCGCGATACCTTGCCGTTCAGGCATGTCCGTGAACTGATGCTGCCGCATCTGATGAAGGCACGCAGCACCGACCGGACCTTGCGCATCTGGTGTGCGGCCGCCTCATCCGGACAGGAGCCCTATTCACTGGCAATGATGCTCGACGAGATGGCCAGCCAACTCAAGGGCTGGAAAATCGAGATCCTCGCGACGGACATCTCGGAGGATATCCTCGCCAAGGCAAGGGCCGGCATCTACTCGCAGTTCGAGGTGCAGCGCGGCCTGCCGATCCAGAGCCTGCTGCGGCACTTCACCCAGCGTGGCGAGCGCTGGCACCTGAGCGAGCGCATCAGGAATATGGTCACCTTCCGCCAGCACAACCTGGTCAGTCAGCAGTCCGGCAGCGGACCTGTCGGGCGGTTCGACATCATCTTCTGCCGGAACGTGATGATCTATTTCGACGTGCCGACCAAATCGCGCGTGCTCGACCTGCTGGCCCGGCACATTCGCCCGGATGGCTTCCTGTGTCTCGGCTCGGCGGAGACCGTGATCGGCCTGAGCGATGCCTTCACCGTCAACCACAACAACCGCGGTGTCTACCGGCCTGCCGGCGGCAAGGCCGGGAGCCCGCAGACCGACTCCCGCCGTGCGTCGCTCGGCATCGTCGCGACGGGCCATGGCCAGCCGGCACCCCTGGAGCCGGCGCGCTCCGCGTCTCCTCCGGCCCTGTCCCTGGTTGGTGGCAGCCAGAGCAGCACATAGGTCAGGCTCGGCACACGCCACCCGGCCCGCGATGGCCGCATCGGCAGACATCGCATCCGCACACAAAAAGCCCCGCATGGAGCGGGGCCTTGTGTTCTCTCAGGATGTCACGATCGCGCTGATCAGGCGGTGATACGCTCTTCGGCGTCGCTTGGCTCGCGCAGCACGTAGCCGCGGCCCCAGACCGTCTCGATGTAGTTCTTGCCGTCGGAGGCGTTGGCGAGCTTCTTGCGCAGCTTGCAGATGAAGACGTCGATGATCTTCAGTTCCGGCTCATCCATGCCGCCATAAAGGTGGTTCAGGAACATTTCCTTGGTCAGCGTCGTGCCCTTGCGCAGAGAGAGCAACTCCAGCATCTGGTATTCCTTGCCGGTGAGGTGAACGCGCTGGGCGTCGACTTCCACCGTCTTGGTGTCCAGGTTGACGATCAGGTCACCGGTCGTGATCACCGACTGGGCATGGCCCTTCGAGCGGCGCACGATGGCGTGGATGCGGGCAACCAGCTCATCCTTATGAAAGGGCTTGGTCAGGTAATCGTCGGCTCCGAAGCCTAGGCCGCGCACCTTGTCCTCGATGCCGGCAAGACCGGAGAGGATCAGGATCGGCGTCTTGACCTTGGCCACCCGAAGCGAGCGGAGAACCTCGTAGCCCGACATGTCGGGAAGGTTCAGGTCGAGAAGGATAATGTCGTAATCGTACAGCTTGCCGAGATCGACGCCCTCTTCACCGAGATCAGTGGTGTAGACGTTGAAGCTCTCGGACTTGAGCATCAGTTCGATGCTCTGAGCCGTCGCGCTGTCATCTTCAATCAGCAGAACGCGCATGTGCCGTCGTCCCCGTTCCAGCTCAAGTGAAGGCTCGCGATTTCATCGTCTGCACCGATGGCCACCGTGGCCGCCGACACCGAATCACTTGCCCTGAAAAACACCACGCGACACGCTATGGACGCAGTGGTTAACAAACTGTGAGTCGCCTGCGCAAGCCCTGTTATGTCGTTGCGAGTCAACAATGAATCGAGCCGGTTGGTCGATCCGTGTTGGCCCTGCCGATGCAACAGTTCCAGCCGGTGATCTCGGGTCCAGGTCCGCTTTCACGTGGACATGGAGACCCTCGACATGCTCACTCTTAACGAAGCGGGTAAACGAATCGTTTACGTGGGTGCGCGGCGGCGAAAATTTGGCAACGTGCCGAGATGTTTCCCGGCTGATGCTCGTCTGCTTGTCGATCTGCGCGCCCGCCGAAGGCCATGCTGAATGCCACCTCGCCCCGTGATGATGCGCCAGAGCCATGTCCCGTGACCAGACCCCGCTGCTGACCTCGCTCGGTGCCGCCCTCGACGGCATCGGGCCTGTCAACGTCTTCGGGCGGGTCGCCGCGGTGAAGGGCCTGCTGGTCGAGATCTCTGGCCCGATCGGGGCCATGAGCCTGGGTGGCCGGCTCGATATCGAGATCAGTGCCGGGGCCACGGTGCCCTGCGAGATCGTCGGCTTCGACGGCGACCGCGCGCTGGCCATGCCCTTCGGCGCGCTGGAGGGCATCCGGCGCGGCTGCCCGGCCCATGTGCGGCGCTCCCAGCCCGGCATCCGGCCGTCCCTCGCCTGGCTTGGCCGCGTCATCGATGCCTTCGGCCGGCCGATCGACGGTGGCCCACCCCTGCCGGAGGGCGAACGGCTTTATCCGTTCCGTGCTGATCCACCACCCGCCCATGCCCGCCGGCGCGTCGGCGAGCCGCTCGATCTCGGGGTCCGTGCGATGAACGCCTTCCTGACCTGCTGCAAGGGCCAGCGCATGGGCATCTTCGCCGGCTCCGGGGTCGGCAAGTCGGTCCTGCTTTCGATGCTGGCGCGCAACTCCGGCTGCGATGTCTCGGTCATTGGCCTGATCGGCGAGCGCGGACGCGAGGTCCAGGAGTTCCTCCAGGACGACCTTGGCGACGAGGGGCTGGCCCGCTCGGTAGTGGTGGTCGCCACATCCGACGAGCCGGCGCTGATGCGCAAGCAGGCGGCCTACATGACCTTCGCGCTGGCGGAGTTCTTCCGCGATCAGGACGCCCAGGTGCTGTGCATGATGGATTCGGTCACGCGCTTCGCCATGGCCCAGCGCGAGATCGGGCTTGCGGCGGGGGAGCCACCCACCACCAAGGGCTACACGCCGACCGTGTTCAGCGAACTGCCGCGTCTGCTTGAACGCGCCGGGCCCGGCACGGGTGCAGGCGCGATCACAGGGCTGTTCACCGTGCTGGTCGATGGCGATGATCACAACGAGCCAGTTGCCGATGCTGTGCGCGGCATCCTTGATGGCCACATCGTCATGGAGCGCGCCATTGCCGAGCGCGGGCGCTACCCCGCCATCAACATCCTCAAGTCTGTCTCGCGGACGATGCCGAAGTCGGCGGATCCCGCCTACTGGCCCGTAGTGCAGCGGGCGCGGCAGACCCTCGGCACCTACGCCGACATGGAAGAACTGATCCGCCTTGGGGCCTATCGCCCCGGCTCGTCAGCAGAGGTCGACGAGGCGATCAGGCTCAATCCAGCGCTGGAGGAGTTTCTCAAGCAACGCAAGGATGAGGCATCGTCTTTGGCCGAAAGTTACCTGATGCTTGCCGGGATCATGGCCAACTGAGCCAGAAGCAGACACGAAACATGCAAAAATTCCTGATTTCAGTAACGAAGGATCAACCTCCCGACGCCATAGTCACTTTGTCTCGCGAAGGTCATGTGTGTGGCCGGACTGCCCGTCAGGGGCAGGTCGTCCAGCGTTTTGGGGAGTAACTGACCAATGAAATCGCGTGAGACCCTCATCCGTCTCAAGCGTTTCCAGGTTGACGAGAAGCGTCGCCGGGTTGCGCAGATCGAGATGATGATTGCAGATTTCGAGCGGATGGCGAACGAGCTTGATCGCGAGATCAAGGCCGAGGAGGCCCGTTCGGGCATCAGCGACACAGGCCATTTTGCCTATCCGACCTACGCCAAAGCCGCCAAGGGCCGCCGTGACAACCTCCAGCAGTCCGCCGACAACCTGCGTGGCCAGCTCGACGAGGCCAAGGCCGCCCTTGCCGAGGCTTTCGAGGACATGAAGAAGGTCGAAATCCTCGACGACCGCGAAAAGACCGCCGAGCGCGCCGTGCAGGGCGCCCGCGACCAGGCCGCCATGGATGCCATCGGCCTGAGGATGAACCGGGTCTGAGACAAGCCACCCCGGCCTTGCCCCATGCGGCGCCGCCTCGCGCCGCAGTTTGGCGTTGAGGCCAGGTTCGGCACGCGTCCATCAGAGGAATCGGGTGAAGGCACTTATGCGGATATGAGTTTGACGAGGTCGTCGTCGTCCCAGGCTGCGGTTTTGAGGGCTAGGCGGAGGGAATCCGTGCCCTTTTTCCTTCGGCGAGATTTGCGGCGAGATTTGCGGCCGAGATTTGCGGCCATGTGCTTGAGGGTGACGAAGTTCTCGGGCGCGCTGTCGGTTCGGATCCTGCAGGCGTCGTCGCGGAAGGTCATTTCCATGACCCAATGGAGGCCGTTCTCGACAGCCCGATGGTCACGCACGATGGGGCCGAGTTGCTTGGCGTCGAGCGTCGCGGATGTCATGTCATGGCGGGTTTCGCGTCGGCTCACGCGGTCAACCTCGCGGGTGGCCTCGACGATGACGAGCCCGGCGAGGCCCGGCCATTTGTGACGCTCCTGCAGCCAGCCAATATCGTGAACGACGATGACGCGACGGGTTTCGATGC
>Ga0164293_10000540_pt1 | contig 30210 bp, 32 predicted proteins | sample GEODES118metaG_FD_111487 | JGI IMG/M metagenome (GOLD analysis project Ga0164293, IMG submission 111487) | Eutrophic lake water microbial communities from Lake Mendota, Wisconsin, USA - GEODES118 metaG | ecosystem: Environmental > Aquatic > Freshwater > Lake | place: USA: Lake Mendota...
CATATGTCCGCAGCCTGATGAAACCGCGCGCGGTCACGGGGCGGTTGGGTGGAATTGCCGCTTGCCGGATGCTCCACAGCAGCGTTAACGCTTTGCCCTGATGCTTATCCACAGAGTCATGGGCGGCAATTTTTGCCGGCAGGGTCAGGTGTGACCATGCCAGACGTGCTGCACCTGCATCTGATCAGCGATTCCACCGGCGAAACGCTGGAATCGGTGGCCAAGGCCAGCCTGGCCCGATTCGAGGGCGCGCAGGCCGTGAAGCATTTCTGGCCTATGGTGCGCAGCGAAGGCCATCTTGATCGCATCATCGAGGAAGTGGCGAAGAAGCCGGGGTTGGTCATCTACACGCTGGTTGATGGCCTGGTACGCGATCGGCTAGAAATGCGCTGTGCCACGCTGGGCCTGCCGATGGTATCGCCGCTCGATCCCACCATCTCGGCATTGTCGGAACTGCTAGGCCAGGCTGCCACGCGCCGGCCGGGGCGCCAGCATGTGATGGACCAGGCTTATTTCCGCCGGGTCGATGCCATCAATTACACGATGGTGCATGATGATGGCGCCCAGACCGGCCTGGCGGAGCTGGAGGAGGCCGATATCCTCTTGCTGGGCGTGTCGCGCACTTCGAAAACGCCCACATCAATCTACCTGGCCAATCGCGGCTACAAGACGGCCAATATCCCGCTGGTGCCGCAATCACCGCCGGCGCCACATGTGTGGACGGTCAAAGGCCCGCTTCTGGTTGGCCTGACCACGGCGCCCGACCGGCTGCAATCCATCCGCCGCAACCGGCTGCTTACCCTGGGCCAGACGCCAGACACAGACTATGTCGATGTCGAGCGGATCGAGGCCGAGGTCGCCTTTGCCCGCCGGCTGTTTGCCGATCATGATATTCCGGTCATCGACGTCACCCGCCGCAGCATCGAAGAGACAGCGGCGGCCATCATCAACTTGCACCAGGCGCGGTTGGAGAAGCAGGCATGATGCTGGTGCTGGCCAGCCAGTCAGCCGCGCGGCGGGCGATGTTGCACGCGGCGGGGGTGACGCACGAAGCCTTGCCGGCCCATGTCGATGAAGAGGCGATCACGGCAGGGCTTATGGCGGAACAGGCCAGCCCCGAACGCATTGCCGATGCGCTCGCCGAAGTGAAGGCATTGAAGATCAGTCGTCAGCACCCTGGCGCGTTGGTGCTGGGGGCAGACAGCGTTGTGGTCACCGCCGACGGCGCCATGATCGCCAAACCCGAAACCCGTCCGCGCGCCGAGGTGCAGTTGCGCCAGCTCGCTGGCACCACCCATCGCCTGATTTCCGCGGCGGTGATCTGCGAAGCCGGCAAGCCCGTGTGGCGCAGTGCGGGTGCGGCCCGGCTGACGATGCGGCCGCTGAGTGACGCTTTCATCACCACCTATCTCGATGCAGAAGGCGATGCCGTGCTCGGCTGCGTCGGCTGTTACCGCATCGAAGCGCTGGGCGCGCAGTTGTTCAGCCGCATCGATGGTGATCAGTTTGTCATTCGTGGTCTCCCGCTGCTTGCCGTTCTGGATTATCTGCGGGTCAGGGGAGTGCTGGCCGCATGAGGGAACCTGCCGTTGCCGGTGTGATCGGCTGGCCCATCAGCCATTCGAAATCGCCGCTGATCCACCGGTTCTGGCTCGGCAAGCTGGGCCTTGACGGCGATTACAGCCGCTTTCCGGTGCGGCCCGAACAGCTTGGCACGTTCGTGCGGGCGCTGCCCGTCATGGGCATGCGCGGTGTGAACGTGACGGTGCCGCACAAGTTGGCGGTGATGGCGCACTTGGATGGCCTGGCGCCGGAGGCAGTGGCGGTGGGCGCGGTCAACACCATTGTGGTCGGCAATGACCACCGCCTGATCGGGCATAACACCGATGCCGCCGGGATCATCGGCCCGGCTGGCGCGATCATGGCCGGGCGCCCGGTGCTGGTGATTGGCAGTGGTGGCGCGGCACGGGCTGCTGCCGCCGCTGCGCGCGACAGCGGCGCTTCGGCCTTGTGGGTGATGGCGCGCAATTACAATGCGGCGGGCGCCTTGCTGGCCGCATCCGGGTTGCCGGGCGGCGTGATGGCGATGGGCGATGTGCCGCCCGCCGATACCGGGCTGGTGTTCAACGCCACGACGCTGGGGATGGCGGGCCAGCCCGAGCTCAAGATCAATCTTTCAGCGTTGCCGGCGGATGCCGTTGTCTTCGATGCCGTCTATTTGCCGTTGGAAACGCCGTTGCTGGCCGCTGCCCATGCGCGTGGCCTGATCACCATCGATGGGCTCGATATGCTTATTGGCCAGGCGGCCGAAGCATTCAGGCTGTTTTTTGGGGCTGATCCGCCGCGCCGCTATGATGGCGAACTGCGAGCCATGCTGACCAAATGAGCCGCACCATCATCATCGGCCTCACCGGTTCCATCGGCATGGGCAAATCCACCGTGGCCGCGATGTTCCGCAAGCTGGGCGTGCCGGTGTTCGATGCCGATGCCGAAGTGCGGCGCGTCCAGGGCCCAGGCGGGCGGGCGCTGGCGGCGATCGAGGAACTGTTTCCCGGAACAACGCATGATGGCGGCCTGCACCGCGAGAAACTCGGCGCCGCCGTGTTCGGCGATCACACCAAACTTCGCGCGTTGGAACGGATCCTCCACCCGTTGGTGGCCGAGGCGCAGAGCGAATTCCTGGGCGCGCACCGCTTGAAGCCCGCCATCGTGCTGGATGTGCCCTTGCTGTTTGAAAAGGGCGGTTGGCGGCGCTGCCACATGACAGTGGTGGTCTCAGCGCCTTATCGCGTTCAGCGCGCCCGCGTGCTGGCCCGGCCGGGCATGACCCCGCAGAAATTCGCCGGCATATTGAAAGGCCAGATGCCCGATCGCGAAAAGCGCGCGCTGGCGGATGTGGTGATCGAAACCGGGCGCGGCCGACGCGAGACGTGGCTGGAAGTGAAACAGCTGATTGACGGCCTCTAAGGCTTGCCCCGCGCCGCCCAATCGCTACATGGGGACCATGCGCGAAATCGTCTGGGACACGGAAACCACCGGCATCATGCCAGGGGATGGCCATCGAATCGTCGAGATCGGTGCGGTGGAGATGATCAACCGCATGGTGACGGGCCGCACCTTCCACACTTATGTCGATCCGCAGCGACCGATGCCCAAGGATGCGGAGCGCGTGCATGGGCTATCGAGCGACTTTCTCACCGGGCAGCCCATCTTTGAACAGGTGGTCGATGGCTTCCTGGAATTCATCGGGGATGCGCCGCTGGTCGCTCACAATGCCGCCTTCGACATGGAGTTCCTCAACTGGGAACTGAAACGTGCCGGGATGCCGATCGTCCCGATGACCCGCGCCATCGACACGCTGGAGATCAGCCGCAAGGCCAACCCGGGCGCCAAGCACACGCTGGATGCGCTGTGCACCCGCTATGGCATTGATCTTTCAGCACGCACCAAGCATGGCGCGCTCCTCGATGCCGAACTGCTCGCCCGTGTCTATATCGAGTTGACCGGAGGCCGTCAGATCGGATTCGACCTTGCAACCGACACGGCTGGGGACGACACTCCTTACGAGCGGGTGAGTCTTGCCGCACGGGCCCACAATGCCAGCGAGGAGGAGCTGGCGCGGCATGCCAGTTTTGTGGCCGGCCTGAAGGACCCGCTCTGGCTGTCGTGACACCATTGACGGTGTGCACGGCCGAGTGAGGAGACAAGAAACATGGATATCCGGATTTCAGGGCACCAGGTTGATACCGGGGCTGCCTTTGGCGATCATGTGCGCGAACGATTGAGTGCGATGGTGGCGAAATATTTCCCGCGCGCCCTCTCTGCCCATGTCACGCTGGGCCCGGCCCCATATGGCCATTTCGCGTGCGATATCGTCATGCATGTGATGGCCGACCTGATCCTGAAGGGATCGGCACGCGCCGGTGATGCGCATATTGCCTTCGATGCCGCCGCCGAACGCATCGATAAGCAACTGCGCCGTTACATGCGCCGGCTGAAGGATCGGCACTCCCCGGCCGCCGGGCGGACTGCACCGCCGCTGGCCGAACTGCAACCGCTCGATAATGCCGAATACAAGGTGTTTGCTGCAGCGCCCGAAGATGCTGAATCGGAAGGCGATGCGCCGCTGATCATCGCTGAAACCCGGGTCGATATTCCCACCACCAGCGTCAGTGATGCCGTGATGATGCTTGACTTGCGCAACACGACAGCCTTGTTGTTCGTCAACAGCGCCACCGGCGCGCATAACATGGTCTATCGCCGGGAAGACGGCACCATTGGCTGGGTCGAACCCCGTGCCGATGCTGCCGCCCGCCCGCGCGAAATCGTACTGGCAGGATAGAACGGCGATGAATGCAGTATCTCAGGCTCCCGGCTTCGCCGGGTTGGTGCCGACCGGCGGGGTGATTCCCGAACTGCCGGTGCTGTCCAAAGATGCGGCATTGTTGACGCTGGCCCGCCATTCCGTTGATCTGGTGGGCCAGTCTGCCCTGCTGATCCATGAACGCCTGCGCACCCGCGAGGCGCTGGGCCCCACCGGGTTCGGCGGTGGCGTGGCCATCCCGCATGCGCGGCTGGCGGGCCTGCCCGATTGTATGGCCCTGGTGGCAAGGCTGCCGCAGCCGATCGACTGGGGCGCCGTTGATGGCCAGCCCGTTGATCTTCTGGTGCTGCTGCTGTCGCCCGAAGGCGCGGGCGCGGATCATCTGAAGGCCCTTGCCCGCATCAGCCGGGCGCTGCGCGATCCTGAATCGGTGCCGGCGCTGCGTGCCGCCGGTACCGCCGAAGCCATGATGGCCGCGTTGTCGGGCCAAGCGGCCGTCGCCGCCTGACGTGCATGAAGATGGCCCTCTGCCCCGGCTGGCCAGCCGGGTGCGGGTCGATGCGCTGATCCGCAGGGTCAACAGCGCCGGTGGCTTTGGCACCGTGCTGGCGCGCGGCGATGACGAAGCCGGCGCCATTGCCGTCGTTACACGTGATGCCGGCGAGGAAGCACTGCGCGCCGCGGTGCTGGGCGCGGTTGGCCGCTATGAATTTGCCGAACTGGCGCGCGGGGCCGACGTGCCTGCCTGGATCGAACGCGCCCGCCGCCGCGACCCAGATCTGTGGGTGATCGAACTGGATATCCCGCAGGCAGGGCAGTTCGTCGCCGAAATGCTCGACGGTGGTTGATTGCCCTGCCGTACATACGCTTCAACACTCACTATGGTTTCACAGGCTCCTCATGGCATCGGCAAGGCGGCTGCGCGTATCGCTGCAGTGCTGCTGTTCGCCGTCGCTGGCCCAGTACTCGCCGAAACCAGCCTGCCGGTTTTGCCCGGCGAAGATGATCGCGTGATGGCCGAAACCGCGGCCCCGGCGCCCGCTGGCCTGCCCGCGCTGGTGCAGATGGTCGCCGCCGCGCCTGCCGCTGCCGCCAGCGATGCCGAGTTGGATTGCTTGGCCACTGCCGTGTGGTTCGAAAGCCGCGGTGAAACCCTGGAAGGCCAGTTGGCTGTCGCCCAGGCCGTGGTCAACCGCGCCAAGTCCGGCCGCTGGGGTAAGGGCATGTGCGGCGTGATCAAGGCACCGCGCCAGTTCAATTTCAACGCTGCCCGCGTCCAGCGTTCCACCGCTACTTTCACAACCGCGTTGGCGGTTGCGCGCATCGCTGCTGCTGGGCTGTGGCACGATATTGCTGAAGGTGCCCACAGCTTCCATTCTGCCCGCCTCAATCCCGGCTGGCGCCTCGCCCGTGTGGCGAAGATCGGCAATCACGTCTTCTATCGTTGACGTGCCGGCCCTGCGGGGCTTGATGTTCCCTCAATGTTCCGACAAGACTGCGCGATGGCGCATGATCTTTCTGCAACCGACGTGCTGCGCGGCACCTGCCGCTGGCTGTTGCGCGCCGGTGTAAACCCGCTCGCCGAAGTGCCGCTTTCCGGGGGCCGTCGGGCCGACATCCTTGGAGTCGATGCAGCCGGCCGTCTGACACTGGTCGAGATCAAGATCAGCCTCGCCGATCTGCGCGGTGATCGCAAATGGCCGGATTATCTTGATCATTGCGATCGCTTCTTCTGGGCGGTGCCCGCCGGCCTGCCGACGGGCGATCTCAACACCCCGGCCTTCCGTCCAGAGCAGACCGGGCTCATCGTGGCCGATCGCTTTGATGCCGAAGCGGTGCGCGAGGCACCATGGCGCCCATTGAACCCTGCCCGGCGCAAGGCAATCACGCTCGCACTCGCCCGCCGCGCTGCTCACCGCTGGCTGGGCCTCGTCGATCCGGAAAGTGCGTTGCTGGGTTACGATTGATCCGGCCGGCTGCCGCCGGCTGCGATCCAGTCGCGCACCTTTGCTTCCAGCACCGCGAGTGGCAGCGCGCCGGTATCAAGGCAGACCTCATGGAAATCGCGCACATCGAACTTTGGCCCCAGCGCAACGGCGGCCTCGCGGCGCAGGCGGGCAAAGGTCAGCTCGCCGATCTTATAGGCACAGGCCTGGCCTGGCTGGGCGATATAGCGATCAATTTCCACCGCTACGTCGCGCGGCGCCATCGAGGTGTTGTCCAGCATATAGGCGATCGCCCGATCCCGGTTCCAGCCAAATTCATGCAGGCCGGTATCAACCACCAGCCGCACGGCGCGCAGCATCTCCATGTCGAGATGCCCGAACCAGGCCCAGGGATCGGCGAACATGCCCAGTTCGCGGCCAAGGGATTCGGCATAAAGCCCCCAGCCTTCGCTGTAGGCTGTGCTTCCGCCGCGCTTGAGGGTGTCGGGCAGCGTCTTGTCTTCGTTGACCAGCGTTACCTGATAATGATGGCCGGGGATGCCCTCGTGCAGCGTCAGCGTTTCCAGCGTGGGGATCGGCCGCGTATCAAGCATGGCCATGTTGAAGAACAGGATGCCCGGCGACACGCCATCGGGCGGACCGGCGCGATAATAGCCAGTGCCGCGCTGCCCGCCCAGGGCCGGTAGCGGCGCAACCTTGAACGGAGCGGATGGCCGGCGGTGGAACAGGCGCGGCATGGCTGGCCAGATGCGGGATTCGATCTCGGCAAAGCGGGCGATGAGCTCTTCTTGGGTCTTGCAGTAGAATTTCGGATCGGTACGGACATGTTCGAACAGCGATTTCAGGTCACCCGTCCAGCCAAGCTGCTTTCGCACGGTTTCGAATTCACCGCGGATGCGGGCCACTTCTGCAAGGCCCAGATCATGAATGGCCTGTGCCGCCATCGGGATAGTGGTGTGGCGCTCCAGCTCGAAGGCATAGAGCCGGTCACCATCCTTCGTCGCCGATCGGCCCGGGCCAACCGGCGTGGCCGGCAGATAAGTGCTGGTGAGAAAGTCCCGCCAGCGCGCATAGGCGGGCAGCACGGATCCCTTGACCATGCCCATATAGTCCACCTGCCAGCGTGACGTGCTGCTGGCCAGCACCGGTGGCATGCGCCCGATGGCGGCCATGAACGGCGTCTGGTCTGCCGGCAGCGCCAGCATGGCCTCCACCTGTTTCAGCACATTCTCCACCAGCACCCGTGATTGCACATGGCCGCTGGCCAGGCCTTGCTCCAGGCGTACGATGGCGCCGTCCATGTGCCAGGCGAACAGTCCCAGCCGCTCCAGCCCTGCTGCATAATCCGCCTCTGTCTCGAACAGCGCGCCGGGGCCGGCGACGAAATCCGGCAGCTCCACGTGCAGCCCGAAACTGGGGTTCAGCGCCAGCCGGCGTTGAATGGCAAACAGGCCGCTGTCATGCAGCTGGATCGCCTGCTGCACACTGCGGGCAAACACGTCGTAGGCAATGCGCTCGGCCGGGGTGAGCTCCGCGCGGTCAATTCCCGCAAGCTCGGTTGCTGCCTGCCGCTTGTTGGCCAGAGTGGCTGTCGCCCATTCGTCTGACAGCGGATCGATGAACACCGGCTCCCCGGCTGGGCGCCGACGTCCCGGCGGGCCGGTGGGCGACAGCGCGGCATCGGCTTGGGCGGCACGGGTCAGCAGACCAGCCAGCTTGGCCGAGGCGGTGGCCCCGAAACCAAGCGCAGGCGCGGCGGGCAGGACGGCCAACAGGCCAAGCGTGGTGCGACGGTTCAGCATAGCTGCATGGAAGCAGTATGCCACAGATTTGGAAAGGGGCTTCCGGCGCGTGACGTCAAGCGGGCTCCGGGCAAGGTACCGCCCGGCTGCGACTTACTTCGGGCTGCGCTTTGCCAAGATCCGCTGCAAGGTGCGCCGGTGCATTTTCAGCCGCCGCGCGGTTTCCGATACATTGCGATCGCACAGTTCATACACACGCTGGATATGCTCCCAGCGCACGCGATCGGCGGACATCGGTTCTGGCGGCGCTTCCGGGCGGGAGCTGCCATCGGCGGAGAGGGCGCGCACAATGTCTTCCGGATCGGCAGGCTTGGCCAAATAATCGATGGCGCCGGCCTTTACGGCCGCAACAGCGGTCGCCAGATTGCCATAACCGGTGAGCATGACGACGCGCACATCCGGGCTCATCGCACGCAGTTCGGCAACGAGATCGAGACCGTTGCCGTCTTCCAGACGCATGTCGACGACAGCATGGGCGGGTTTCAGCCGAGCGGCTTCCACCCGGGCTTCCTGCAGGCTGCCAACCGACGTGACGGCAAAGCCCTTGCGTGCCAGCAGCACGGAAAGCCGCTGCCGGAAGGGGGCATCATCGTCCACCAGCAACAGCGGTCGGCCCTCGGTCTCTGGTACACTGGCCATGGTCATTGCTCCTGTCCTTGCCCCTGGGGGTCATTAAACTCAAACTCTTCCCTTGGCCAGCGCACCTCCACCCGGGCACCGCCTTCGGGCTGGTTGGAAAAGGCCAGCCGGCCGCCGGTACGCTCGATCAGCGTGGTGGCGATGAATACGCCAAGACCGGTGGAATCGGATTTCGACCGCGATGGACCCAGGATAGGCTCGCCCAGGCGGGGCAGCAGATCGGGCGGAAAGCCAAAGCCATCGTCCACCACTGCGACGCGGATTTCAGACGGGGTGATGAAGGTCTCCATCCGCACTTCGGTGCCGGCGTGGCGCACGGCGTTGGAGACCAGATTGTTGAGCGCGTGCAGGAGTTCGGGTGAGCGTTGCACCAGCGGCTGTGGCCCGGAGACAACGACCTGCACCGGCACGCGCGCCGGCTTCACGCTTTGCGCCACTTCGTGCAGCAGCAGATCCAGGGTCAGGATGGCGAACGGGTCCTCGGCTTCGGCGCGGGTGGAAAGATCTTTCATGATGCGCCGGCTGCGCGCGGCCTCGGCGGCGAGCAGGCGGATATCCTCGCCGAAATCGGGATCGTCGCCCAATTCCTCTTCCAGGCTATGCGCGATCAGGCTGATCGAACCCAGCGGCCCACCTAGCTCATGCGCAGCCGCCGCAGCCAGGCTGCCCAGCGCGTTCATGCGGGCTTCGCGGGTGAGCGCGGCTTCAGTTGCCACCAATGCCCGGGCCCGCGTGCGCGCTTCAGCTGAGACCATCCACAGATAGGCAGCCAGGAAACCGATGGCGAGGCCATAGGCGATGACGTCGCCAACGCGGTAGATCAGCGGAAATTCTGGCGGTGGCCCGTTCCATGGCAGGGGTTGCGCCCACAGCCAGATCACCACCAGCACCGCCAGTGTCAGCGCCAGCAGCGGTGCCATTTCCCGCGCAGTGAGCAAAGTGGCGGCAATGGTGACCGGCACGATGAGCAGCAGTGAAAACGGATTAGCCAGCCCGCCGGTGAGGAACAGCAGCACCCCGGCCTGGATCAGATCGAACGACAGGTGCAGCGCCAGTTCGCGCCCGGTCATTCGTTCCGTGCGTTCGTAGAGCGTCGAAAGGCCGAAGTTGAGGATGACCGACGCGCCCACGGCGGCCAGCAGCGATCCCCAGGGCAATGGATAGCCAAACCACAGCCCAACCACCAGCAGCGTGGTGAACTGGCCCAGGATCGCGATCCAGCGGATGCCGGCCAGCGTGCGCACGCGCACCCCGGGGCGATCAAAGGCAGAAGCCGCGATGGAGGGCCTTTCCATCTTCATGCCCTAGCCGCCGCAAGCCCGTTCGCACATGCGGCGTGTCGTTCCACGTGCCGCCGGGCGGGCATGCTCAGAGCGATGGCCCCTGCACACGGCCGGTGGCCTTCACCGGAACGTCTTTCAGCAGTTTGGTGATGCTGGCGGCGCGGGGATCGCTGGTGGCCACGGCCCGCGCGCTGATGCCGCTGTTGTCGGCAATGTCGGGATTGGCACCGGCATCGATCAATGCCTTGGTCAGGGCAAGATCACGTGCCTGCACAGCTTTCAGGATCGCGGTTTCGCCCAGTCGATTCTGGGCGTTCACCTGCGCCTTCAGCCGGATCAGGGTCGCGGCGCCTTCGCTCCAGCGGCTAATGGCGGCGAGGATCAGCGGGGTGTTGCCCTCGCGGTCCTTGAGGTTGAGGTTGGCGCCCTTCTGGTAGAGCAGGCCCAGCCAACCAAGATCACCGCGGCGGGTGACGATATGGATGCCGGCTTCCCCGGTATCGGCGTCGCGGGTGTTCACCACGGTGGTGCCGGGTTGGTCGGCCAGTTCGATGGCCTTGTTGACGTCGCGGTCTTTCACCGCCTTGATGAAGTTGTAGCTGTCGGAAAACTGCGCGGCGGCCGGCGTAGCCGCCACCATCGCTGTTGCCAGCATCACCAGAACCAGAAGTCGCTGCAGAAGTCCTTGGCACATCATCGACAAGCTTCCACCTTTTGCCTATGCCCCTAAAGGCCATGATAGCGCATAGCCCCATCAATCGCCCATGAACAGGTCCAAGAATCTGCGGCTCTGGCTGGTGCTGGCGATGGCGCTGCTGCTGGCGGCTGGCTTGGGCTGGATGCGCTTTTCCACGCCTCCAGCGCCGCCCGGCAATCTGGCGGGCGCCAGCCTGGGCGGGCCGTTCACGCTCACCAATCAGGATGGGCAAACGGTGCGCGACACGGATTTTGCCGGGCGCTGGCGGCTGATCTATTTCGGCTATGGCTTCTGCCCCGATGTTTGCCCCACCGATCTGGCGCTGGTCGGGCGCGGTCTGCAGGCGTTCGAAGCGCAGGAGGCTGGCCGCGCAGCTAATGTGGCGCCAATCTTCATCACCATTGATCCGGAGCGCGACACGCCGGCCGTTCTGAAGCCCTTCGTGGCGGCCTTTCACCCGCGTCTTGTCGGCCTGACCGGCACCCCAGAACAGATCACCGCAGTGTCGCGCCGCTTTGGGGTGTATGCCAAGCGCATGGATACCGGCGATCCCCAGAACTACCTCATGGATCACAGCGCCATGGTCTATCTGTTCGACCCGGAAGGCAAGCCGGTCGCTTTCTTGCCGCATCAGGGGCTCACGGCAGACGCCGTCACCGCATTGCTGGCCACCCATGTCCGATAAGCCGTTCTGGGAAACCACCCCGTTTCACCACATGACGCGGGCACAATGGGAGAGCCTGTGCGATGGCTGCGGTAAATGCTGCGTGCACAAGCTGGAAGATGAAGACACCAACGAGGTCTTCCCCACCAACGTTTGCTGCCGCCTGCTCGATACGCGCACCGCACAGTGCAGCGACTATCGCAACCGCAAGGCGTTGGTGCCGGAATGCGTGCGGCTCACGCCAGGCAAGCTCGATGATCTCGATTGGCTGCCGGAAACCTGTTCCTACCTGCGTGTTCACCGCGGCCAGGGGCTGGCACCGTGGCACCACCTGATCACCGGTGATCGCGGGTCCATCCACCGCGCCGGCCAATCCGTTGCTGGCCGTGTGATCAGCGAGGATCACATTGGTGATCTTGAAGACTTCATCATCGATAAGCCGCTGTAAGACCCGTTTATGCTGCGCTGGCGACGCCCCCAATTGCCCGAAGAACTGATCATCGCTGGCCGTCCTGTGCCGGTGGTTGCCACCCGCCGGCCCATGGCGCGCGGGGTGCGGCTGCGCGCCAGCGCCATCAAGGGCCGCATCGAAATCAGCCTGCCGCCGCGCGGCGGGGAGGACGTGGGTGCCGCCCTGCTCAAGGCCCACCACGCGTGGATCGAAGCGCAGGTGGCAAAATGGCCAGCGCCGATCCCGTTTGCGCCCGGTGCGATCATCCCCGTCGATGGCGCGCCGATGCGCATCGACTGGCAGGCCGATCACCCTCGCACCCCGGTGCTGGCCGGCGATGCCTTGCGCGTTGGTGGGCCGCTGTCGCTGCTGTCTGGTCGCATCGAACGCTGGCTCAAGGCCCGGGCGCTTGCCAATCTGGAGCCGGCCACCCGCCGCCTCGCTGATCAGCTCGGCCGGCCGCTGGCGCGGATTTCGGTGGGCGATACCAGCAGCCGCTGGGGCAGTTGTGCCGGCGCCCGGTCAGGCGACGGCGCCCGTATCGCCTACAGCTGGCGGCTGGTGTGTGCGCCCGAATGGGTGCGCTTTGCCATCGTGGCGCACGAGGCGGCGCATCTGGTTCACCAGGATCACAGCCCGGCCTTCCACGCCCTGAACCGCCAGCTTGATCCGCGCGCTGGCGAGGCCCGACGCTGGCTCGCCCGGCATGGCGCCGCGCTGCACTGGGTGGGGCGCGAAGCCTAGAGCGGATGGCCCAGCCAGGCGGCGATGGCAGTGCCGAAATCGGGCTTGGTGACGGCGCTCATGTGGTTGCCGCCAATATCGACAAGCGCAGCGTTGGGCAGTTCCATGGCCAGCGCCGGTGCGGAGCCATTGTCTTTGTCATCCACCCCGCACAGCACCAGGCAGCGGGTTTCGATCCCGCGCAGCATTTCGATCGGCGTCGAAACAAACGTGTCGAGCAGCAGGCCAACGGCGGTGGTGTCCACCTTGTTCTGTTTCATGAAGGCCGCGGCAAAGGCTTCCGGGCTGCCGCCGGGCCAGCCATCGGGCTGACGCACGACCTGCTTGAAGAAATCCGCCCGCTGGGTGCCGCCGATCAGCCCTTCCAGCCCCATGCCGGAAATGATCACCTTGCCCGGCCGCAGCCCGCGCGCCAGCAGCCGCACCAGCGTGCGGGCGCCCATCGAATAGCCGGCGATATCGAAATCGGTCAGGCCCAGTTGGGCAATCAACGCCTCGATATCCATGGCCAGCACGTCAGGTGGATAGGCGGCGGCATCATGCGGCGCGGCGCTGTGCCCGTGGGCGCGGAAATCCGGCATGATCACCCGATAGCCGGCGCCGGCTATCTCGGCCGCGGCGCCATAGCGCCGCCAATTCATCTCGCCGCTGGAAAACAGCCCGTGCAGCAGGATGATCGGCCGGCCTTCGCCGATTTCGACAACGGCAATCTCCGCCCCGTCGAAGCCGCCAAAACGAGGTTGCGCCATTACCGGCCCTTTTCGGCGCGGGCAGCAGCCACGGCGTCCTTCAGCCGGTCAAACCCCACCGCGCCCGACAGGATGCGGTTGCCGATGATGTAACTCGGCGTGCCGGTTAGCCCCAGCTCACGGCCCAGCACCAGGTTCTTGTCCACTTCGGCCTTCAGTGCGGCATTCTTCAGATCGGCGGTCACCTTGTCTTCGGAAAGGCCCAAGCCCTTCACGATGCCCATGGTGCGGGCCAGGCTCAAACGGCCAGGGCTGTCGAACATGGCGTCGTGGAACTTGCGATACCCCTCCTGTGTCGCTGCTGACAGGCTGGCCATCGCCGCTTCGGTGCTGGCCGGCGAAAGCACCGGGAAATCGCGATAAATCACCATCAGCTTCGGGTCTTCACGCACCAGCTTTGCCACATCGGCGTGGCCCTGCCGGCAATAGGGGCAGGCATAATCGAAGAACACCACCAGCTTCACATCGCCATTAGGATTGCCGGCGGTTGCACCAGGGAAGGGCGTTTCCAGCGCGCTGCGGCTGGCGGCCAGTGCCTTGCGCGCTTCGGCCTGCTCCAGCCGGGCGACGGCTTCCGGGATGATCTCCGGGTGATTCAGGATATAATCGCGCACGATGGCTTCGATCTCGGCCCGATCGGGGCGCTCTTTCGTCTGCCCTGCGGCCAGCGCCGCGCCGGCACCCACGCCCGCACTGGCCAATCCCACCGCGATAACAGCGGCCATGCTCAACTGCCGGCTCCAGAATCCTGCCATAAGATTATCTTTTCTTCCGTTTCTGCTGTTCCAGCGCGTCGCCGGCCACCAGCATGATGTCGTCTGCCCGGATAGAGTCGGGCGTGCCGGCCGGCAAGCCCGCCCGTGCCAGGCGCGCGTTCATCATCGCCCCCATGGCATTGCCTTCAAGGCTGAAGCGCTCTGCCGCTGCCAGCGCCGCACGTGGCTTGTCACCACGCCGGTCATAGATCACGCCCAACTGGTACCAGGTGAAGGGATTCTCGCGGTCCAGGCTCACGGCCTTGCGCAGCAAGGGCTCGGCTTCGGCCTGCAGCTTGGGGTCTTCGCTCGTCACCAGCGCGTGGCCCAACAACGTGATGATCATCGGCTCGAACGGCGCCCGCTCGACCGCGCGGCGCAGCACTGGCAGGCTGTTGGCCACTTTACCGGATTCGAGCAGGATCTGGCCTTCCAGTTCCAGATAATAGGGATCGTAGGGGTTCAATGCGACAAGCCGGGCCGCTTCCGTCATGGCCTGATCGGGGTGGCCGGAACGGTGCCACGCATAGGCGCGAGCATAAAGTGCGGCGGCGGTGTTGGTGCCTTCCGGATATTGCTGCATCACCCGCGGCGGCTCTTCCACAAAGCCGATCAATTTGCCCTTGATACGCTCGAACTTGGCCTGCAGCGCCTTGTCGGGCGGCGTGTTCCAGGCTGGGTCCTTCTCATAGACAGAAAGCAGATTGGCGACGCGCGTCGACGACAGCGGGTGGGTGCGCGCATATTCATTGTCCTGCGGGATGGCGAGGCGAAACTCCTGACCCTGCAGCTTGCGAAAGAAGGCAATACTGCCCTTGCCCGAAATCCCGGCCTTCGACAGGAACATCGCGCCGGCCTGATCGGTGCGGCTTTCCTGATCGCGGGTGAAGGCGAGGAACTTGCCCTGCGCCGCTGCGGTGCCCAGTCCCAAAATCGCCATGCCGGCTTCGCCCGCACCTGCAGCCACTGCCAGCGCCGCCCCCACCAACGACAACAGCGAAATCTTGCTGGCAGGCCCGGCACCTTCGCCAAAGCGCACATTGTGGCCAGCCGCGATATGGCCCAGCTCGTGCGCGATCACGCCCTGCAGCTCGTTCACATTGTCCGCCGCCGTGATCAGGCCGGAATGGATGAACACATTCTGCCCGCCAGTCACAAAAGCGTTGATGGAAGGATCACCAACCAGCACAAACTGCACGCTGCGCGGATCAAGCCCCGCCGCATCGATCAGCGGCCGTGAAATCTCGCGGAAAAACGCCTCGGTTTCGGCGTCGCGCAGAATGGACTGCGCCCAGGCCGGGCCGGGAAGGAGCGCCAGGGCCAGCGCCAGCAGAGAAACAAGGATGCGCATGCGTCTTCCCCTTGCCTAGCATAGTTGAACTTGCGGTGAAGGGGTGCGGCCATAACGAACCGCTGCCGGAACGCAGGCTCCCTTTTTCAGGCCGCCTTGAGTGCCCGAGCCCGACGGCGCTGCACCGACGACCCAAGGCCCAGCGCTTCGCGATACTTGGCCACCGTCCGACGGGCAATGTCGAAACCCTCGCCGATGAGCAGTTCGACGAGCTTGTCATCCGAGAGCACATCCTCGCCCTCGGCTGCGATCAGTCGGGCGATGCGGTCTTTCACGGCAAGGGCCGACGCGGTTTCGCCATCGCCGGAGCTGACACCGGAGGTGAAGAAATATTTCAGCTCATACTGGCCGCGTTCGCACAGCAGATATTTGTTGCTCGTCACCCGGCTCACGGTCGATTCGTGCATTTCGATCAGCTCAGCGATCTGGCGCAGGGTCAGCGGCTTCAGCTGGCTGACCCCGTGCTCGAAAAACCCCTGTTGCAGGCGCACGATTTCGGTGGCGACGCGGATGATGGTGCGGGCGCGTTGATCAAGCGCCTTCAGCAGCCAGTTGGCGCTGGCCACGCATTCATTCAGGAAGCCATGGGTGGCCTTGTCCGCTCCGCTGGCGAGTTCGCTGTGATAGTCGCGATCGATGATCAGGCGCGGCAGCGTCGCCTGGTTCAGGCTGATCTGCCAGCTGCCGTCCGTGCCGCGCGTCACGAACACATCAGGCACCACCGGCGTGCCGGTTTCCCCGCCATAACGCAGGCCGGGCTTGGGATCATAGGATTTCAGTTCGCGGATCATGTCCACGATATCCTCGCGGTCCAGTTTGCACAGACGCATCAAGCCGGCCATGTCGCCGCGCGCCACCAGATCGAGATTGTTGAGCAGCTTTTCCATCGCCGGGTCGCAGCGATTGGCAGCGCGGGCCTGGGCAATCAGGCATTCCGATAGGCTGCGCGCGGCAACACCGGCCGGATCGAACATCTGCACCTCGCGCAGCACCGCTTCGGCCCGCGCCGGCGACACGTCCAGCCGGTCCGCAATCTCCTCCAGCGGTTCGACCAGATAGCCGGCTTCATCAAGCCCATCGATGATGAAGCGGGCAATGGCCAGATCGATGCCGTCAAAGCGGGCTGTTGCCTGTGCTTCCAGCACTTCGGTCAGCCCGGCTTCGCCACCGGCCATCCGCTCGAAATCCGGGCCGTCGTCCTCGCTGCCGGCCTGCGCCGCGCGTTCACCCCAATCCGCGGGCTGGTCCGCCGTGCAGTCATGATGGAAACGCTCACCGGTGTAATCGGCCTCTAACGGGCCATCGCCGCCGCCGATGCCATCACGCAGCAAGGCTTCGAGCCCCGCGCTGCTGGCATCGTCAAATGCGGGGTCAAACACAGGCAGGGCATCGGGCGGTGCGTCCACCCCGCTTGGCCCGGCCGGTTCCTGCGGCTCGGCGGCATCGCCGGCGGCGAGCAGGGGATTGCGCTCCAGCTCCTCGGCGATCCAGCCTTCCAGTTCGACATTGGTCAGTGTCAGCAGCTTGATCGCCAGCTGCAGCTGCGGGGTCATCACCAGCTGCTGCGATTGCCTCAGCTCAAGGCGCGGCCCCAAGCCCATTTCAGCCCCCGCTATGCCCCAGCCAGATCACAGGGTGAAATCCTCGCCCAGATAGACACGGCGCACGGTTTCATCGGCAACCAGCGCTTCCGGCGTGCCTTCGAACAGCACGCGGCCATCATAGATGATGCAGGCGCGATTCACGATTTCCAGCGTTTCGCGCACATTGTGATCGGTAATCAGCACGCCGATATCGCGGGCGCGCAGCTGCACCACAAGCGCGCGAATATCGGCGATGGAGATGGGATCGATGCCGGCAAACGGCTCATCGAGCAGCATGATCGACGGATTGGCGGCCAGCGCCCGGGCAATCTCCACCCGGCGCCGCTCCCCGCCCGAAAGCGCCATTGCCGGCGCTGCACGCAGGCGGGTGATGTTGAATTCGCCCAGCAGTTCTTCCAGCCGTGCAGAGCGCGCCCGGGCATCGGGCTCCGCCACTTCCAGCACGGCCATGATGTTCTGTTCCACAGTCATGCCGCGGAAGATGCTGGTTTCCTGCGGCAGATAGCCAAGGCCGAGTGCGGCGCGGCGGTACATTGGCAGGCCGGTGATATCATGGCCATCCAGCAGGATACGGCCCGAGTCCGGCATTGCGAGACCCATGATCGAATAGAAACAGGTGGTCTTGCCGGCGCCATTGGGACCCAGCAGGCCGACAACTTCGCCCCGCCGCACCGAAAGCGACACGTCGCGCAGCACGACCCGCTTGTCATATTTCTTGCCGATGCCATCAACCGAAAGCCCACGCAGCACGGGGCCGCCCGCTTGCTCGCGCTGCTGTTCGCGTTGTTCCATTACCTCGGTATCGGCCATCATTGAATCTGCTCCAGCCAATTGGCGCGAAATTTGCATGTCTGAGTGTAAACTATCGTGAATGCGTCGCCACGCCAAGGCGGCTAAGTGGCGAAACCCGTGATTTCTGTTGCCAATCCGGAGCATTTGCAGGAACAGCCCCGGCCATCATGGGCGCGGCGTTGAATTTTTCCGATCCGGCGATGCTGGCCTTGTTGCTGGGCGCTGGCCTTTGGGCGGGCGCCCAGAATGCCTTGGCGGGCGGCGGCAGCTTCATAACCTTGCCGGCCCTGATCGCTGCCGGGCTGGATCCCAAACTGGCCAATATCACCTCCACCATGGCGCTTTTTCCCGGCCAGATCACCACCGGCATCGCCGGACGAAAACTGGTTGCCGGGGCCGATCGTCTGTCATTCAAGGCACTGGCCGTCATCGCGCTTATCGGCGGGGTGGCCGGAGCATTGCTGCTCAATGCGACTCCCACACGTGTGTTTGCCGCCATGGTGCCGTGGCTGGTGCTGTTGGCCACCGCGGTGTTTGCCTGGGGCAGCTTTGGCCCGAAGAAGTCCGCCGACCGCCCGCCGCCACCGGCGTGGGTGACCGTGCTCACCCAGTCGACCATCGGGATCTACAGCGGCTTTTTTGGGGGCGGTGCCGGCATCATGACATTGGCCAGCCTCACCATCGCCGGCCTGCCGGTACGGTATGCCGGTGGTACCAAGAATGTGCTGGTCTCCCTGTCCAACACCACGGCAGCCATCCTGTTCGCGCTCACCGGCAATGTCGCCTGGATGCACGCGCTGGTGGTCGGCATCGGCGCGATGGCTGGCGGCTATGTCGGCGCGAAGGCACTGGCAGTGGTGCCGGAAAAGTTCCTGAAAATCGCGGTGATCTTTATCGGCCTCGGCCTGACAGTTGGGCTGTTCCTGCGCGCCTAACGGCGCTGCCCATATTCATCGATCAGCACCTCGCGCCGGCCAACGTGATCGGGGCGGCTCACGAACCCGTCCTGCTCCATCCGTTCGATCAGGCGAGCGGCGTTGTTGTAGCCGATGCGCAGGTGGCGCTGGATGAAGCTGGTGCTGGCCTTTTGCGCCTTGGCCACGACGTCGATGGCCTTCGCATACGCGTCCGCCTCCTCATCGCCGCTGCGACCGCCGGAGAGCCCCGCACTGGCCAGATCGAGCTGGCCATCAAGATCTGTCGGTTCTTCGGTGACGGCCTCGACATAATCCGGCACGCCCTGTGCTCGCCAGAAATCGGCGACCGCTTCCACCTCGCCATCTGAAACGAACGGGCCGTGGACGCGCACCAGTTTGCCGCCAGCCATCCACAGCATGTCGCCCTTGCCTAATAGTTGCTCGGCGCCAGGTTCGCCCAGGATGGTGCGGCTGTCGATCTTGCTGGTCACCTGGAAACTGATTCGCGTCGGCAGGTTCGCCTTGATGACGCCGGTGATCACATCCACCGACGGGCGCTGCGTCGCCATGATCAGATGGATGCCGGCGGCACGGGCCTTTTGGGCCAGGCGCTGGATCAGGAATTCCACTTCCTTGCCCGCCGTCATCATCAGATCGGCCAGCTCGTCCACTACCACCACGATCAGCGGCATCGGCTCGAAATCGAGCACTTCCTCCTCGATGATCGGCGCTTCGGTTTCTGGGTCCCACCCGGTCTGCACACGGCGCACGAAGGGTTTGCCGGCGGCCTGCGCTTCCCGCACCTTCTGGTTGAAGCTGGCGAGGGAGCGCACGTTCAACTCGCTCATCTTGCGATAGCGGTCTTCCATCTGCTCCACGGCCCATTTCAGCGCGCGGATGGCCTTGGGCGGATCGACAACGACGGGCGCCAGCAGATGCGGAATCCCGTCATACATCTTCAGTTCCAGCATCTTGGGATCGATCATGATCAACCGGCACTGGGCCGGGGTCATGCGATACAAGAGCGAGAGGATCATGGCGTTGAGGCCGACGGACTTGCCCGAACCGGTGGTGCCGGCGATCAGCAAGTGCGGCATCGGCGCCAGATCGGCGACCACCGGAATGCCGGCGATATCCTTGCCCAGCACCAGCGGCAGCGTGACCGACCTGCTATCAAAATCGGCGCTGCCCAGCAGTTCGGAAAGCGACACCGTCTCACGCACCGGATTGGGTAGTTCGATGCCGATCACGTTCTTGCCCGGCACAACGGCCACGCGTGCCGATTGCGCGCTCATCGAGCGGGCGATGTCATCAGCCAGGCCGATCACCCGGCTGGCCCGGATACCTGGCGCCGGTTCCAGTTCGTACATGGTAACGACCGGGCCGGGGCGCACTTCGCCAATGCGGCCGCGCACGCCGAAATCTTCCAGCACGCCTTCCAGCAGCCGCGCATTCTGTTCCAGCGCGGCCGCATCGATGCGCGCACGCGGCGCAGAGGGCGGCGGCGTCAGCAGGTCGAGACCCGGTAGCACGGCGGCATCACCCAGATCGAGCGACTTCTGCTTGTCGCGCACGTCACGCCCGCTGCGGCTGGGCCGCTCCGGCTGTTCCAGCACAACTGTTGGGCCAGGCTCCGGATCGGTGGTGAGTTCGGCTTCGGCCTTGGGCGGTTTGCGTGTTGGCTTGGGTAACACGATGTTGCCCGGCTCCGCTTCGGCGTCCGGGTTCCACAGGCGCTGGCCGGCGGCGATGGCATCGCCCACCGTCTCGCGACTGATCGCGCTGCCCCAGACCAGGCAGGCCAGACCCACCGGTGCCAGCAGAATGGCTAGCACCCCCCCCACCGACACATCGGCCAATTCCGGAATCGCTTCTGCGGCGTCTGCCGCTGCCGCCAGGCCCTGGCCCAGCAAGCCGCCCGGCCCTGCCGGCGCGCCCATAGCGGAAAATCCGAAACCGCCAGCCGCAAACGCCAACAGCAAGACGCCGGCAAGGCTGCCACCGGCCATGCGCGGCACTGGCACCGGTTCTTCGCGGCCAACGCGCCACCCCGCCAATACCAACGCCGGGCTGAGCAACAGCACCGGCCAGCCCGCCAGTTGCAGCAACAGATCAGCAAAATGCGCGCCGATACTGCCCATCCAGTTGCCCACCGGGCGCGCCGTGGCGGTATTGAACGAGGGATCCGCCGGGGAATAGCTCAACAGCGCCAGCACCAGCGCCACGCCAATCAGGGCCACCGCCCCGCCGGCGGCCACGCGCGCCGCCACCCGCAGCGCCAGCGCCGAAACGAGGCGCAGCCGCAGCAGCCAGGCGGGTCCACCGGGGCTGCTGCGCTTGGGGGCAGGTGCTGCCCGAGTGGCCATTGCGGTTGCGCCTTTCAATGCGATGCGTCGCCCTTGGCATGTTCACCATTTGAGCACTACCTAAAGATGAATCAGGCCATGACTCCGGTCAAGCATACTCTTGGGAAAACCGACTGTGGCCCGGACATCATGTCCCGCTTGGGGGAATCGCGCAGGTCGGCTAGGAAGCCAGTATGACGATGGATGCAGACGTGATCATCATCGGTGGCGGCCTGGTTGGCGCCACATTGGCGCTGGCCCTGGCCAGGCATGATGTGACGAGCATCGTCGTCGACGCGCAGGATCTGGACAGCACCACCCTTCCGGCCTTCGATGGCCGCGCCACCGCCGTGGCCAGCGCGTCGGCGCGCATGCTGCGCGCCTTGGGGCTGGGCGATATCCTCGATACCCACGGCTGCCCGATCCGCGAGATTCGCGTGACCGACGCCGCCCACCCGCAATATCTGCATTTCGATGCTGGCGAGGAGAACGACCCGCTCGGCACGATGGTGGAGAATCGTTGGCTCCGCACCGGCCTGTTGCGCGCGGTGCGGGAATGCCCGGAAGTCACGCTGCTCGCCCCGGTCACTGTCGCCGATCTGGCGCGCGATGATCATGCCGCCACCCTCACCTTGGCCGATGGCCGCGAGTTCCGTGCGCCGTTGGTTGTGGCCTGCGATGGCCGTCGCTCCGCCACCCGCGAAGCCGCCGGCATTCCGTTTGCCACCTGGCAATATGATCACGCCGCGCTGATCACCATGGTGGCGCACACGGTGCCGCACGAGAATATCGCCTGCGAACTCTTCTACCCGTCGGGCCCGCTGGCGCTGCTGCCGATGCGCGACACCGACGATGGCCGGCCGCGCACCGCCATCGTATGGACGATTGACCGCAAGCATATGGACGCCGCGAAGAAGCTGGGCCCCAAGCAACTCGCTGCCGAAATCGCCGCCCGCATCGACGGCACCATGGGTGAAATCGAAGTGATTGCCCCGCAAGCGGTGTGGCCGCTCGGCTATCACCACGCCGCCCGTTACACCGACACGCGCCTGCTACTGCTCGGCGATTCTGCCCACGGCATCCACCCGATCGCCGGCCAGGGTCTCAACATGGGCTTCCGCGATGTCGCCGCCGCAGCTGAAGTGCTCACCAACGCCGCGCGCTCCGGCCTTGATCTGGGCAGCCCCGATGTGTTGGCGCAAATCTCGGCGTGGCGCCGCTTTGACAACAGCTTGGTCTGTGCTGTCACCGATGGCCTCAACCGCCTGTTCGCCATTCCCGGCCGCACCCCCAGCCTGGTGCGCCGTTTCGGCCTCGCCTCTGTCGAACGCATGCCGCCCTTGAAGCGTTTCTTCATGAATCAGGCCCGCGGCGAAACCGGCAAGCTGCCGGCGCTGCTCAAGGGCGAACTGGTCTAGCGAATTGCAGCGTTGCGGCGCCCGGCGGCTGGCCACAGGTTGCCGGCCATGATCGATCGTGACGCAATCCTCGAAAAATATCGGCTAGAGCGGGACAAGCGCCTGCGCCCCGAAGGCAATGCGCAATATGTGCGGCTGGCAACGCATTTCCCGCAGATGTTGGGCGATCCCTACACGCCACGCAAGGAACGCGCGCCGGTCACCGATCATGTGCGTTTTGCCATGGTTGGCGGCGGGTTTGCCGGGCTGTGCACTGGCGCCCGCCTGGCACAAGCGGGGATCACCGATTTCCGCCTGATCGATGCCGGCGGCGACGTGGGTGGCACCTGGTACTGGAACCGCTACCCCGGCGCGCAATGCGACACGGCCTCGATCATCTACATGCCGCTGCTGGAAGAAACCGGGCATATCCCGACCGAGAAATATGCCCACGCCCCCGAAATCCAGGGCCAGGCCAAGAAGATCGCACAGACGTTCAATCTCTGTGAAAAGGCGCTGTTCCACACCGAGGTGAACTCCTGCACCTGGGATGAGGCCAAACAGGTCTGGGTGATCGAGACCGACCGCGGCGATCACTTCACCGCCGATTTCGTTGGCATCGGCACTGGGCCGTTGAACGTGCCGAAACTGCCCGGCATCCCCGGCATCGAGACATTCAAGGGCCACCAGTTCCACACCAGCCGCTGGGATTATGGCTATACCGGCGGTTCGGCTGAAGGCGCGCCGATGGACGGGCTGGCGGGCAAACGCGTCGCCATCATCGGCACCGGCGCCACCGCCGTCCAGTGTGTGCCGCACTTGGCGCGTTATGCCGGCGAATTGTTCGTGGTGCAGCGCACGCCTTCAAGCGTGGACGTGCGCGCCAATGAACCCATTGATCCCGACTGGTTCGAATCCATCGCCACGCCGGGCTGGCAGACGCGCTGGCTGGAAAACTTTGCCGGCAATGTCGGTATGGGCGGCGCGTCGGAAGACTGGGTGAAGGATGGCTGGACCGACCTGTCGCGCCGCATCCGCAGCCGGGTGATGAGCCTGCCGCCTAGCGAATGGAACCCGGAAAACATGATGAAGGCCTGGGAAATGGCCGATCATGAAAAGATGGAGGAAATCCGCACCCGCGCGGTGACGGTGGTGGAAGACCGCAAGACCGGCGAGGCGCTGCAGGCCTGGTATCGCCAGCTGTGCAAGCGGCCCTGCTTCCATGATCAATATCTGCAGGCCTTCAACCGGCCCAGCGTCACCTTGGTTCACACCGATGGCAAGGGTGTCGAGCGAATCGACGAAACCGGCCTTTGGGTGGACGGCGAGCACTATGAAGTGGACTGCATCATCCACTCCACCGGCTTCGAAGTCGGCACCCCCACCGAAGAACGCACCGGTTTCGATCCGGTTGGCAAGGGCGGCCAGAAGCTCTCCGCGGCGTGGAGCGACGGCATGCGGACGCTGCATGGTCTGAACAGCGCCGGTTTCCCCAACCTGTTCCTGGTGCAGTTCGCGCAGGCGGCCAATTTCATCGTCAACGTGCCGCACAACTGGATGGAAACCGGCACCAGCATCGCCGCCATCGTGCGCCATATGACCGATCATGGCCTGAAGACGATGGACGTGGCCGAAAAGGCCCAGGAAGACTGGGTGAAGCTGCTGCTGTCCGGCCCCGGCATGATGATCAACAGCCCGGATTGCACACCCGGCTATTACAACAACGAAGGCCAGCCCATGGATGACCGCGCCAAATATGCGGTGGGCTATCCGGCCGGGCCGAACGCGTTTTTCAGCTACATGCGGGGCTGGCGGTCAGACGGGCAATTCAAGGGGCTGCGCTTCGATTAACCGGTTGTCGGCAGGAACTCGCGCGCGGCCTCTGCCAGCAGGATCGGCACGCCGTCGCGGATCGGATAAGCGATGCCGGCCGTGTCGTTGACCAGTTCTTGGGCGGACCGATCATGGCGCAGCGGCTGCTTGGTCTGCGGGCAAACCAGATGGGCCAACAGACGCGGATCGAGCGCGGAACCGCTCATTGCAGACGGCCACTGCTGCCGCTGCCCCCGATTCCATTGGGCCCAACCGCGAAACTCATCAGCGCGGCCAGCGTTTGCGCGCGCTCGGCCAGGGTGGGCGCTTCCAGAAGCGCCTGCTTTTCGGGCGGATCGAACGGCAGCGCGCCGGCCAGCGCCGTCACCAGCCCTTCATCGTCAGCCGATTGCACCGCCTCCCAATCGGCGGCGAGCCCGCGCGCATCAAGATAGGGGCGCAGCGCGTCTTCCAGGCTGGCGCGGCTGGCGGCATCCAACGATTCTTCCTCAGCCCGGTCATCGGCAAAGCCGTGATAATCGGTCATGACCTGGCGATAGAGCGTGTCGCGCTCCAGTTCGGCGCCCACCCGGAAGCGGCTGACGCCGACCAGCGTGACAAGGATGCGGCCATCGTCGGTTTCGCGATATTCGGTGATCCGGCCCAAGCAGCCGACCTTGTAGAGCGGCGGCGGATCACCGCCTCTGCTTCCTTGGGGCGCCTTGGGCTGGATCATGCCGATGACCCGGTTGGCAGCGCCTGTGGCCGCCATCGCGTCCTTCACCATCGCCAGATAGCGTGGTTCGAAGATGTTGAGTGGCAGCACACCGCGCGGCAGCAGCACCGCGCCGGTCAAGGGGAACACCGGCACGGCGGCCGGCAACGGTTCAAGGGCTTCGCTCTCGCTCATGCAAACCAGATCGCGCGCAACGCGGCGCGGGTCTTGATGCTCCACGGATCGGCAAGGCCGGCGGCTTCGAACATGGTCAGCAGCTTGGTGCGGGCTGCGCCCTCGTTCCAGCCGCGATCGGCCTTGATGATGGCCAGCAGATGCTCAGCAGCGGCATCGCGTTCGCCGCGGGCAGCCAGAGCACCGGCCAGCTCGAATCGGGCGGCGTGGTCATCCGGGTGATTGGTCACCTGGGCGACGAGATGGGCGAGCTCGTCATCTTCCGGTGCTTCGGCGGCCAGCGCCAGCGCGGCGCGGGCGCGGACAACAAGTTCATCCTTCGAATCGGCAGGCACCGTTTCGAGCGCGGCAGCTGCCGGCTGCGGTTTGCCACCCGCCAGCAACGCCAGGGCATAACGCGCCACCAGATCATGGCGATCCGGCATCTCGCTGGACACCGCTCCCAGCATGGCGATGGCGTCTTCATGGGCGCCGGCCGCAGTTGCTTCTGCTGCCGCTGCGATCAGCTGGCCGATCTGCTCCTCCAGCGCGGCCTCGTCATCGCTGGCCGGGACGCCCGCCAGCAGCTTGTCAATGAATTGTGCCAGCTGCGTTTCCGGCAGGGCGCCCTGGAAGCCATCAACCGGGCGGCCATCAAGGAAGGCATAGACGGTGGGGATGGACTGGATGCGGAACTGGGCGGCCAGCGCTTGGTTCTTGTCCACATCGATCTTGACCAGCGCCACCTTGGGTGCACGGGCTGCAACCAGTCGTTCCAGCGCCGGCCCCAGCGTCTTGCATGGGCCGCACCACTCCGCCCAGAAGTCGACCAGCACCAATGCCGTCTTGGACGCCTCGATCACGTCGCGCCGGAAGGCTTCGATGCTGGCCTTCTCGGCGGCGGGATTGGGAATGCTGGCCAAGGGGTGATGCTCCCATGTGTTGTCGTGCGTGCCATATGGGGGCGGGGGAGGCGGTTTGCCAAGACGGCGCTTGCGCACAGGGCCCAAGAAACCTCGGGCGAAAAAGGGGCTTGCAAGTCCAAAGCCCCCGGTGCTAGACGCCCCATCCTCAATGACCGGCGAGCGGGTGTAGCTCAGGGGTAGAGCGCAACCTTGCCAAGGTTGAAGTCGAGAGTTCGAATCTCTTCACCCGCTCCAGTCGTTGTAAGGTTTTCAGGGGGTTAGCTACCCCCTGTTTCCCAAAATCGAAATTCTGACTATCTTCGGATCGTATTCGGATTCGTCGAGGGGTAGTCGGATTTTGAGCAAATCGGGTTCCAATGATTTTTCATCGGCAGCAATCGCTGCAGAACGCACCGGCTCCACCGCAAAAGGTGCCGTGACCGAGAGCAAGACGTTCCGTGACGGTCTGATCTACCTCTACAAACGAGCTGATTTTAAGAAGCCCACATGGCTTTGCCGTGTGAAGGTTCCTAACGGCTCTGGGTACGTCAACCGCAGCACCGGCACCGGGGACGAGCATCAGGCGTTCAAGTTCGCCGATGACCTCTATAACCAGCTTCTGGTGAAGTCCCTGACCGGACAGGCACCGCCATCCAAGCTGATGGGACCGGCGATCCAATCCTACATTGATCGGCTCGAATCGCAGCCCAAGAAGCTGTCCCTGCGTTACAAGGTGCTGCTGCTCAAACGAATCAAGCCGTTTCTTGATCGCAAAAGCTTCGACGATGTGTCGACATCGCTGCTGTCGAAGGTCGTCGATGAGCTGATTGCCCAGAGCAAGACAGGCAGACTGTCACCAAACACGATCAAACGGACCTACTCTGATCTGAAGCACTTCCTGCAATGGTGCGTCGACGAGGGCTATCTGGCTGCACTGCCCCGGTTCCCTAAGGTCAACGGCGTGGCGTCCAGCCGTCCCCATTTTGATGCCAAGGACTGGGCAAAGCTGACACGCCAGCTTCGTGAGTTCGTGAAGGTTGAGAACCGGGCTGTCAGGCGGGACCGCATGATGCTGCGTGATTACGTCCTGATCCTATCAAACACTGGGATCAGGGTTGGCGAAGCCCGCACACTGAAATGGCGGGATGTGACTGAGGTCGGGGGCAGCGCCGGCGTCCCTGGGACCATCGTCGTGACTGTCAGCGGCAAGACCGGGAAGCGGGAGGTTGTCGCCCGCTCGGCTGACGTCAAAAAATACTTCAAGCGGATCCACGAGCTTCGGATTGGGGAGCTGACGGTGGAAGGGAAGCCCAAGCCCAAGCTCGATCCCAACTCCTTGGTGTTCTGCCATAAGGACGGTGAACCGGTAGGCACGTTCAAAAAGTCGTTCTTAGCCCTGCTGAGGCTGGCAAACGTCGAGCGAGATACCCATGGCAACCTGCGGACGCTTTACTCCCTGCGCCACACCTATGCGACGTTCTGCCTTCAGCACGGGGTGCAGGTTTATACCCTTGCCAAAAACATGGGCACCTCGGTCGCTATGATCGAGCAATATTACGGTCACACCACAAACATCCAGTCAGCTGACGAACTGACCAAGCGTGTTCGCCGAAAGACGACCGGGGCGGCTTCATCGCTGAGCTGGCTGGAATAGGGATCTTGGCGGGTGCCGGCTGCCGTGCTGGAGATGGTGCTGAACGGCGACCTGGATGACCAGCTTGCCAAGGCGTCCAAGGACATCAGGGCGAGGTTCAAGGCGGAGTGAATATTGGTACGATCTCCGCTTGACTCGTTGTGGGCGTCCGAACCAGCGTGGTTTCGATTACAAATGAGGAAACTAAGATGCAGGGGCAGATCATTTTCGTCATGGCGGGGCTATTGCTTACCGCCTGCGGCCCGAGCGATAAAAATAACGACGCCGGTGGCGCAGCGCCTGCCGCCTCTGGGCCGGGGGGCGCCTCGGTTCCAGATAGCATAAGTAATATTTTATCGATTGGCCCAAAAATAATTTATCTTTCGTGTAACTATAATGAAGAAAATACTGTAATTCATTATCGAATTAAACAAGAAGGTTCAGAAATTTTATCGTTTGACGCATTTGACGTTGCATCTAACCATTATAAAAATAATACTGTTCGTATGCCATCTAACAGGAGTGCTCGTGGAGAAGCTTTTTGGGCTAGTGAAGGTGAATTGAAGGAGGCGCAAAAGGCAGCGCAAAAAGCGGCACAACAAGATAACAATTCTTTGGAAAAATTAGTATCAGAATCAATAGTAAATAATTCAAAAATGAATGTAAATCTTTATTCAACAGATAATTCATTTAATTATGAATACAATATTGAAACCAATTTTATTGTTCCTGAACGCATCCACTTAATTTTGCAAATTAATAGAAATACGGGAGCGCTTATTATTCAAGACAGAATTTCTACAAATGATCCTTATGAGACCCGCATCGTCGGTGAATGCGTGGCCTCTGAAGATCAGATCAAAAGAACAAAAAAGTTTTAAAATTACGTGCAAACAGCATTTACCCTTTTGAAAAATTTTAATTCAGCAGGGGTGGATATAATAAAGAACTTTCGGATATTTTGCCGTCGGCATATTCTTGCTACTTTGCGCATGGCACGAAAAATGTGTCGAGCGAGACACCCACGGCAACCTGCGGACGTTGTACTCTCTGCGGCACACCTATGCGACGTTCTGCCTGCAGCATGGGGTGCAGGTTTACACCCTTGCCAAAAACATGGGCACCTCGGTCGCCATGATCGAGCAATATTATGGTCATACCACCAACATCCAGTCGGCATCCGAGCTGACCAAGCGTGTTCGCCGACAGACGACCGGCGCATCCTCATCGCTGAGCTGGCTGGAATAGTCTGTGGTAGAATATTTCCTATAACTAAGTTAAAATTAGAACTTTATAGATCAAATGATAATCATCGTAAAATTATAACGCTAACTAGCGTCAGGCAAAGTTTTATACTTCTCGGCAACAGTGGAAACATTAGTTTGAAATGATTTCGCAAATTCTTCAAATACCGTTTTATTGTAAATATTTTCATCAATCATTTTCTTTGAAACGTCAATATATTTTCCTGTTCGTGTGTCTTCTTTCAGAATCTTGCGGGGCTTTGGCTGTAACGGATATACCTTCATGTAGGATGTCACTGTAATGAATTTATCATAATCTACAGCGCCATTGCTTGTGCGCTGGATTCTGAAAATTTGCCTATGTGAACTGTCATAATTGTCAATAACGCTGTGAGAAGACGTAAAAATAATGGTGCATTTGTTCTGAACGTCTGAACTTGGTAAATATTTTAAGTCCATTGTGTCCAAGTTTAATTGAGGAGCGGCTGCCATTTGGTCAGATAGAAACTGCGAAAGACTGATATGTCTTTGATTTTTGCTAGGAGTCGGCACTTTTTCCTGTCCAGGTTTCAATGAAGCCTGTATCAGAGCAGCACTTAGGAGTCCTGGACCAATTAATGCACCAAAAGCCTGGGCCGTAGATGAATCATTTACGATAACTATATTATTATTCTTGAAATATCTGACACACTCTTGTGCACTAGATTCAGTGGAAGAAAGCAGAGTGAATAATGTTGTTATGGTTGCGAAGGCTTTCATTGTTCTGTTCCTCATAAACTTCGAGCAATGCCAGGGAGGTTCAAACCAACTTCACAACCCGCCGCCTCGTTACGGCGTCCCCCTCGATGTAACGCTGGGTCGTCTGCAGCGAACCGTAACCAGCCAAGGATTGCACATCTCGCTGCCACCCGCCAACTGTGAAAATCTTCCTGGCTGCGTTCGCAATGAACGTCCGCCGTCCGGAGCCTAATGGAGATTGGCTGAGTAGCCCGTGGACCTTATAAACGAATGACCGGACCCCCGACATATCAACCACGGAGATATGTCGATGGACCTCAAATTTGCCGCCACCGCACGTCCTGAGAAAGCTTCGGCTGACGTACAGCGTCGCCAGAAGCTTGCTCGCAGGATCGATCAACAGATTGGTTATGTCCGCCAGATGGTCGACGGCAAGCAGCCACGGGCAGTCTGGCTTTGGATGGATGACGCTGGAACCTACTTCTTGCCGATCAAATACGGACGCCAGCCAATTGAGCTGAAGAAGGGG
>Ga0164293_10000542_pt1 | contig 30123 bp, 18 predicted proteins | sample GEODES118metaG_FD_111487 | JGI IMG/M metagenome (GOLD analysis project Ga0164293, IMG submission 111487) | Eutrophic lake water microbial communities from Lake Mendota, Wisconsin, USA - GEODES118 metaG | ecosystem: Environmental > Aquatic > Freshwater > Lake | place: USA: Lake Mendota...
ACGTTGGGTGCATGGGAAGAGCAAAACGTGCGGCTGATGGTGGCCTGATTTACCATGTGCTCAATCGCGGCAATGCCCGCATGACCATCTTCGAGAAAGATGGCGACTACGAGGCTTTCGAGCGCGAGGAAAAGGTGTCAGGAACCGTTTCTTGATTTTTAGCGAAGAGCGCTGGTCGAAATAGATGGTCAAGAAACTACAGGAAAGGCAAAGGTGTCAGGACTCGTTTACGGAAAAAAGTTCTGACACTTTATCTTCCTTCCGCCCATGACGCGGAAACAATTGGGCAAATAATCGGTGAGAAAATTGTTCGCGGGAAGAGCTTTCCTCACTCCCTACCGGAGCTACCGCGAGCTGGAGAACGAGACGGCCTAACTCACTTCCTTCCAACTCTGTTCACTACTTGCCGGCAAACAGTGGTCTGCAGCTCATTTCTCTCCCCCTCTGCCCCCAATCCGTTGTTCCCCGCCGAAATTTGAGACGGATATGCAGATTATCCCGGGTGTCGAGTCGTAATCGAGACGCCCACAAGGCGGTTTTGATTGACCCTCAAAAACCCCCTTTTAGAATGAGCCGGTGGTGCTGACATTCCTTGGGAAAGCCATTTCAAAGCTGGCCCGGTCGGTTGTCCCTCCCGCCGGCTTCGCGGTTTCTCCCCTTCGGGCGAATTGCCAACCACCCTAGCCCGTTGTTTTCAATAAGCTGACTGATCGCGCCCTCCACTGATTGGAGCCCCGCCCATGACTCGTTTCCTCACTGCCCTGCCCGTTTACAACGAGCTCAAGAACGTCAATCGCGTCTTGGACGAAGTGGTTCGCTACGCCGATGACGTCTTAGTCGTGGACGATGGCTCAACGGATGGTACCTCTGAGTTGCTGGAGCAGCGGCAAGACATCCAACTCGTAACTCACGACCCGAACCGAGGCTACGGAGCGGCCTTGATTACGGCGTTCGATTACGCCGTTAATCACGGCTATGATTTGGTCGTGACGATCGACTGTGACGGGCAACATGAGCCGCAGCGGATCCGGGAGTTCGTTGCCGAGTATGAACGAACGGGAGCGGACATCATTTCAGGCAGCCGTTACCTGGAACAGTTCGGCAGCAATACGCCGGTCCCCATTGAGCGGCGGCGAATCAACCACCATATCACGCAAGTACTCAACGCCCGGCTCGGTTTGAATCTGACCGATTCGTTTTGCGGCTTCAAAGCCTACAAAGCCGATGCCCTACCCCGTTTGCGACTTACCGAAACGGGCTACGCCATGCCGTTGGAACTTTGGGTCCAAGCCGCTTGCCATTCACTGGAAGTTGTCGAGTTTCCAGTGCCCCTGATTTATCTCGATGAGACTCGCTCTTTCGGCGGCCAGTTGGATAATGGCGACACTCGTTTGAAATACTACCTCGACGTTCTGGAACGCAGCCTCGCTGCTTTGCCAAAAAACTGTGCCAAACTCCGTCAGCGTTAGTCCGGAACTACTCGTGCGTCGAATCGAGCGCCACACCGTCAGGGCTCCCGCCGAACACGGCCAAAGCCTGCAGGTTCCGCCGTTGCCTGAGGCAGCTGCCATCCTTACCGCCAATCAGGACCGTCAGCAAACTTGGCAACTGGAGTTGGTCGGGAATTCACTTTCCAGCCTGCGGCAAGAACTGCAACGCGAATTGATCGAGCGGGCCCAAAAGTACACCCGGTCGTATCGCGACTTGGACGTGGTCCAACTGACCGACAGAGAACAAGGCTTTGACCGTCCGCTCATTCTCTCCGGACATCAACCGCGGCTGTTCCATCCCGGCGTCTGGTTTAAAAATTGCGCCTTGGCTGAACTCGGTGCGGGCGGGCTCGGCATTCCGCTGAACCTGGTCGTCGATAATGACCTTTGCGGGCTCTCGGCGGTTCCAGTTCCGCTTGCCCAAGCCGAGGCTGCCAGTTTCCTCAACTGCCACTACGACCAAACTGGCGAGAATGTCCCGTTCGAAGTCCGTCAGCTGCTCGACCGAAAACTGTTCGGCACATTTCCCCAACGACTCGGCGAACTCCTTGCTCCGCTGGTTGCCCAGCCCCTTGCGCAGCGGCTTTGGGGGCATTGGTCCAAGCTGCCAAAAGAACTGCAAACACGACTTGGCAGCGGACTGGCCGCAGCGAGACATGCCTTGGAAGCCGAGTTCGGTTGGCAAACTCTGGAGTTGCCACTGAGCGAGCTTTGCCGAACCCGAGCCTTTGCCTGTTTTCTGTCCGAGCTCCTGCTGCGCGCCGGCGAGTTCCGCGAACTCCATAACCAGAGTCTGGAACGCTACCGCCGTATCCACGGAATTCGCAGCAAGTCTCATCCCGTGCCCGCCCTGGCTCTGGACGGCGAGTGGTGCGAGGTTCCGTTCTGGGTTTACTCCGCTGCCCAGCCCAGACGCGAGCGGTTGTTTGTCCGCACTGTCGCCAATGGCTTGGAGTTGGGCAATCGCGCCGGTTGGAGTGCGCGTCTGGAAACACGGCGGCTCGAGGAGCAAATACTGGGCTTGCTCTGTAGTGAAATCTGCCTCCGCACCCGAGCCTTGACCACGACCCTCTTCTCCCGCCTGGTGGCGTGCGATCTGTTTCTCCACGGAATTGGCGGAGCCAAGTACGATGAGCTCACCAATGAATTGGCGCGGCAGTTCTTTCGTTTGGAGCTGCCTGACTTCATGACCCTCACGGCGACCATTCGTCTAGCCGGACACGAGCGGCCGGTCACCGGGCAAGATGTCGTCCGCCATCAGGTGCTGCGGCGTGAACTTGAGTTCCACCCGGAACAGCATCTCAACAACTCGGCTGAGTCTACCGCGATCGCCGACAAGCGACACTTGATTGCGACCCGTGGGACGACTTCAGACCTTCGCACTTGGCAGCGGAAATTGGAGCAAGCCAATTCGGAATTGGCGCCGTTTATCGAGGCGACGGCACTCCAGCTCGACTCGGAAATTGACCGCCTGCAACTCGCTCGACGGCGCGACGCGGTGCTCGGCTCGCGAGAGATTTCGTTTTGTTGTTTCCCGGAATCACTGGGAGCTCAACTCTCTGCAGCACTTCGCAACCACTCCAGCGCTTCAAAATAAGCTGGCAGATGGGCTTCAGGGAGTGGATCGTGATGGTCAGCTCCGGGAATCACGAAGACCCGTTTGGGACCAGCATAAGCTGCAATGATCTCCTGCTGAAAGCTGAGGGGAACGAGGCGGTCCGCTGCCGATTGCACGAACAGGGCCGGAACACGGCAGTGAGCAGCGTTTGCGACCGCGTCGAGGCTCGCCGGGAATTGGTTTGCAACCCACCGCGCGGCCCCAAAGTTCCACCAGTTGTACCGGGGACGGCGGCGAATCAACTGGTGAATTGGTGGCGGATTGCGGAGTAATAGAGCTGAGCAACGATAGTGCGCGGCAACATGCAAGGCGCTGGTGCAGCCCAAACTGTTGCCGACCAGCAACATCGGCTTTCCAGCGGCTCGCTCGTTCAGAAACTCCCAGCTAGCCCGAGCCACCTCGGGCATCACACGCACGGACGCCCGCCCGCCACTGGTTCCGTAGCCCGGCGGATTGACGGTCCAGACTTCTCCGGAGGCGTTGGGCCAGAGTTCCAGCGGATGGGGGCCAGCCCGCTCAGCTCGGCCACCGGTTCCGGGGAATTTGAGCACGACCCAACCTTCGACTGTCGCGTTGCGAACCTGATTGTCCCCAGATGGGTTACGGACAAAGTCCCAACGTTTTCCCCAAAGTTCGCCCTCCCAGTCGCTGCCGCGCACGATTTCACGCTGGCGCCCTTCGGGGTCGATTGGATCGGTGGTGGGGCAAAGGATCAACCGATCGGCCAAACGCGAAAGCAGCGACATCGCCGCAACCTTGTTCTAGTGGACTCGCTGGCCCGGAACTGCGCCACTGTCTGGGCTGAGCAGGTAAACTTCCGTCCCGCCGCCGCCCGAAGCGCAGACCATGCCTTCGCTCAAGCCAAACTTCATTTGTCGGGGCTTGAGGTTGGCGACAACGATCACCAGTCGTCCCACCAATTTCTCGGGGTCGTAAGCAGCTTTGATGCCAGCAAAGACATTGCGGGTGTTCTCACCCCCCAGACTCACCGTCAGCCGGAGCAGCTTGTTGGCTCCTTCGACATGTTCCGCTTTGAGAATTCGGGCAACCCGGAGGTCGACCTTCTGAAAGTCCTCAATTGTACATTCCCCGGCCAACGGTTCGGCAAGCAACGCTGCGTCGCTATCGGCTGGAGCCGATTCGGGAGCAACTGGGGGAACGCTTTCGGGAGCAACAGCACTTTCTTCAATCATGGCTTGAACGTCCTTCAGATCGATCCGTTTGAGCAAATGTTCGAACTTGTTGACCGGTGAGCCGACCAGCGGACTTTGGGATTGCTCCCAGGTGCGAATCGGGTCATTGAGCAATTGGCCGGTTTGCTCGGCCAGTCGCGGCAAGATGGGCGAAAGATAAACCACCAGTTGGCGGAACAGATTCAGCGCAACCGAACAGGCTTCCTGGACTTCCGTTGCCCGGGTTGGATCCTTCCGCAGCTCCCAGGGCTTGCGACTGTCGATATAGAAGTTCGCCCGGTCGGCCAGTTCATTGATCAGGCGTACGGCTCGACTGTAGTCACAGCTTTCGTACGCGGCCGCAATCTCTTCGCCCGCCGCAGCGGCAGAAACAAACAAACCGCCATCATCAGGATACGTCGCCGCGAGGCCGGAAGCTTCCACAAACTTGGCTGAACGCGAGGCCAAGTTGACAATCTTGCCAACCAAATCGGCGTTTGCCTTGTTGACGAATTCCTCGAAGTTCAGGTCGAGGTCATCGACGCGCGAGGTGAGTTTGGAGGCGTAGAAATAGCGCAGCGCCTGGGGGTCGAGGTGCTTGAGGTAAGTCTCGGCCTTGATAAAGGTCCCGAGGCTCTTGGACATCTTCTCGCCGTTGACCGTGAGAAAGCCGTGAATCTGAATTCGGCGCGGGAGCGAAAAGCCGGATGTGTGCAACATCCCGGGCCAGAACAACGTGTGGAAGTAGGTGATATCCTTGCCGATGAAATGATGAATTTCGGTCTCGGACGATTTCCACCAATCCTCCAAGCGCTCGCCGTGCCGCTGGCACCACTGTTGGGTCGAAGCGATGTAGCCAATGGGGGCGTCAAACCAGACATACCAGTAATTGCCTGGCGAGTCAGGAATCTCGAAGCCAAAGTACGGGGCTGGCCGGGAAACGTCCCAATCGCGCAGCGGCTTTCTTCCCTCGGTCGCCTGACTGTCCCCCAGAAAGTGCCCCTTGAGGTAATTGGCGATTTCGCGTTGCAGGTGCTCGCCCGACTGGGTCCAGTCTTCGAGAAAATCGTGGAGCTTCTCCAATTCAATGAACAAGTGAGGAGCCGAACGGATTTCCGGCTTGGTCCCGGAAAGACTGCTGATCGGGTCGATCAAATCAGAGGGTGAGTAAGTACTGCCGCAACTGGAGCAGTTATCCCCCGGTTGATTGGGAGCGCGGCATTGCGGGCAAGTCCCGCGGACGAAGCGGTCGGCCAAAAAAGTCCCGGCCTGCGTATCGTAAAGCTGTTCGACGTCTTTGGATTTGACGAGCCCGGCAGCTCGAATCGCACCCCAGATTTGATGGCACAATTCGCGATTTTCGGGGCTGTGGGTGCTCCCATAGTTGTCGAACGAGATACCAAAGCCGGCAAAATCGCGTTCGTGCTGCTGCTGCATCTCCGCAATCAACTGCTCTTCGGTTCGGCCTTCCTGCCGAGCCCGAATCATGATCGCCGTTCCGTGCGTGTCATCGGCACAGATATAGATGCAGCGTTGGCCACGCAGCCGCTGGAATCGCGCCCAAATGTCGGTCTGGATATACTCCACCAGATGCCCCAAATGGATCGGTCCATTGGCGTAAGGGAGTGCGGCAGTGACCAGAATGCGGCGCTGGGGCATAATTGAGAGAGCTTGCAGTCGTGATGGTTATGGGCTGGGCGAATTGCCCTCGCGAGTTGCCCTCGCGAATTACCCTCGCGAATTACCCTCGCATCGGGCTATCGGCAAGCCGCACGGCGGCTGGCGTTTCCCAAGTGGCAAATTGTAAAGGTTAGGCGGATGAAGACACAGGCCACCCCGGCACCGGGAATCGCGCCCGAACAATGGAGAATCAACCGTCCGGAACTACTCGACAGCCCCGGGCTGGTGATCTTCCGCGAACAGCTGGAGCACAATCTCGACGAAATGGTTCGGATCGCCGGGGGCCCGGAAGCTCTTTGCCCTCATGCCAAGACCCACAAGCTGCGGGAAATCGTGCGGCTTTGGCTCGACCGCGGCGTGACCCGACACAAATGCGCGACCATTGCCGAAGCGGAAATGCTGGCTCAGGAAAAGGTGCCCCAGATATTGCTGGCCTACCAGTTGGTGGGCCGCAATGTCCAGCGCTGGCTTGAACTGGTGAGCGCGTTTCCAGCTAGCCGCTTCGCGTCGCTGATTGATCATCCCCAAGCGGCCATGGAACTGGGAGCCGCGGCGGCCGCGAGAGGTTTGGAACTGGATGTCTTGCTGGACCTCAATAGTGGAATGGATCGCACTGGCGTACCCTTGAATCGTGCCGCGATCGAACTGTACGAGTTGATTGCCAGCACCTCCGGGCTGCGCCCCGCCGGCTTGCACTGGTACGACGGACATCATCGCCAGGCTGACTTGACCGAGCGCCGCGCGCGGGTGTTGCTCGGCTGGGAACAGTGTTTGCGATTTCGGGACAAGTTGTTGCTCTCCGGTCTCCCAGTTCCGCGCTTGGTCGCGGCTGGAACCGGTTCCTTTCCGATTCTTGCCGAGACGGGCGAGCCCAACCTCGAGCTGAGCCCCGGGACAACGGTTTACTTTGACGCTGATTTGGCTGAGCGATTTCCGGAGATGCCATTTCGTTGCGCACTGGCGATCTTCACCCGCGTCATCAGCACCAACGGCAGCAATCGTCTGACGCTGGATGTAGGCCATAAAGCCTGTGCGGCCGACCAGCCCGCCGGCGCGCGACTCTGGTTTCCGGAACTGCCGGATGCCCGCGAGGTTCAACACTCGGAAGAGCATTTGGTGATCGAGACGGATTCGGCAGTTGGTTATCGCTTGGGCGACGGCTTGGTCGCAATTCCTCGACACGCCTGTCCCTGCTCGGCGGTTCATCAGGCAGCGACTGTGATTGTGGCTGGCGAGCCAACCGCACAGTGGATGATCGCCGCCCGCGATCGCCGGTTGAACTTCTAAAACCTAATGGCCTGAATTGGGCCTGTGCTCAAACTCAGCCCCCCGTTTCCTCTCCTCAGCCGGGCTTCGCGCCAGCCCCCCGTTTCAGCATAAAAAAAACGCCCCCCAGGGACTCGCGATAATCGACGCAAGGCAGCACGGGTTGCCTTTCAGCCTTGCCTCTAAATGGCGGGACAGAGGCCTCGGAAAACCCATGGATGAAACACGCAGAAGCAGGTTGGATTGACGCCTCCAGACCATCCGTCAGCCAAAGCTGCTCATGCGGAATGGATTTGTCGATTATCCGGAGTTTCTCAGCAGTTCATTTTGCAGCGTGCTAGACTAAAATGGAGTGTTCGGGCGAAGATCTCTTGGCCTCGAAAAGCCCTGTTTTCCGTTCACAAGTTTCGGACTCGACTCATGCCGTTTGCCGCCAGCTGCCCCCATTGTCAGAAACAGTACCAGCTTCCGGAGCAACTGGTGGGCAAGACCGTAAAGTGCAAGGAATGCCGGCAAGATTTCCAGGTCGGCAATTCGAGTTTGGTCGCACAGACTGCAGCTGCGGGGGCTGGTGGCCAGACTGCTCGGCCCGCTGGCAGGGTTCCAGCAGGGAATGCGGCCGGAGCAAGTGAGCTTTCACGATTCGGTTTGGACGGACCGATTGTCCGCCCTTCAACGGATATTTTCGCCGACTCTCCGCAACCTCCACGGTCGGGTGACCCACTGGGAAATTTTGCCAATGAAGACCCGGGATTTGCCGGGTCCGCGACTCATGGCAAGCCCTCCAAAAAGACTTCGCAACCTCTCGCACCGCCCAGCAAAGCGGCGCCGATCGATTCGGCTGCGAAAGCCCCGTTCGACAACCCTTATGCCTCGGCAGCGGCCAATTTACGGAAAGCTGCCAAGCCCAAGACTGCAGATATTCAAAAGGAATTTGACCGGCTTGATCGCGTGGCTAAAAACCACAACACGATGATGCTGGCTTTCCTCGGTGGAATTGGTACTCGTGTGCTGTTCACCCTGATTTTGATCGGCATCCAGTTCTTCACTGGCTTTTACATTCAGCCGAGCAAGCCGAACCTTGGCCTGCCCGACCATTTGCTTTACACCCTGGCCGGGGTCGAAGGCATTGCGACGATCATCAGCCTCGTGACCGCGATTATGCTCTTGGTCTCCATCTTTAAGTTGGCCTCCAACCTCTATCCGGGAACGAGGTCGAACATTTTGCATTTGGTTCTGTTTTTCATTCCGCTGGGAGTGCTCTTTTCACTCCTCTCTCTGGACCGCGCAGCACGTGCGCAGTTGCGGGCAGCTGGTTACACGGTCGGATTAATGGGCGTCAAGAATACGCCTTAGGCATGCCAGGCTGGCGAGGGAGCAAGACGGGGAGCGTGTGGCTATTTGCGAGCCCAGTCTCGTTAGTGGCAGTTTCGTTAGCCGATCGTCTGGGGCTGATTGACCCGCGTGCGGCTACTTGTATTCCGCTGCGATCAAAGTGATGTTCTGCCCGCCGAAGCCGAAGCTGTTGTTGAGCGCGTAGCGGACATTGGCTTCCCGGGCGACATTCGGCACGTAGTCGAGGTCGCAGTCCGGGTCGGGGTTTTCGTAGTTGATTGTCGGTGGCAGAAGTTTATCCCGAATCGCCAACAGGCAGACGATCAATTCAGTGGCCCCAGCAGCGGCAATCAAATGCCCCATCATGCTTTTGGTGCTGGAGACCGGAACCTGCATTGCCTGGCTTCCGAAGACCTCTTTGCAGGCCCGGGTCTCAACGCGATCGTTAACCGAAGTGCTGGTTCCGTGGGCGTTGACGTAATTGATTTGCTCGGGATTGAGCCCGGCGTCGGCCAGTGCGGCCCGCATGCATCCAATGGCTCCGCGGCCTTCGGGATGAATATCGGTGATCCGGTAGGCATCGGCCGTTGAGCCATAGCCAACGATTTCCCCCCAGATGTGGGCACCGCGCCGCTTGGCGTATTCGAGCTCTTCCAGCACGACCATCGCGGCCCCTTCACCCAGGACGAATCCGTCGCGGAGCCGATCGAATGGCCGGGAGGCGCCGGTCGGGTTCTCGTTGTTCTCCGAAAGAGCGGTGAGCAGGTTGAAGCCAGTCACGCCAAACGGATGAATCATGCTGTGCGTTCCACCAGAGAGCATGACGTCGGCTTCACCGCGGCGAATGATTTCGGTCGCTTCGCCAACGGCTTGGCTGCTGGCGGCACATGCCGTCAGACAGTTGGCATTGGGCCCCTGAGCATCAAACATTGCCGCGAGGTGCCCCGGAGGCATGTTTGGTTCCTGCTCCAGTTCCACCAGCGGATTGAGTGTCTCCAATCCTCGGCGGGTGAACTTCACGAGATCGAGTTGGCCCTGCTCATCGAGCGAGTCGGCCATCATCATCGCAAAGGTTTGAAAGTCCTGGTTTCCCTCGCCGCTGCCGAGGTAGACCCCGAAACGGCGCCGGTCCTGAATGCTGTCCAAAACGCCAGAGCTGCGAACTGCCTGGATTGCGGCGCCGGCGGCAAAGCGGGTATGTCGGCCACGATGCTTCCAAGCCGCGGCGCTCTCGCCTTGTTGGGTGATATCCCAATTCTTGATTTCAGCAGCAATCCGCGTGCGAAAATTGGTAGCGTCGAAAATTGTGGTGTAACCGACCCCGGACTTGCTTTGCTTCAAGCCGGACCACATCGTCTCGACGTCATTGCCCATCGGGTTAATCACCCCGACGCCTGTGACTACAACGCGACGTCTCATGAATTTCCGACCTTTCTCACTGGTTCACCTTGGCACGCTGCACTGCAGCGAGCGCACTGATTTGAATGCAACGGATGCTGATGATTCCCGGCCGATGATTCCCGTAAGTGTTCTCGCTTGCGTCGCCATTAGCCAACGCGTCGCAGCAGCTATTCGTAGGCGTTCAAGTTTACCGGACTTTGGACTGGCAGCCGATACCGCCCGGCAAGAGGCCCCGGGTTACTAACTGGCCACTGCGCCGCCCGCTCAAGGCCGACCGCTCAAGCTCCCTGCACGACGTCTGGCCCCCCGCAACTACCTTTGAGCAACCTTTCAGGGAATTGGCGAGGCAAGCAATATTTGCTCCGCTTCCAGCATGTGTTCCGGAATCCGGACAGCCTCACCGGTTTCGGTCACTGCGACATCAAACAGTCGCAGCAAACGCAACATTCGCAAAAAGGCTGCCGGCTCAAACTGTTCTACCTTGGCAAACTTGTCGTCATCGAGGAATGCAAACATCAGTTCCATGTCGCAAAAGAGCTTGCCATCCCGTTCGATTCGACCGTTGACGAAAGCGCCGTTGGGCTGCAGATTCGTGACCTCTGCGAGGAACTCGAGTCGCTGTCCCGGCCGGGGAACATCGGCAAACTTGCAATGACTGATTTTGGCCAGGACGACTCGCTCTCGGAAATCACTGAGCTGGCCTATCAGCAACCCCCCAGTTTGGGCCATTCCCTCAATCACAACGGACGATGGCAGGCAGGGGTAGCCAGGACAGTACTCGTCGACCGCTTCTTCCGACAGGCTGACGCATTTCACTGCCCGGGCATATTTGCCACTGACAAATTCGGTAAATCGATCGATCCAAAACCAGCGCATAGCTTGCCCCGACTCGACCCGGCATTCCCGAGTCGACAATATCTCACCTCGTCACCTTCGCTCAAACATCACCACAACTCCCCGGCAGGAGAGTTTCCGAGACTGGAAAAGGCTGCGCCCCAGAGCAATCTGACCGAACTGCCAGACTAATAGCACGGCCAGATTCACAGCGATGAAAAATTGCCGTGCTGCACACAGTTGCCACGCTGTCCCAGACCCAGTCACCCAGCTCCAGTCACCCAGACCTTCAGCCAGTCGCTCGCCTAACCGCCAACTTTCATGGCAACGTAGTTGCAGAGATCCTGGACTGTCAGCAGGTTATTGAATTCCTGGACGACCGGATTCTTTTCAAACTTGGTCAAGTCGGCAAACGGCATCCGTTGCTTGAGCGCCGCCAACCCATTGGCCGTCATCCGCCCACCCTGTACAAACTGGGAGTTGGTCAGAATGTCTTCCGGATACAAGTCTTCCCGCTTGAACTGGAAGCCAAAGGCCTTTTCCAGCTTGAAGATGATGTCCAAAAAGTCGATTGACTCGGCGCCCAGATCGCCAACCATGGTCGCGCCGGGTTGCACTTCGTCTTCGTCTACCCCCAGAGCGTCTACCAGCGCTTCCCGCACTTTGGCGAAAACTTCATCTTGATTGGGCATTCCCTTCTTACTCCTTTGTCAATTGTGACGTGTGCAAAACTCCGGTTTGCTGCGGATTAGTTCGCCGGGACAGTCGCGGAATTCGCGGTAGCCTGCTCGGACGACACCAATGGGTTGAACAGTAAACGATATTTTCTTTTTGATTCGCGAATTAAATACTGGTCGGTTGCGGCGCTGGCCGCACCCCGATCAGCCAAGTTGTACTTTTCGACCAGAATCCAGCCGGAAACGGCGGTTCGGTCATCAATCGTCCCTTCGACTTTCAGCTTTATCTGCCCGCCTTGCTCGGAATGCCATTTGGCAGTCACCACCAATTGATCACCAGGCTGGACAAATCCCTGGAACTTGAGGTTGCGAGCTTCGACCAAGGCAACCATCGAGTGCCGGAACTCATCAGTTGCTCGAACGAGACACGCTCCGGCTTGAAAAATGGCCTCCAACATCAAAACCCCCGGCATCACGGGAAAGCGGGGGAAATGGTCTTGGAGGTATTCCTCTGACAAGGCGAGCCCTTTGACTGCCCGGACCGAATCTCCAGGGGTCAATGACAGAATCCGGTCAATTTGGGCAAATCGCATATTCAGTCGCGCAGGCAAACAACAACACCTCGTGCTGGAGGCCATTGGCCTTCAGACTCAGTGCTTATTCAGGTTACAAGAGTCATAAATATAGCATTTGCCCCATTTTGCCTCAACAACAGCTTTGACTGGTCGCCACCCTGTTTTTGCCCTACGCTTGACCTCCGCACACCCGCTGAATCCCGTGGTGCCGGGCTTCGTTTTAGTCAATCGGCCGAGTGGCCGGCAAAGACGTGGCCTCTTCCCCTAACCGGGTTCTACGTCGCCAGTTACGTCGCCAGCCGCCCGAATCAGCTAAAACAACCAAGCCGGGCGTGCCAGGCGCGCCCATCGGCTTGAGCCGTATTTGAAACCAAAGAAAGGCAACGGCGATTCACCAGTAGTACCGCCAGTAATTGCCTGGTTTGGGTCAACCAGCACCCCTCACTGAGTGGTATTGGTAAAGGCCTATTTCAGCCTCCAGCTCCATGGTAAAGTTGTGGCCATGCGCAAAGGAATCGCCGTATCCCCTGGAGTCGCCATCGGCACCGCCTACGTGATTCGCGAAATTTTCGTGAATCCAAATACAAAGCGGCTGGAAGGCTCCGAAATCACCGCCGAATTGGCCAGCTACGAGACCGCCCGGGACAAGACCGCGGCCGATCTTCGCAGCCTGGAAAAGAAAGTTGCTTCCCAAGTTGGCCGCGACCAAGCGAACATTTTCGCGATTCATCAGCAAATTCTTCGGGATGGTGCGTTCACCAACAAGATTCGCAATTGGATTGTCCAGGAGCAATTGACGGCAGACGCTGCCTTGCACCGCTTGCTCGGCGAGTACACCGCTCTCTTTGCGAAAACGCGGGACGAATACATTCGTCAACGGCTGGATGACATCCGCGACGTGATCGTGCGAATCTGCAGCCACTTGCTCAATGTCGCCAAGCTCGATCAAAACTCTCTCAAAGGTCCGCTGATTGTCGTTGCGGATGAATTGCTCCCCTCCCAGGCAGTTGCGCTCGGCGAGATCGAAGTCCGGGGCATCGTCACTCAAGCCGGCAGCCAGACCAGCCACGCAGCCATTATCGCCAGAAGCCGCGGCATCCCCGCAGTCTCCGGTGTCAAAGGAATCATTCGGGCGGTGAAAACCGGAGACACAATCGTTGTCGATGGACGGGATGGACATGTCGAGGTCAATCCAAATCCCGAAACCCTGGCGGCTTTTCGCAAACTCGAGCGTGAGTTTTTTCACCTCAAGGATCAGCTCGCCGAGAATCGCGACCACCCTGCCCTCAGCGCCGATGGCACGGAACTCCGTCTGCAGGCCAATATCAATGGCGTCACTGATGCGGCCGCAGCTCACGCCATGGGAGCTTCAGGCGTGGGCCTCTATCGAACAGAGTATCTGTACCTGACCCACTCGGACGTGCCGGACGAAGACGAACAATATCGGACTTATCGCGAGATTATCGAATCGAGTCCAAACCATAATGTCACCGTCCGGACGCTCGATATCGGCGGAGACAAAACCGTGTCGTACCTAGGACACGATCACCAGGAAGCCAACCCCTTCATGGGTTGGCGCAGCATTCGGATCTCGTTTGAACATCCGGAGTTTTTCAACACCCAGATTCGGGCCATTTTGCGGGCTGCGGGCGACTTCCCTAACGGTAATGTTCGGATCATGTTCCCGATGGTCACGACAGTGGAGGAGATCCGAAAGCTCCGCGGCTTCGTCCGCAAAGCCTACAAGGCGCTGCTGGCGCGAAAGCAGAAAGTCCGGGAGATTCCACTGGGAATGATGCTTGAAGTCCCGGCCGCAGCGATCTCCATCGACAACATGCTTGAACTCGTGGACTTTGTTTCTATCGGCTCGAATGATCTTGTCCAGTATCTGATGGCTGCCGACCGCGACAATCCCAAGGTCAGTCACCTTTGCGAACCACTCGCTCCACCAGTGCTGACATTGCTGCACACAGTCATCGGCGCTTGCAATCGGGCCAACGTTCCAGTCACGCTGTGTGGAGAGATGGCCGGTCAACCGAAGGCGTTTCTATTGCTTTTGGGGATGGGCCTGCGCCGCTTCAGCATGAGTCCGGCCTTCATTCCCTCCATCAAGCAACTGGCCAGCCAAGTCACGATCGCCGAAGCAGAACAAATCCTGCAATCTGCCTTGAAACTGAAGGAGACGGCTCAGGTCAAAAAATACATGGCCCGCCAAGTCGAACAGCTCGCACCCAATCTGGCCCTGCTGGATATCTAAGTTCAGCCCGTTGGCGAATTCCGTCCGCCCTACGCTGGTAGACTCCAATTAAACTGGACCTGTCCCTGTATTCCGTTTCTGTATTCCGTTTTCTGTATTCCGTTTTTGGGAAATCAAATGTTTTTTCCGATCAGCGATGACGACCGGCAGATTGACTCGCCCGCCTGGGTAACCTGGACTTTGCTGGCCCTCAATATCCTGCTGTTTCTCGTCCAAGTTTCAAATCCCGACTTCACCTATGGCTGGAGCGTGATCCCCAAGGAGATCACGACTGGAGTTGACCTGACAACACCACAGCAAGTTTCCATTCCCGGTGAAGGCACGGTGGAAATCCCTCAAGCTCCCGGGCCGCCGATCATTTGGTTGACGCTGCTCAGTTCAATGTTCATGCATGGCGGCGTCGGCCACCTGGCCGGGAACATGCTCTACCTTTGGATCTTCGGAAACAATGTTGAGCACCGCTTCGGCCATCTCTGGTTTCTGATTTTCTATCTCGCCGCCGGACTGGTTGGCAGCATCGCCCAAGTCCTGCTCATCCCCGAGAGCGTGATCCCTAACCTCGGTGCCTCTGGCGCGATCGCCGGCGTGATGGGCGCTTATCTTGTGCTCTTTCCCCGCAATCGGGTCAATGCCGTGTTCCTGTACCACATTATCACCGTGCCGGCACTGGTTGTGCTCGGCATGTGGATCGTGATGCAACTTTTCAGTACCGTGGGCTCGATCGCTTCGACTTCTGTTGAAAGTGGCGGTGTGGCTTATCTGGCACACGTGGGAGGCTTCCTCGCCGGTGTCTTGGCCGCCCTGCCCTACCGGATGAGCCTGCAGTCAGAGCCCGATTCGGTCCTGCGGCGGCAATACCTGCGCGATCCCGAAGTCCGCCGCTTGTGGTGAGCAGTCCGCGAGCTGCCGCTCCAACGATTTCTGTGAACGCCGATCTGGCTGCCCCCTAGAATCGGTTCACTCCAACGGCGAATCAAATCGATTGGTTCAGAGCAACTGATTCATAACAGCAGGCGGGTCGCTCTCGAGGACACCAAGTCCCCGCTGGAGACAGATGCCGGCACGACCTGAGTGGAAGCTGCCCCTTTGGCTGGTCACACAAATTCCGAAACTCGACCTGGAAAGGCATCCCTCACGCCGAACCACCATGCCGAGCCACGACGATTGCCCGGGATGCATCCGCATTTGGCTCCGGTCAAACTCACCCAACAAAAAAGAGAGGAGGAGTAACCACTCCCCCTCTCCGAGTTCTATCCGACATTCAAACGGTATCGCAGCCAGCCGCCCGATTGAATCAGGCAATGCTGCCACTGAATCAGGCAATGCTGCCACGGTGCCGGTCGAGCATCGCCTGGAGTTGACTCTTGGGCACTGCACCCAAAACCGAATCAACCACCTTGCCGTCCTTGAATACGGCAATGAAGGGGATGCTCTGGACGTTGTAACGCATTGCCAAATCCTGATTGGAATCAACGTCGACTTTGCCAATCTTCAGGTCGGTGTTTTCCCGAGCCAACTCATCAATCACGGGGCCGATTCGCTTGCAAGGACCGCACCAGGCAGCCCAAAAGTCGACCAACACCGGCCCGTTGGCCTGTAACACTTCAGATTGAAAATTTGAGCTGTTAAACTCCAAAGCCATATCGCTTTCCTCCCTATTCGGTTGTCTCCCCGCAGCGGGGTTTGATCTCATCGGTAAATCAGCCGGGCTCACATTCGGCCAGCAGCCAAGCTGGCAAATCGCTGTGGGCAACCCTTCAGTGACGCAAGTACTGTTCCGAATTATCAGCCCGCCGCCGAATTCCTGCAATCACCGGAAAAAAAACGGCTCAATTCCACCCAATAAGCCGCCCTTCCATTCAACGGACAGTTTTGCCCACTCTTGGTTCATTCGATTTTCTCGACGACCAGTCTGACATTCTGGCGTGCCCGTTCGCACATTTGAGACTGCGGAAAAACCTTTTCTCAGATTGTCGCGAAAAGGCCTATCTGGGGACGAGTTCAAAGGCCCATGAAGAACTATCGGCTCGAGACCTTAGCCTCCTGCTCGTCCCAACTACATCGCAAACCCCTGAGCAACCTCCGCCGGGGCGACTTCATAGGCATAGGGCTCCATGGAACTTCCGGCCCGACCTTGGCTGAGGCTGCGCATCGCGTTGGAATAACCAAACAGCTCGGCCAATGGCGTTTGGGACTCGATGACCGTGATCCCATTGAACGACTCGGTCTTGGAAATCCGACCGCGACGCTGGGCAATGTCGCCAACAAACTCTCCGTAAAAGTCATCCGGTGTTGTGATCGTCAACTTCATGACGGGCTCCAGCAGTACCGGCCCAGCCGATGTGAGGGCCTGTTCAAAGGCCTGAGCCGCAGCAATGGTCATCGCTATCGGGGTCGTCTGCTCGTTAACCTCGGCGCCAGTAATCGTGACCCGAATCTTGGTCAGCGGGAAGCTGCCGATCGGGCCTCCGCCTTCACCTCGGGCTCGCAACTCGTCCATCACGGCCTGATGCCATTCCGGCGTCAACAATTCTGGAGGCAGGCGGTTAAAGATCTGCAATTGCTGGTCGCTGGTCGGGTTGGGCTCAACTTTCAAGGTCAACTTGGCAAACAGCTGCTGGCCGTTTACGAGGCGATGACACTCGCCCGTGACGTCTACTTGGCGGCTGATGGTCTCGCGGTAAGAAACCCGTGGCTTGTGCACCTTAACGTTGAGATTGAAGTCCCTCAGCAGACGATTGCGAATCACCTCCAAATGCAACTCACCCATGCCGGCGATCAGGGTCTGGCCAGTTTCGGGATTCTCCTGCGCCCGGAACGTCGGGTCCTGACGCTTGAGCATCTCCAGAACTTCCGCCAACTTCTTGCGGTCGGCGGTTGTTTCAGACTCGATCGCCATCTCAATCACGGTTTGCGGGAACGCAATTTTCTCGAGCAGGATCGGCGCTTTGGCATCGCACAGCGTATCTCCCGTCACCGCATCCCGCGGCCCAATCACACCGACGATTTCACCGGGGCCCACCGACTCGATCTGGCCGTCCTTTTCTTTGCGCGTGGCGTGAATCTGCCAGAGCTGCGCAATATTCTCTTTCTTGCCATTGCTTGGACAAAAGGCCCGGGTGTTCTGTTTCAGTTCGCCGGAGTAAACCCGAACCCAATAAAAGTCGCCGGTCTTCGCCGGCAGAATTTTAAACACCAAGCCACAGAATGGTTCATTGGCATCAGGCTTGCGAAATTCGACTTTATCCGGCTTGTCCGGATTGCTCCCTTGCACGGGCGGGCGTTCCACTGGGCTCGGCAAATAAGCCTGAACCGCATCCAAGACGCCTTGAACGCCAATACCGTGCAGGGCCGATCCGCAAATCACCGGTTGAATCTGCCGGGCCAGTGTTGCCTGGCGAATGGTCCGGCGAACAAGCTCTTCCGGAATCGGTTGCTCCGCCAACGCCAACTCGGTCATTTCATCGCTGAACTCATACAAGGTCTCCAGCAAATGGGCCCGATTGAATTCAGCCACATCCAGCCAATCCTCGGGGATGGGATGCTCTGTAATGGTCCGGCCTTCGTCGGCGTAGGTCAGCATCCGCATGGTAACCAGGTCGACCACGCCTCGAAAAGGATTCGCGGTGTGCCCCGGCCCTTCACCCACTGGAATGGTAATCGGTACAGGGTTTCCTTTGAGTCGCTGCCTGATTTCATTGACGACCCGTTCGAATTCAGCGCCCTCGCGATCAAGTTTGTTGATGAAAGCAATTCGCGGAACTTCGTACTTGTTGGCCTGACGCCAAACGGTTTCACTTTGAGCCTCGACCCCTTCCCGCGCGCTAAAAACCACGACGGCTCCGTCCAGAACCCGCAAGCTCCGCTCGACCTCGGCGGTAAAGTCGACGTGCCCCGGTGTATCAAGCAGGTTGACGTGGATGTCTTTCCAATCAAACGTAACGCATGCAGCGTAGATCGTAATTCCGCGTTCCTGTTCTTCCGGATCGTCGTCGGTCGTCGTGGTCCCCTTGTCGACCATGCCGACGCGATGCTTGGCTCCGCTGAGGAACAACATCCGCTCGGTGACGGTCGTCTTGCCGGCATCGATGTGAGCGATGATTCCAATATTTCTCAGGTTCTGGATTTTCCGCGACATGCATTCACCGTGGGGCTGCCTGCGTTTCGGCTGTCAGATCGGGACCAAGCCAAAAGCCCAGCGAAAAAAAGCTCAGCGCATAAAAAAACCGTCTTGTCATCAGACAAAACGGTTGGGTCTGTTTCAGTTCACTACCACGCGAAGTGCGCGAAGGCCTTATTGGCTTCAGCCATCCGGTGGGTGTTCTCGCGACGGGTAACAGCCACACCTTCACGGTTGTAAGCTGCTACCAGTTCATCAGCCAGTTTGAGGGCCGTCGGACGTCCCTTTTTTTCCCGAACAGCCAGCAGTAACCAACGGATAGCGAGTGACTGCTGACGTTGGCGGTTGACCTGCATTGGGACCTGATAGGAAGCACCACCGACCCGCTTGCTGCGGACTTCGATGTGAGGCTTGACGTTTTCCACAGCCTGCAAAAAGACCTCGATCGGTTCCCGGTCAGGAAGCCGCGACTTGATCTCATCAAGCGCGTCATAAAAAATCCGCTGGGCAACGGCTTTCTTGCCGCTCCACATCATGCAGTTGATGAACTTGCCCGCCAATTCCGAACCGTACTTGGGATCGGGCTTGAGATGCGAACGACTGGCTGTGATACGTCCCATAATATTCCGATTGATCTTTCCGAATGCCAAGCCAACCAACCGGCTTTCTACCAGTCGATTAGGCCCTGAAAAATGGCTGAATGATTCCGCTAAAAACTGACTCGCACAAAATCCAGACAAGCAACACGATTTTGACGAGCAACTTGAGGGCGGTTCAGAAAGGTTGGTTCATGGTTTTGCCTGCGAACCATTAATTCCTGCCACCCGATTTCCTTATTTCTTACCGCCCTTGGCCGGAGCAGCCTTGCCTGCAGCAGGCCGCTTGGAGCCGTACTTACTGCGAGCCTGACGACGTTTCTCCACACCGAGAGTATCGCGAGTACCACGGATAATGTGGTAACGCACACCCGGCAGGTCACGCACGCGGCCACCACGCACGAGCACAATCGAGTGCTCTTGCAGGTTGTGACCTTCGCCCGGGATGTAAACCGTAACTTCTTTGCCGTTCGACAATCGCACGCGGGCGATCTTCCGCAGCGCCGAGTTGGGCTTCTTCGGGGTCATGGTCCGCACTTGCAAGCAGACGCCCTGCTTGAAGGCGCACTTGTCGAGCACGGGGCTCTTGGAGAAGACCCGCTTGTCGCGGCGTTTTTTCCGGATCAACTGATTAATTGTGGGCATGCGTCGTCACTTTTTCCAAGCTAAAGATTCGCCCCCGCCCGGGAGCGAATCCATAAAGGTAATGGTTTTTAATCAATCGTCAACTCAAAACGAAAAAAAGGCCAAATTCGCCAATTTTTCGTCAAACTCGCGGGGGCTCCGGGGCAGGCTGGCCCTGCCCACCGGCAAATCCCGCGGAAACTGGAAAGTTAGGGGTTGCCCTCGTCGGCTCCCAAATCACTGTCGCCTTCCAGTTCTTGAACTTCTTCTTCCGAGACAAAGTGGCTGGAAGTTGCCGAATCGGCTCCGAAATCGAGATCCGCGGTGGCGGTCGCTGCCGCACCGCTGCCCGATTCCAGCAAGGGGAAACTCGCTTCCAAGGTTTGGCTGGGAGCCGCTGAAATCTGCCGCATCGCCTCGAGGTTGTACTGGATCTCCGAATCCTGGAAGGTCCGGAAGCCGGTACCGGCGGGAATCAGGTGGCCGAGGATGACGTTTTCCTTCAAACCAACCAAGTGGTCCACCTTGCCGGCGAGAGCGGCTTCGGTGAGCACCTTGGTCGTTTCCTGGAAGCTGGCAGCGGAAATGAAGCTGCTGCTTTGCACCGAGGCCTTGGTAATCCCCAACAACTGGGCTTTCGACTCGGCCGGCTTAGGCTTGGTGCCCTTGGCAATCTTTCCACCGGCAGCTTCGATCTTGGCGTTTTCTTCCTCGATGTGCGACTTGAGGACAATCGCACCCTTCTCAAAGGAACTGTCTCCCTGGTCGGAGATCTTGAGGCACTTTTCCAGTTCCTCGTTGACCCGTCGCAAGTCAAAACGATCGAGCACCATGCCCGCCAAAAGATTGGTGTCACCGGGCTTCTCGACCTTCACCTTGCGGAGCATCCGGGCCACGATCACTTCAATGTGCTTATCGTTGATTTCCACCCGTTGGCTACGGTAAACCTGCTGGACTTCCTGCAGCAAGTACCGCTGTACTTCTTCCTCGCCCGAAACGTCGAGGATGTCGTGCGGCACGAGCGGACCGTCGACCAATTGCTGGCCAGCAGTCACATAATCGCCGGAGTGCACGCGGAATCGCTTGCCGGGAGGCACGAGATGCTCGCGTTCCAAGCCAGCCTCATCGTTCCGCACAATGATGGTTCGCTTGTTTCGCTTCTTCTCGTTCTTGATTTCGACAATACCATCAATCTCCGAGAGAACCGCCGGGTCCTTGGGCTTGCGTGCTTCAAAAATCTCCGTCACGCGGGGCAAACCACCGGTAATGTCGGAAACACCACCCGCTTCACGAGGAGTTTCCGCCACCGCCGCACCCGCGGAAATCACATCGCCTTCCTGAACGATGATGTGAGCCCGCTCGGGCAGGTAGTAAACATCCAGCGTCTTGCCCGACTCGTCTTCAATCACGATTTGCGGATGCAAGTCACCACGGAAGTCGATGATCGAACGACGCAGCGTACCGCTGGAGTCGCGTTCTTCCTTCATCGTTTCGCCTTCCACCACGTCTTCGTAGCGGACGCGACCGGAGACTTCCGACAGCACCGGGATGGCGTGCGGATTCCACTGGCACAGCACCGAGTTGGGTTCAACCGTCTGGTCTTCTTTGACCAACAGCACGGCACCTGCCGGAACCTTGTGGTTTTCCAACTCGCGACCGCGGGGGTCGATAATTGAAATCTCGCCGGTCCGGTTCAGTACGACGCTGTCGCCCTTGTCGTTGGTCACGTACCGCATCCGGGTCAGCTTGACGATACCCGACTTCTTGCAACGCTTTTCGTTTTCTTCCGCAACCCGTCCGGCCACGCCACCGAAGTGGAACGTCCGCATCGTCAACTGGGTACCGGGTTCGCCGATACTTTGAGCCGCGATAATCCCGACGGCCATGCCTTCCTCGACCATCGCACCCGTTGACATGTCCATGCCATAGCAAAGCTGGCATACACCGAGTGCTGCCTCGCAGGTCATCGGGCTGCGGACTTGGATTTTCTCCAACCCCATTTCCTCAACCTTGCGGGCCTGGTCCAGCGTGATCATCTCGTTTTCCTTGACGATCTGCTCATCCGTAATCGGATTGACAATGCTGTGCCTGGAAACACGGCCATTGATCGCGGTCGCGAGGCGAACTTCAACTTGTTCACCGCGGTAAATCACACCCTTGGTAATCCCGCGTGAGGTACCGCAATCCTTGCAGGTGACCACCACGTTTTGGGCCACGTCAGCCAGCTTACGGGTCAAGTAACCCGAGTCAGCCGTCTTCAACGCCGTATCGGCCAAACCCTTGCGGGCACCGTGGGTCGAGCTGAAATACTCGAGCACCGTCAGACCTTCGCGGAAGTTGGCCTTAATTGGCGTCTCAATGATTTCGCCGGTTGGCTTGGCCATCAAACCACGCATGCCGGCCAGCTGCCGAATCTGCTCGACACCACCGCGGGCACCGGAGTGAGCCATCAAGAACACCGGATTGACGTAGCCGCCGACGCGATCGTCGTGCTCCATCGCCTTCATCATCGTCTTGGTGATCTGCTCCCGGGCGTGCGTCCAGGTCTCCAGCACCTTGTTGTAACGCTCCTGCTCGGTGATCGCTCCACGTTCGAAGTGCTTCCGCAACTTCAAAACTTCCTTTTCGGCTTCACCAATGAATTGCGTCTTCGTATCAGGTGTCACCAAGTCATCCGTCGCAAACGACAACCCGCTGCGGGTGCTTTCGCGGAAGCCGAGCTGATTCATGTCGTCCAGCAACTTGATCGTCGCCCGACGTCCAAGCACCTGGTAGCAATCGGAAATCACCACCGACAAGTCACTGCTCTTGAGGTTGTGATTGTAATAATCCATCCCCTGCGGCAGCATCTGGTTGAACAGAATCCGGCCATAGGATGTCGTAATGATCCGACTGTCCGACCGTTCGTCTTCATTCAGCCGAACCTTGCGGCCGTCCGGAAGCCGAACGCGAATCTTGGCATGAATCGTAATGACATGCTGCGCGTAGGCCATTTCCGCCTCGGCGAACGAAGCGAAGGTCATCCCTTCGCCCTTTTGACCGGGGAGCACCAGAGAGATGTAATAGCAACCCATCACCGTGTCCTGCGAAGGACTCATGATCGGCTTGCCATTGGACGGAGCGAAGATGTTATTCGTCGACATCATCAACGTGTGAGCTTCGACTTGCGCCTCGATCGAAAGCGGCAAGTGGACGGCCATCTGATCGCCGTCGAAGTCGGCGTTGAAGCCCTTGCAAACCAGCGGATGCAAGTGGATCGCGTTCCCTTCGACCAAAACCGGCTCAAACGCCTGAATACCCATCCGGTGGAGCGTCGGGGCCCGATTGAGCAGCACGGGGTGATTCTGGATCACCTGCTCCAGAATATCCCAAACCTCTTCGTCCTTTCGTTCGAGCATCTTCTTGGCGCTCTTGATCGTGTCCGCATGCCCCAATTCCTTGAGCTTGCGGATGATGAACGGCTGATAAAGCTCGAGCGCAATCTTCTTGGGCAAACCGCATTGGTGCAGCTTCAGCCGCGGACCGACAACGATCACGCTGCGGGCCGAATAGTCGACTCGCTTGCCGAGCAGGTTCTCACGGAATCGCCCCTGCTTGCCCTTGATCATGTCAGTCAAAGACTTCAACGGGCGGTTGCTCGAGCCGAGCACCGGGCGCTTGCAGCGATTGTTATCAAACAAGGCGTCGACCGATTGCTGCAGCATCCGCTTCTCGTTGCGGATGATCACTTCGGGCGCGTTCAAGTCGACCAGTTTCCGCAAACGGTTGTTGCGGTTGATAATTCGGCGGTAGAGGTCGTTCAGGTCGCTCGTGGCGAAATTGCCCGACTCCAGCAGCACCAGTGGACGAAGGTCCGGCGGAATCACCGGAATCACGTCCAAAACCATCCATTCGGGCTTGTTATCGCTGTCCCGAATTGACTCGACAATCTTCAGGCGATTGGTCAGGTCCTTCCGCTTCTGCTTGGAATTGGTCGTCGCCAACTCACCGCGAAGCTCTTCGCTGAGCTTGACCAGGTCAAGGCCCGCCAGCAAATCCCGAACCGCCTCCGCTCCCATTCCAGCCTTGAACGAGCCATCACCATACTTCTGGCGGGCTTCGCGATATTGCTCCTCAGTCAGAAGCTGCTGCTTCTCGAGGTCAGTGGAGCCCGGATCGGTGACCACGTAATCCTGGAAATAAATCACTTTTTCCAGACTGGTGGTCTTCATGTCCAGCAGGTTGCCCAAACGACTGGGCATGGCCTTGAAGAACCAGATATGCACGACCGGGGCGGCCAATTCAATGTGCCCCATCCGCTTGCGACGGACGCGCGAATGGGTCACTTTGACGCCACAGCGGTCGCAAATCATCCCCTTGTACTTCATCCCGCGGTACTTGCCGCAGGCGCACTCCCAGTCCTTTTCCGGACCAAAGATCCGTTCGCAGAACAAGCCATCCTTTTCCGGACGGTAAGTTCGGTAATTGATCGTCTCGGGCTTCTTGACCTCGCCCATCGACCAACTGCGAATGTCGTGCGGTCGCGCCAAGCTGATCTTGACGGAAGCGTAGTCATTGATGCGGTCATAAGAGGTGTCGGCTATGGCCATGTTCACCTGCTCCTTTTGAAAATCCAAATTGTGCGTCTAGTCCCGAAGCCAAACCACGTTCCGGTGGGCGAGCGATTCCCTGAATTCCGCCGCGCCCCACCGAACGTTCATCAGACCGTTAGGTCCGACGCTTCTCCAACTGCATGTTCAAGGCGAGACCACGAATCTCGTTGGTCAACACGTCGAAGCTGGCAGGCGTACCAGCTTCCAGGGTGTTTTCACCCTTGACCATCGACTCGTAAATCTTGGTCCGGCCTTCAACGTCATCGCTCTTGACTGTCAACAATTCCTGCAGGATGTATGCAGCGCCGTAAGCTTCCAACGCCCAAACTTCCATTTCCCCGAATCGTTGTCCACCAAACCGGGCCTTGCCGCCCAGCGGTTGCTGGGTAATCAACGAGTAAGGCCCTGTGCTGCGAGCATGCACCTTGTCATCAACGAGGTGATGCAATTTGAGCATGTAGAGATAGCCAACCGTCGTCTCCTGTCCGAGCGCGTCGCCAGTCCGACCATCAAACAACCGCATCTTTCCGTGGCTGGGCAAACCAGCATCAGCCAGGCATTGGTTGATGTCCGACTCCGAAGCCCCATCGAAAACCGGCGTGATCGCCTGGAAGCCCAATTTGGCTCCGGCCCAGCCGAGGTGGGTTTCCAGAATCTGCCCGACATTCATACGGCTGGGAACGCCCAGCGGATTGAGCAGAATGTCGAGTGGCGTGCCGTCTTCCAGGAAAGGCATGTCCTCAACGGGAAGGATCTTGGCAATCACACCCTTGTTACCGTGTCGACCGGCCATCTTGTCGCCGACCGAAATGACGCGTTTGGTCGCGATGTAAACCTTGACCATCTGCATCACGCCACTGCGAAGTTCGTCACCCCGCTTCATGCTGTTGAGCTTGCGGTCACGAGCATCAATCGCAGTTTCAACTGCCGGCCACATTTCAGTGTACAGCTGCTGCAACTGGGCAATTCGCTCCTCGCTCCGCATCCCGGCGACGACGTTGGCGAGCCGGAACGAACAGGCCTTCTCGGCGATGAACTTCGAGTTCTGGTCGCGGGTCAGCGGGGTCTGGTCCTCATCGGTCAGCGACTTGCCGATCACCTTCTCCATGGCCGCAATCAGGTCGGAGAAGGTCTGGGCAATTTGATCATTGCCTTCGGTTTCGGCTGCCTTGAGGTCTTTCTCGAAAACCTTGCGCTCTTCATCCGAGAGACTCATCCGCCGCGAGAACCTCTGGGTGTCGATCACGATTCCCTCTACACCAGAAGGAACTTCCAACGAGTCGTTCTTCACATCCTCGCCGGCGCGACCAAAGATCGCATGCAGCAGTTTCTCTTCCGGAGTCAACTCGGTCTTCGACTTCGGCGAGACCTTGCCAACCAGGATATCACCGGGTTTCACAAAGGTTCCAACCCGTACAATGCCATTGGCATCGAGATTCTTGAGGGCCTTTTCGCTGACATTCGGAATGTCACGGGTAAACTCTTCCGGCCCCAATTTCGTATCGCGAATCTCGACATCGAATTCTTCGATGTGCAGCGAAGTGTAAACATCCCGCTTCACGAGGTCTTCGCTGATGATGATCGCATCTTCGAAGTTGTAACCGTCGAAAGACATGAAGCCGACCAGCACGTTTCGCCCCAGGGCCAATTCGCCCTGGAAGGTGGCTGCTCCATCGGCAATCACATCACCCTTGTTGATCTTTTGCCCCAAGTCAACCAACGGCCGCTGGTTCAAGCAGGTCCGTTCATTGAGCCCAACGAACTTCTTCAGCGGGTAAACGTCCGGACCGATTTCAATTCGGCTGGCATCAACAAATGTCACCTTGCCAGCCCGACGGGCCCGGATCACCATCGCCGAGTTCTCGGCCACGGCCTTCTCAATCCCGGTCGCCACAATCGGTGGCTCGGTCACCAGCAAGGGCACTGCTTGGCGTTGCATGTTGGAACCCATCAACGCCCGGTTGGCATCGTCGTGCTCAAGGAACGGAATCAACCCCGCCGAGACGCCGATCATTTGGTTCGGAGCAATGTCGATGTACTGAACCTGCTCGGGAGAAACCAATTCAAAGTCTTCACGGTAACGTGCCAGCACGTTGCCACCCATGACCTTGTTGCCCTCAATCGAGCCATTGACTACCGGAGTGTCAGCTGGGCAGATGTAAGCGTTCGTCTCTTCATCAGCCCGCAACAGGCAAATGGTGTCAGTCACTTTGCCTTTCTTGACTTCGTAATACGGCGAGACGAGAAAGCCGTAGGAGTCGACACTGGCATAGATCGCCAAACTGGAAATCAAGCCGATGTTGGTACCTTCCGGCGTCTCAATCGGGCAAATCCGGCCGTAGTGCGAAATATGCACGTCGCGAACTTCGAAACCGGCTCGCTTCCGATTCAAACCACCTGGCCCCAACGCTGACAACCGACGCTCGTGGGTCAATTGGCTCAACGGATTGGTTTGGTCCACAACCTGAGACAATTCGCCTCGACCAAAGAAGTAATCGATAGCCGCCGAAATGCTCTTGGGATTGACCAAGCTCCGCGGAGTCATGTCCTCAGCATCCCGCAGCGTCATCCGCTCTTGCACCGTCCGGCGCAACTTAAGGAACCCCTTGCGGAGCTCATCCGAAGCCAGTTCATCAATCGTCCGCAAGCGGCGGTTACCGAGATGGTCGATGTCGTCGATCCGGGCTTCGCCTCCAGTCGTCATCAAATCAAGCAGATACTTGATCGACTCCAGAATGTCTTCCGGACGCAGACACATTTCCGTTTCCGATACATTCAATCCCAACTTGCGATTGATTCGGAACCGGCCAACCCGTCCCAGACGATAACGGTTCGGGTCATAGAACTTTTCGTCAAACAGCGACTTTGCCTTTTCCAAAGCAGCCGGATTGCCAGGACGCAACCGTTGATAGATCCGCAACAAAGCCTCTTGGTGGCTGGAAGAGTTGTCTTCAGCCAGCGAATTGAAAATGATCGGGTTCTTGGTGGGGCTCATCACCTCCAAACCCTTCACCCCGGCAGTGCAGATAATCTCGGCTGCATTCTTCGAGACCTTTTCGCCGGCCTGAACGATGATTTCACCCGCGCGATCGGAACCAGCCGGGTAAACCACGTCGTCGACTGCAATCTTGCCTTCCAGCTTGCCGGCACTGCGGCCGTCAACAACCTTTACCTTGGTGGATTCATAAAAGGCCCGCAAGATATCCGAATTTTCGCTGAATTTGGGAGACATCGCCCGCAACAGCGTCATGGCTGAAAACTTGCCGCTCTGGTCAATCCGAACCGAAAGCGTGTCCTTCTTGGTCACATTCAGTTCGATCCAGCTTCCACGCTCGGGAATCACGCGGCAACTGGGCATCTCCCGGTCAGAAGTCCCTTCGGATTCCATCACGAAATCAATGCCCGGGCTGCGATGCAATTGATTCACCACCACCCGCTCCGCACCGTTGATGATGAACTCACCACCGCCAAGCATGATCGGGATATCACCGAGGAACACTTCCTCTTCAATCGGTTGGTCCTTGACCAGGCGCAACCAGACCTTGAACGGACGTCCGTAGGTCAATCGCAGCTGCCGACACTCTTCCGGTGTGTAGCGGGGCTTGCCCAGTTCGTAGCGGATGTACTCCAAACGAATCTGCTTGTCGTAGCTCTCGATTGGGAAAATCTCTCGCAGTACGGACTCAATGCCTTGGTCCTTGCGCTTTTCGGAATCGAGGTCAGCTTGCAAAAACGCCTCGTAACTGACCGTTTGAATTTTGGTCAGGTCAGGGGGCAGAGGGTAAATGCGCCCGGTGCCAAAGCGGCGGACCGTGTGGGTCGAAAGCCGTCGTTGAGAATTTACTGCCATGGTACGGAAGTCTCCCTATCGTGTTCCAGCCACTATTCGCTGCCGAGCGCAGATGCTCCAGCCACAGCACGGGTCAACGGCCACATCAGCCGAGCCGCCAAACCACACACAACCAAGTCGCTTGCCCGCCAATCGCTTCGCCAAACCGAAAACCGTCCGCAGTCTGCAGCCCGCAATGCAAAGGGCAAACCTGCCAAGGACAACACTTTCCGGAATAGCCTGATAGAGCGAGGACCGAGCAAAACAGCCAGGCCAAGGGCCTGCCATCCAGGTTGAGTCCAGACAAAAAGAAAACGCCGCCGTTCGATCCCTTCGAACGCCGCGCGAGAAAATCCGGATTGTTTGCAAACCAAATCCAAGTTTCGCACTGCTCAGAAACTTCATCCCCGATGGGTGACGTCAACCACCAGCTTGTCTTCCAGCTCGGCCACCTTGCACCCGCTGTCCGACACCGACAATTGCCACCACCACCTGCCGCCGTGCGTGAATCTACCGCTCTCGAACTTTTTACCGTGTTCCAGCTTTACCTTGCTCGAGTTTCCAACCCGTGCCCATTCCACCCTGACAACGCTGCCTCAACTGCTCTCTCACTCGTTCGGCCGAACTGGTAATCACCGAACGAACAGAAGTCGCCAATCAAACTGCATTTCTTCAGGAAAGAACCTGCAAAGCCCAACCCTTCCAAAGTCGAGTAGTGCCTTCACCCGCTTGTCGCCAATCACCCAGAAGCCCAATCACCCAGGAGCCCTGTCACCCAGTAGCCCCGATTCGCCGCCCTGGAGCAACGATTCAGAAGTCAAAACGAAGTTGCGAAAATCATCTGCTCGACGTCGAGAAATTCAGGCAACCAAGACATCAGCTCCGCAAAACCCACCACGGTTTTCGCCTTGCTAACTTTTGGGGCCCAGCATATTCAACCGACCGGCCGTGTTTCATGCTCCACGCAAATCGCGCCCAGCTCCAACACAAATGATTCCTGCCAGAGATCAGAGATCCGAACCGGTCGATTCTGTTCAGCCGCTCAGCCTATTGAACAAACCGAAAGAGGCTCGGAGCCACCTTTCGCTCTGCTCGCAATCGATAACAGAGCCAAGCTCACCAACCGGCCGTCACCGACACGACTGACCAAACCTGACTCTTTCTGAACACGCTGAACACTGGCTCGAATAACCCGCCCGTTGCGAATCTGCCTCGGACTAAACCAAGCCGACCACAATCTCCAGTGAGGAAATCCCCAGCGACTGATGTTCACTGAACTCCAGCGCCAGCCAGCTTCCACTCACCTACTTCACGCCGCAGGGGAAATTGTCAGTAACTCGGCCGACTAAATCAGCCCGCGATTCAACTTCAAAATCTCCGGCTTCACTGGCTTGACATTGATTGGCTCGTTGTCGATTACAGGCGTCCACACAACTCGGTTGCGCTCAGCAATGCGCTCAGCAGCAACCCGCTCCGTCCTTACCACTCAATCTGAGCTTCCACTTTTTTGACTCGAACTACCGAGCATAAAAGCAGAAGCATGATTCAAGAGGACCAACAGCCAGCTGCTCAGCACAAACCGACCGGTACAAACCGGGGGTGAGCGACTCCGATTCGTTGCTCTCTTTCGTGCCTACCCAAGCTTCCGGGCTGAAAGGGAACTTGCCCACCAACCCAGCCCAGCCGAAGCATACCGAGCCGAAGCATACCGAGCCGAAGCATACCGAGCCTCAGGCTCAAAAAGCGCCCGGACTCGGCAATCCGAAAAAGCCAACGCCATCCAACGACCAAATCAAAGTCGTGCTAACCAGCAACTTACCCGCCAACGAAATTGACGGGCAAACAACCAAGTTAGCACCACCCAACTTGCCTAATCGTAGCAGACAACCAAGCGAAGCTGAACTAGGTGACCAAGTAAGGATCGAATAACCGGCATGGGGAAGTCGACACTACTTGATTTCGACAACGCCACCAGCAGCTTCGATTTCCGACTTGATCTTGGCAGCTTCGTCCTTCGATACGCCACCCTTCACGGTGACCGGGGCGCCTTCGACCAT
>Ga0164293_10000543_pt1 | contig 30072 bp, 22 predicted proteins | sample GEODES118metaG_FD_111487 | JGI IMG/M metagenome (GOLD analysis project Ga0164293, IMG submission 111487) | Eutrophic lake water microbial communities from Lake Mendota, Wisconsin, USA - GEODES118 metaG | ecosystem: Environmental > Aquatic > Freshwater > Lake | place: USA: Lake Mendota...
GCCGAACTGCACGAGCGGGCGGTCCTGGGCATACAGTCGGCGGCCGGTTTCGCGGAGGGCCACCCACTGCCCGCCGGTTGGTAAGCGGACCTGCGCCGACGGCTAAGGGCGCCGAAGCTAAGGGCTAAGATCAACCCCCTGTCCTGCAAGCAGAAAGGGGTCGGCGTGTCGCAGGCCCCCAGTCGCAATTGCTTGGCGCGGCCGACGGAGACCCGATGAGCCTCGTCTCCATCGCGCTGAGCCTGCTCGGCTTCGTTCTACTCACCCTGGGCACCGCGGTCTTCGTGGCGGCCGAGTTCTCTCTGACCGCACTCGAGCGCAGCACCGTCGACGCCAACGCACGCACCGGCGGGCCCCGCGACCGGATGGTTCAGCGGGCGCACCGAACCCTGTCGTTTCAGCTGTCCGGGGCCCAGGTGGGCATCTCGATCACCACTCTGATCACCGGCTATCTCGCCGAACCGGTGATCGCCAGACTGCTGGCGCCGGTGCTGACGGCCGTCGGCGTCCCGGCCGGGTGGATCGACGGTGTGGCGCTGATCGCGGCTCTGGTCATCGCGACCTCCTTCTCCATGGTGTTCGGCGAGTTGGTCGCGCAATACCTGGCCATCGCTGTTCCACTGCAGACCGCGCGGGTCGTCGCCGGTCCCCAGGTGTTCTTCTCCGCGGCGGTGACTCCGTTGATCCGGCTGACCAACGGGACCGCCAACTGGATCCTGCACCGGTTCGGGATCGAGCCCGCCGACGAACTCAGTTCCGCGCGCTCACCGCAGGAACTGGCCTCGCTGGTCCGCACCTCGGCCAAGCAGGGCTCGCTGGATCAGCCCACCGCCGACCTGGTCGGCCGATCGTTGCAGTTCGGCGCCCGCAGCGCCGAAGAGTTCATGACCCCGCGGTCCAAGATCGAATCGCTGGGTGCCGACGACACCGTCGCCGACCTCGTGGAGAAAGTCCGCCGGACCGGCCACTCCCGCTTCCCCGTCACCCGCGGCGATCTGGACGAGACCATCGGGGTGGTGCACGTCAAACAGGTCTTTGAGATACCGCGCGCCCAACGCCAAGCCACTCCGGTGGGCCGGTTGGCCGTGCGCGTGCCGGTGGTGCCGTCCACGTTGGACGGTGATGCGCTGATGGACCAGATCAGCGCCAACGGCCTGCAGGCCGCGCTGGTCGCCGACGAGTACGGCGGGATCGCCGGCATGGTGACCGTGGAGGACCTGATCGAGGAGATCGTCGGCGACATCCGCGACGAACACGACCGGTTCACCCCCGAAGTCGTGAGAATCACCGGCGGACATCGGGTCTCGGGCCTGCTGCGGATCGACGAAGTAGCCGAGCAGACCGGTTACCGGGCCCACGAGGGCGACTACGAGACCATCGGCGGAGTGATCATGGACGCCCTCGGGCACATCCCCGCCGAGGGTGAATCGGTGGACCTCACCGCGTTCGACCCGGACGCCCTCGACGATCCGCCGGTCTGGCGGGCGACGGTGGCGAAAATGGACGGCCGCCGCATCGACCTGCTCGACCTCGTCCGAGTCACCCCGCCCACCAAGAACGGCGGCCGCAACTGATGGGGGGTGATCTTTTCGCGCTGCTGCTGACGGTGCTGCTGATCGCGGCCAATGCCTTCTTCGTCGCCGCCGAATTCGCGCTGATCTCCGCACGCCGCGACCGACTCAACGCGCTGGCCGAACAGGGCAAGCGCAGCGCCGTGACGGTCATCCGGGCAGGCGAGAACCTGGCCGTCATGCTGGCCGGCGCCCAACTGGGCATCACCATCGGATCGATCATCCTGGGCCGGGTGGGGGAACCGGCGATCTCGCATCTACTCGCCCCACTTTTCCACCTGATCGGTGTTCCCGATGCGGTGCTGCACACGGTGTCGTTCTTGTTGGCCATCACCATCGTGGTGGTGCTGCACGTGCTGCTCGGTGAAATGGTGCCCAAGAACATCGCCTTGGCCGGCCCGGAGAAGGTGGCGATGCTGCTTGTGCCGCCTTATCTGTTGTGGGTCAAGGTAACCCGGCCGGTGATCGCGGTCTACGACTGGTGCGCCCGTACCGTGCTGCGGGCCATCGGTGTGACACCCAAGACCGAACTGGAGAACTCCGTCTCGATGGTGGAACTGGTCGAGATGATCGCCCAGTCACGCTCGGAGGGTTTGCTGGATCCAGAGGAGCACCGGCGGCTGTCCCGGGCCCTGCAGATCCGCGACCGGGTGGCCAATGACGTTGCGGTACCCGCCGACCGGATACGGACGGTGCCGGTCGCCTCGGAGGGCACCGGCCCGCGCGTGGCCGACATCGAGCAAGCACTGATCGAGACCGGGTATTCGCGTTTCCCGGTGGTCGACAGCGGGGGCCGCTTCACCGGATTCGTCCACATCAAGGACATGCTCGACCTTCTCGACCATCCCGAAGCCGCGATCAGCGCCGCCGCGGTGCGTCACCTGCCGCGGCTTCCCGCCGACATGGCTTTGCCCGAAACGTTGTCGCGGCTGCGCCAAACGAATAGCCACCTGGCTCTGCTCACCGGTGACAACGGCCAGGTATGCGGCATGGTCACGCTCGAAGACCTGGTCGAAGACCTGGTCGGCACGGTCCGCGACGGCACGCACCGTGCGTGAGCCGTCCAGCATCCTTGCTAGGGCGTTGCCGGCTGGGGTGCAGAGCGGTCCAACAAGTCGCCGCAGCGAACCAGCACGGTGTTTCTGACCACCGCCGCCCGCTCGACCAACTGGGACTGCTGGCGCACGTAGTCGGCCCGCCCGCCGGGGGTTTCAATGGGAACCGGGTCGTAGCCGTAGGCGCGAAGGTCGTACGGCGAGGCCCGCATGTCAAGCTCACGTGCCCGGTAGGCCAGTTCGAATGCATCCCAGACCAGGTCGGAGTCAACCAGCGGTGTCAGTTTCGCGGCGAACTTGTACAGATCCATGGCGGTATGGAGGCAGCCCGGCTGCTCATCGGCGATCTGGGACTCACGGGTCAACTGCAGAGCGTTGCGCGGTCGCGCCGGACCGGTGAAGAACCGGAAGGCATCGAAGTGGGTGCAGCGCATCGGCATGGATTCCACGACGGCGTCGGTGCCATCCTGTCCCAGGCGAAGAGGCAGGCGGTGCCGGAGTTGACCGGGGTCGGTTCGGTAGACCATCGCCCACTCGTGCAGGCCGAAGCAGCCGAGGTGGGCGGGCCGGCGGGCGGTCTGGGCCAGCAGCCGTGACACGTAGTCGACCGTCCCGCGGCGCTTGCCGAGATGGTCGGGATCGACGCCGACGCCCCCGGCGACTCCCCCGGCGAATTGCCGATAGCCCCGCAGATTCCGGTACACCTGCGCCTGCGGGCCGGTCAAAACGACCCCGAAACCGGGGTGCCAGCGGCGCAGCTGTCCCGGTGTGAAGTTGTAGTAGGTGAACAGAAAGTCGACCACCGGGTTCGGTTGCCCCGTGGCGCGCTGCCGAAGGTAAGGCCCCAGCAGCGCCTCGACCCGGCCGTGGTGGCGATCGCGCCGCCCCAACCAGTCCGGCGCGTCGAGCATTGCCCGACCCTACCGATACCGGAGCCGTCGGAACCCCCGGTCCCCGGGCGGGCCCGGCGCGGTCCCCGGCGAAGGCAGCGGCGGGACCAATGGGGCGCGGCGGATAGGATCAAGCGACCCTCGACAGGGATGAGGTTGGAGGACCGATGACGAACCGAGTGGTCGTGGGCAATCTGCGAGTGGCGCAGAACCTGTACGACTTCATCACCAACGAGGCCATACCCGGGACGGACATCAACCCGGAAAGCTTCTGGGCCGGTGTGGACAAATTGGTCACCGATCTCACCCCGCGCAACGACGAACTGCTGGCCCAGCGCGACCAGTTGCAAGCTCAGATCGACAAATGGCACCGCCAGCACGTCATCGGAGGCTTCACTCTCGACGACTACAAGCAGTTCCTGACGAGCATCGGTTACCTGCAGCCGGTGCCGGAGGACTTCACCGTCGCCACCACAGGAGTGGATGCGGAGATCACCTCGACGGCCGGTCCGCAGCTGGTGGTGCCGATCCTCAATGCCCGGTTCGCGCTCAACGCCGCCAACGCGCGGTGGGGCTCGCTCTACGACGCGCTGTACGGCACCGACGTCATCAGCGAGGACGGCGGGGCGGAGAAGGGCAGCAGCTACAACACCGTGCGCGGTGACAAGGTGATCGCCTACGCCCGGCGCTTCCTCGACGATGCGGTTCCGTTGGTGGACGCCAGTTACCGCGATGTCGCCCGGTTCCTCATCGAGGACGGCCGCCTGGAAGTGGTGCTCGGCAACGACGATGTGACAGGCCTCGCAGATGGGGCGCAGTTCGCCGGGTACACCGGAGACCCGTCCGCCCCGAACTCGGTGCTGCTGGTCAATCACGGCCTGCACATCGAGATCCTCATCGACCGCGACTCCCCCATCGGGTCGACCGACGCGGCCGGCATCAAGGACGTTGTGCTGGAATCCGCGGTCACCACGATCATGGACTTCGAGGACTCCGTCGCCGCGGTCGACGCCGGCGACAAGATGCTCGGCTACCGCAACTGGCTGGGCCTGAATAGAGGCGACCTCGCTGAACAGGTCAGCAAGAACGGCCGCAGTTTCACCCGGGTACTCAACGACGACCGGACCTACACCCGGCCCGACGGGACTCTGTTCACTCTGCCTGGCCGCAGCCTGCTGTTCGTCCGCAACGTGGGCCACCTGATGACCAACGACGCCATCGTCTTCGGCGAGGGGCCTAACGAAGGCCGGGAGGTCTATGAGGGCATCCAGGACGCACTGTTCACCAGCCTGATCGCCGTTCACGGTCTCAACGGGCAAAACAGCCGCACCGGGTCGATCTACATCGTCAAACCCAAGATGCACGGCCCCGCCGAAGTCGCCTACACCTGCGAGTTGTTCAGCCGCGTCGAAGAAGTGCTGGGCTTATCGCACGGCACCCTCAAGGTCGGGATCATGGACGAGGAGCGGCGCACCACACTCAATCTCAAGGCCTGCGTCAAGGCGGCCGCCGACCGGGTGGTGTTCATCAACACCGGGTTCCTGGACCGCACCGGCGATGAGATCCACACCTCGATGGCAGCCGGTCCGATGATCCGCAAGGGTCAGATGAAGTCCCAACCGTGGATCCTGGCCTACGAGGACCAGAACATCGACGTCGGTCTGGCCACCGGTTTCTCCGGACGCGCCCAGATCGGTAAGGGCATGTGGGCGATGACCGACCTGATGGCCGACATGGTGGAACAGAAGATCGGCCAACCCCGCGCCGGGGCTACCACCGCCTGGGTTCCCTCACCCACCGCCGCAACCCTGCACGCCATGCACTACCACTACGTCGATGTCTACGCAGTCCATCGGGAACTGACCGGCCGGACCCGCACCACCATCGAGCAACTGCTCACCGTTCCGCTGGCCGGCCGGGAACTTGCCTGGGCGCCGGACGAGATCCACGAGGAAGTCGACAACAACTGCCAATCCATCCTGGGCTACGTGGTGCGCTGGATCGACGCGGGAGTGGGCTGTTCGAAAGTTCCCGACATCCACGACGTGGCCCTCATGGAGGACCGCGCCACCCTGCGCATCGCCAGCCAACTGCTGGCCAACTGGCTGCACCACGGTGTCATCACCGAGCACGACGTGAAATCCAGCCTGCGACGAATGGCCGCAGTTGTCGACGAGCAGAACGCCGCCGACCCCGAGTACCGGCCGATGGCCCCAGACCCGGAGGGCAGCATCGCCTTCCAAGCCGCCCAAGAGCTGATCCTGGCCGGCGCAGCCCAGCCCAGCGGTTACACCGAGCCGATCCTGCATCGGCGCCGTCGGGAGTACAAAGCAAGTGTGGGTCTGTAGCCGATGGGCAGACACAGCATCCCCTCGCCGGGGCAACCCACCGGTGAGCCCTCGGAACCCGACGCCAATCCGCCGTCCGGACGGATCCGGCGCGCCGACGGGGATTGGCAGGGTCGCCGTCGGCGCGTCGACGGCGGCCGCCGCGGAGTCAGCCTGGGGGTGATCGCCGCCCTGTCGGGCGTAGTGCTGCTGGTCGGCGGAATCATTTTGTGGCGCTTCTTCGGTGATGCGTTGTCCGAGCGGTCCTCCGATGCCGCGCAGCAGTGCTTGCAGGGAACAGCCACGGTTGCCGTCGTCGCCGATCCCTCGGTCGCTGAGATGCTTACCTCCTTCGCTGAACGCTTCGACGCCGAAGCCGCGCCCGTCGGCGATAAGTGCGTGGATGTCGTTGTCACACAGGCTGAATCGGATGCTGTCTTGAAGGGACTGACCGGCACCTGGCCCGCCGAGCTCGGCGAGCGCCCTGCCCTGTGGCTGCCGGCCAGTTCAGTGCAGTCGGCACGACTTCAGGCCGTAGCGGGCAAACAGGTGGTCAGCGACGCGCGTTCTTTGGCCATCTCACCGGTGGTGCTGGCCGTTCGGCCCGAAGTCAAGAAGGCGCTCGAGCAGGAGGGTTGGGGGGCGCTGCCGGGGCTCCAGAACGATCCGGGCTCATTGGACGCCCGAAACCTGCCTGGCTGGGGCACATTGCGACTCGCACTGCCAGCCACCGGAGCGGCCGACGCGAACTATCTGGTCGCCGAGGCGGTCGCCGCCGCGACGGCCCCACCGAACACCCCTGCCACTGCGGGACTTCCCGCGGTGAGCGCCCTGCTCGCCGGTCAGCCTCGATTGCCGTCGAACTCCGCAGCCGCGGCCTGGGAGGCGCTGACCGCGGCCGGGGATCCCGCCGCCGCTGCGGTGCACGCGGTGGCGATGACCGAGCAGCAGCTGTTCGCCAAGGCCGGTCAACTGGCCAATGCCGCCGACTCGGTCGCCGAGTGGATCCCGACCGGACCGGTGCCGCTGGCGGACTACCCGACGGTGCTGCTGTCCGGAACGTGGCTGTCCGACGAGCAGGTCGCCGCAGCCAGCGAATTCGCCCGATTCCTGCGTAAGGACAGCCAACTCGCCGAACTGGCCGAGGCAGGTTTCCGGCCCGAGGGCGTCAGCCCTGAGGGCAACGGTGTCGTGGACTTCCCCAAGCTCGCTGCGGCACTGCCGGCCGGAGACGAAGCGGTGCGCTCGGCGGTGGCCGGCGCGGTCAATCCGCTGGGCGGGACGACCACCATCGTCATGAACGAAGGCCTCACCGGTGACGAGGGCGGACGCGCGAGGCTCTTCAATGTCACCGCTGCGCTGCGGGATCGGATCAACGCCCTGCCACCCAGCGCAGCGATCGGCCTGTGGACGTTCAATAAGATCAACAGCGGTCCCGCCGTTGTGACCGGGCCGCTGGGCGACCCGATCGAGACCCAGCCGCGCGCGGCAGTCATCACCGGCGTGCTCGACGCCACGACGCCGACCAGTGGCGGTGGCCTGTCCTTCACCTCCCTGCGCGCCGCCTACGGCGATGCACTGCTCAATTACCTTCCAGGGCAACCCAATTCGGTGCTGGTGATCACCCAGGGCCCGCATACCGATGACGCCCTAGACGGAGCCGGCCTTGAGGACTTCATCGCCAAGTCGCAGGATCCGAACCGGTCGCTGCCGATCAACGTCATCAGCTTCGGCGGCGATCCGGACCGGCCCACTTGGGAGGCCGTGACCCGACTCTCCGGTGGCAGCTACCAGGAACTCCCGACGTCTGCGGGCCCGGATCTGCTCGCCGCGGTCTCGCGGATGCTCTACTAGCCGGGCGCCGCCGGCTCAACTGTGCGCGAACGCCTCCACCGGCGGGCACGAGCAGACCAGGTTGCGATCGCCGTACGCGCCGTCGATGCGGCGGACCGGCGGCCACACCTTGGACCGGAAGTCCTTACCCAGCGGATAAGCCGCCTGCTCGCGGCTGTACGGGTGGTTCCACTGTTCGGTGAGCAGACAGTCGGCGGTGTGCGGAGCGTTGCGCAACGGGTTGTCGTCAACCGGCCACTGCCCGGAACCGACCTTGTCGATCTCGGCCCGAATGGCGATCATCGCGTCGCAGAATGCGTCCACCTCGGTGAGGCTCTCACTTTCGGTCGGCTCCACCATCAGCGTTCCGGCCACCGGGAAACTCATGGTCGGCGAGTGAAAACCGTAGTCCGCCAGACGTTTTGCCACATCATCGACGGTCACGCCGGTTGCCTTGGTGATCGGCCGGAGATCCAGGATGCATTCGTGGGCAACCATGCCGTTCTCCCCGGTGTAGAGCACCGGGTAGTACTCGTCGAGGCGACGGGCGATGTAGTTCGCCGAGGCGATCGCGGTCAGCGACGCCTCGCGCAAACCGGCGGCCCCCATCATCCGGATGTAGGCCCAGGTGATCGGCAGGATGGAGGCCGATCCATAGGGTGCGGCCGACACCGGCGCGCCACCGGGCAGTTCCGGAGCCAACGGGTGGCCCGGCAGGTACGGCGCCAAGTGCGCCCGAACCGCCACCGGGCCCACTCCGGGCCCACCGCCACCGTGCGGAATGCAAAACGTCTTGTGCAGGTTCAGGTGGCTCACGTCGCCGCCGAACTTGCCGGGCCGGGCCAATCCCACCAGCGCATTGAGGTTGGCTCCGTCCACGTAGACCTGACCGCCGGCGTCGTGCACGGCAGCGCAGATCTCGGCGATGTCGTGCTCGTAAACGCCGTGAGTGGACGGGTAGGTGATCATCAGTGCGGCCAACGCCTCGGCGTGCTCGGCGACCTTCGCACGTAGTTCGTCAAGATCGACGTCACCATTGTCCCGGCAGCCCACCACCACCACCCGCATACCGACCATGGCGGCCGAGGCCGCGTTGGTGCCGTGGGCACTCGACGGGATCAGGCAGACATCGCGACGGGACTCCCCACGCTCGGCGTGGTAGGCGCGGATCGCCAGCAGTCCGGCGTACTCACCCTGCGAACCTGCGTTGGGCTGCAACGAGATTGCGTCATAGCCGGTGATGCCGGTCAGCCACTGCTGTAGGTCGGCGATCAACTGCCGCAGCCCGGCCGCATCCTCGATGGGGGCGAACGGGTGCTGGCGGCTGAATTCCGGCCAGGTGACCGACTCCATCTCCGCGGCGGAGTTCAGCTTCATGGTGCACGACCCCAGCGGGATCATCGTGCGGTCCAGCGCCAGGTCCTTGTCGGCCAGCGACCGCAGATAACGCATCATCGCCGTCTCGGTGCGGTACTGGTGAAACGCCGGATGGCTGAGGAATTCGGTTGTGCGGTCAGCGATGTCGGGTCCGTCGAAGGTGCCCGCCGGGGCGGCTCCCCCGTCCAATGTCGCCGCCGGGGCGGCTCCGAACGCCTCCAGGACCGAGGCGACGTGTTCGTCGGTGGTGGCCTCGTCGCAGGACACCGAGACGTGCTCGGCGTCGGGGCACCAGATGTTGATGCCCCGTTCGCGGGCGGCGTCCCGGACAGCCGCGGCCCGGCCGGGAACATGGGCCAGCACCGTGTCGAAGAACCTGTCGTGCACTACCTGCACACCGGCGCCGCGCAGTCCGGCCGCCACCGCGCGGGCGTGATCGTGGACCCGGCGGGCGATCGCCGTCAAGCCGTCGGCGCCGTGGTAGCTGGCGTACATGGCGGACATCACGGCCAGCAGCACTTGGGCGGTGCAGATGTTCGAAGTCGCCTTATCCCGGCGGATGTGCTGTTCGCGGGTCTGCAGCGAGAGCCGGTAGGCCCGTGACCCGTCGGCGTCCTGGGACACCCCTACCAGTCGGCCCGGCAACTGACGGGCATGGCTGGTGCGCACGGCCAGGTACCCGGCGTGCGGACCGCCGAATCCCATCGGGACGCCGAATCGCTGGGCGGTACCGAACGCGACGTCGGCACCGACGTCGCCGGGCGGGGCGATCATGGTGCAGGCCAGCAGGTCGGCGCCGAGGGCGACCAGCGCGCCGCGGTCGTGCGCCTGCTCGACAAGCTCGGACCAGTCGGTGACCCGGCCGCCGGCACCCGGAAGTTGGGCGATGACGCCGAAGAACTCGCCGTCGGGAAGTCCATCACGCAGGTCGGCGGTGACGATCTCGATGCCCAGCGGTTCGGCGCGGGTGTCCAGTATCGCTGCGGTCGCGGCGAACAGGTCGGCATCCACCGCAAGCCGGTTTGACGAACCGCGGCTCGCCCGGTGCATCAGCGTCATCGCTTCACCGGCCGCGGTGGCCTCATCGAGCATCGAGGCGTTGGCAATGTCCATGCCGGTCAAATCGGAGACCATGGTCTGGAAGTTCAGCAGCGCCTCCAGCCGTCCCTGGCTGATCTCGGGCTGATACGGCGTGTAAGCGGTGTACCAAGCCGGGTTCTCCAGGATGTTGCGCAGCAGCACCGGCGGGGTGAGGGTGTCGTAGTAGCCCTGCCCGATCATCGATACGGCGACGTGGTTGGCGTTCGCCATCGCGCGTAGCTCTGCCAGCGCCTGATGTTCGCCGACCGGAGCAGGTAGCGACTCCAGGCCCGGGGCTGTGCCGCGGTCATCGGGGGTGTCAAGGATTCCGGCCGGCAGCGCCTTGGCCGCCAGTTCGTCCAGCGACGCCACCCCGATCACGCTCAGAATGGTGTTCAGGTCCGCGGCGTCAGGGCCGATGTGGCGGGCCGAGAACGGGGACTGCACAGCGGTGTGGTCGGAGATTTCAGGCACTTCAGGCACTCCTCAGGGGCAGACGCAGCGGGCTTGACGTCCTCTCCCTCTGTCTTGGGTGCCTGAGAGATTCGGCTCAGTCCCTTTCGGCACAGTGCCTTTCCCCGTGGGCGGGCGACTCGACTTTTGGGGCCGGCCACCGCTTTCCAGAGGCATCGTTTCCGCGCGCGGTCCGGGGGCCTGAGAGGTTGACGGAGAGGTGTTGCTCCTTCGGCGTCCGCGGCTGGCTGCCGCAGAACTCTCCCGCTCGAGGTCGATGCTGAGCCAATCCTAGCCGCCCCACCGCGGAACGACGAAAAGACACAAACGACGCCAAAGTGCCGGGATCAACCAGCGTTGGACGTCTGCTCGCGGGTAGGGCCGGGTGGACGAGCGCCGATCAGCCGATTTTCCGGTCGCGGCTCTTGCGCCGGGAGGCCAACTCATCCTCTGGGGCAGCGATCGACTCGCCACCGTCGGCACGCTCGCCCGGGAAATCGGCGATGGCGCCGGTGAGTTCACGCATCGCGCCGCTGACTGCGATGCCGAAAACTCCCTGCCCGCCCTGCAGGAGGTCGACGACCTCTTCGGCGGAGGTGCACTCGTAGACCGTGGTGCCGTCGGAGAACAGGGTGATGTTGGCCAGGTCCTGTACACCGCGCTGACGCAGGTGGTCGACGGCGACTCGAATGTTGTGCAGCGAGATGCCGGTGTCGAGCAGGCGCTTCACGATTTTGAGGACCAGGATGTCTTTGAACGAGTACAGCCGCTGACTGCCGGAGCCCGCCGCGCCCCGGATCGACGGGACCACCAGCGAGGTCCGTGCCCAGTAATCCAGTTGGCGGTAGGTGATGCCGGCGATCTGGCAGGCGCTGGGCCCGCGGTAGCCCACCAGTTCGTCGGGAACCGAGTCGTCGGGGAACAGCCCGCCCTGCACGGGGGCGCTCACCGGAGCCACCGGAGCGGTCATCGGGGGTGTCGGATCCTCGTATCGTGCTGCGGGGACAGCAAGATCGAGTTGCTCCTGACGTGGGACAGCAAGATCAAGCTGTTCCTGACGTGGCTCGTCACCCACGATGCTTCCTCTCGCCAATCCAGCCTGCTGCCCGCCGACCGGGTGTCGCTCGCAAGTGCACTGAGCATACGCCTGCCACAGGGTGGTCGCGGCTTCTGCCGCCACCTTCAGTCACATCCGAAGTATGGGTGCAGGCCGATGGCGGCGGCGGTATCCGGTTGGCGTGTCGGTGCGGCCAGTCACACAGATGAGACTCACCCGTGATCTGTGGCAGCTCAGGTGGCCTTGAAATCGTCCGGGGAAATGCTGTCGAGGAATTCCTTGAACTTTTCGACTTCGTCCTCGCGAACCGCGCCGGTCGACTTCTCATCGCTCTCATCGGGGATGAGCAGTCCGGCTTCGTCGAGCACGGCCTCCTCGACGTAGATCGGGACGCCCATTCGCAGGGCGATCGCCACCGAGTCCGACGGGCGCGCCGACACCCGGACCTCATGGTCGAAAATCAGGTCCGCGTAGAAGGTGCCCTCCTGTAGATCGACGATGCGGACCTCTTTGAGCGAGTGCCCAAGAGCGCCAAGCACATCCCGAAACAGGTCGTGGGTCAGCGGACGCGCGGGCTCGACGCCCTGCTGCTCGAGGATGATGGCGTTCGCCTCGTTCGGCCCGATCCAGATCGGCAGATAACGGTCACCGGCGGTCTCGCGCAGCAGAAGGACCGGCTGGTTGGCGGGTTGCTCGACACGAACCCCGACTACTCGCACCTCACCCATACGCGGACCTCCGCCCACTCATGCAGTCATCGGTGAGTCTAGTCCTCACCGATCCAGAACATCGCGCACCGCGGACTTGATCAACGAGGTGTGCAGGGTAATGGCCAATGCCGCCACCTCGCGGGCCAGATCGTCGGCCCGGTCGCGCGCTCCGGTCCGGTCGGACTTGCCGACCGGCCCGGCGATCTGAGCGATCAGATCCGACTGCCGGTCGGCGGCCGACCGAAAGGCGCGCAGGTGCCGGGGCTCCACGCCGTACTCGGCCAGCGCGGCCGCGCACTGGGCGATGGTGACTGCGTTTTCGTCGAAGAAACCGCCGGGTCCGGTGGTGATGATTCCGGCCCGGCACAGCGCGGTGATCAGTTGCGCGGGCACACCGGACCGGTCCAGCAGATCCTCCCGGCTGAGTCGGATCTGGGTCGGCGCGCCGACGGCGCCGGCGAGTTCGCCGTCAAGTTCACCGTTGCTGGCCACCGGCACAAGGCGCGGGGCCGGGTACGCCAGCGGCAGTTCGCCGTCAGGTTGTGAGTCCAGTTGGGCCTTGATCACCTTCAGCGGCAGGTACTGGTCCCGCTGGGCGGTCAGGATGAACCGCAACCGGGCGCAGTCGTAGGCGGTGAACCGGCGGTATCCAGACGGGCTCCGCTGCGGGGTGACCAGCCCCTCCGATTCGAGAAACCGGATCTTGGAGATGGTGACATCCGGGAAATCCGGCCGCAGCAGGTCCAGCACCGCACCGATCGACATGCCTGCCGCGGCGGGACTATCGGGCGCGGTCACTGGCTGTCGGCACCGCCCTGGCCCTTTGGTCCGGTCAGGAACACCAGCCGGAACTTGCCGATCTGCACCTCGTCACCGTTGGCGAGGGTGGCCGAGTCCACGGGTTCACGGTTGACGTAGGTGCCGTTGAGGCTGCCCACGTCGACGACCTGGAACTCGCCATCGTCGGATCGGAACTCCGCGTGCCGGCGACTGACGGTGACGTCGTCGAGGAAGATGTCGGAGTCCGGATGCCGGCCCGCCGAGGTTGTCGGCTGGTCCAACAGGAACCGCGAGCCCGCATTGGGGCCCCGCTTGACGACCAGCAGCGCTGATCCCACCGGCAGGCCCTCGACGCCGGATACCGACGTCGCGCCGACGGGAGCGGCCGGTGATTCAAGGTCGTTGAGGAAGTCCGCGCGGAACACCGAGGTCGTTTCGACCGTCACCTCGTCGGAGCTGTCGTCAGACCTCGATGGCCAGTCCTTCTCCGTCACCCGCTACTCCTCACTGGCGGCATCTGCCGCTTGTCATGACCGTACCGCCCACCGTTCGCCGGTGTTGCCACCACTGCAGGATCGCCAGTTTGGCAGGCACCCTAACAACCAATTCTGCGCCGAGTCGGGCCGAGGCGAGTAGGCCCCGGGCCACCGTCAGGCCAGGGCGGCCCGGTAGCCGTCGGCGTCCAGCAGTCCGGCCAATCCGGCCTCGGCGCCGTCACAGCGCAGTTCGATCAGCCAACCCTGCCCGTAGGGATCGGAGTTGATCAGTTGGGGGTTGCCCTCAAGTTCGGTGTTGACGGCGATCACCGTGGCAGACAACGGGGCGTACAGGTCCGACACCGACTTGGTGGACTCCACCTCGCCGAACGACTCGCCGGCGGTGAGCGTGGCGCCCACCTCCGGCAGTTGGACGTAGACGACGTCACCGAGGGAGTCCTGCGCGAAATCGGTGATACCGACCTGCATGGTGTCGTCGCCGGTGTGTCGGACCCATTCGTGGTCGGCGGTGTAGCGCAGGTCGGCGGGGATGTCGCTCACGATGCTCCTCGGTGGGTCGGTCTGGGGCCGGTCGCGGCCGCTCATGTGACGCGCTGAGCGTATTGGCGCTGCTTCGGTTGCCGCAAGACGGCCGCCTCCGACGGGGTCAGGCGGCCGCTTCGCCGGACACCCTCGGCAGCTGCTGCACCACGAGGCGGACCTGGATGAGGTACAGCACAGCCGACCACAGGTACATCCCGGTGCCCCAGATCACGAAGGCCCAGCCGACCGCCCCCGCGGCCCGGCTCCAGCCAGAGTCCCACTGCCCCAACAGAATTGCCGGAAATCCGGTCATCAGTGCGAAGGTCGCAGCCTTGCCGATATAGGTGACCGGAAGCGCGGTCACCCCGCGGCCGCGCAGTACCGGAAGCGTCGCAGCGAGCAGGGCGTCGCGGCCGAGCAGGACTGCGACGAGCCACCACGGCACCACGCCGGCCAGCGCCAGAACCACCGGGACCGCCACCATGTAAATCCGGTCGACCAAAGGGTCGAGCAACTCTCCCAGTCGGGAGGACTGGTTTGCCACCAGTCGGGCGATCTTGCCGTCGGCCCAGTCCGAGGCGCCGCTGAAGATCAGGATGGCCAGGGCCGGGCCATAGGACTGCCGCTCCAGCAACAGGTAGGCGAATACCGGCAGCAACACCAGCCGGATCACGCTGAGCACGTTGGGAATCGTCAGCACCCGGCCTTGCATGACGATGAACTTAGCCGGGGCTAACGCCTAGCGGAACACTCCGGGCAGGCTCAGCGCTGAGAGAGTGTCGTCCCGCATCGGGTTGTCGTGGACCATGTAGGTCCACGTCGAGGTCGGCCGGGCCAGCTTGGACAGGTCCAGGCCCGGCTCGTTTTCCAGCACGTTGGCCGTCTCGAAGGTCTGCTGGGACGCTTCGATGGCATCGGCGGCGAGATGGGTGAACGCGTCCACGGCGAGCCGGTGGAACTCGTCGAGGGGGTTTTGGCGACCCAGCGCCCGAAGGTGGATGCTCTCCCGGATGTCCGACAGGTAGGCCAGGTGGTCGGCCCAACCCCGGTCGAGGTGATACAGCATGATGTTGCGGCAGATCCGTTCGAGATGTTCCTCGGTGTCCTCGCCGAGTGCCTTCTCCAGTTCGGCGTATCGGTCCGGCGAGAGTTCGGCCAACTCCTCGCGCGCGGTGGCAGTGCTCAGCAGCGTGTTGCGGCGTTCGACGATGATCGCGCGCTGCTGGGCGATGAGCTGGTTGTAGCGCCACGTGTTGGCGTGCACGTCCAGCAGCCTGCCCTCGGCGACTCGCTGGGCGTGATCGAGCAGAGCGTTGGCCTTGGGGCTGGTGATGCGCCCGGCCTCGTCGCACTCGGTCGGGAGCTTGGGGTTCTCGAGGTGGGCGATGACGACGTCGTCCTCCCAGCTGGAGAAGAACACCGACGAACCGGGGTCACCCTGCCGGCCGGCGCGGCCGCGCAGCTGGTTGTCCAAGCGCTCGGTGATGTGCCGGCCGGTACCGATGACGTGCAGGCCACCAAGGTCGGCGACCTCTTGCTTCTCCGCCGAGTCGTCGGCGGCCTCGGAGCCGCCGAGCCGGATGTCGGTGCCGCGGCCGGCCATCTGGGTGGACACCGTCACGGCGCCGAGCTTGCCGGCTTCGGCGATGACGCCGGCCTCCTCCTCATCGTTCTTGGCGTTGAGCACCACTGCTGGAACACCGCGGCGCACCAGACGCTCGTGCAGGTCTTCGGATTCGGCGACGTCCTGGGTTCCGACCAGGATCGGCTGACCGGTGCCGTGCACCTCGATGATGTGGTCGATGACGGCTTCGTTTTTGGCCCCCGCGGTGATGAAGACCCGGTCGGGTTCATCGTCGCGCACGGTGGGGGTGTTCGGGGGAATCGGTGAGACGCCAAGGGAGTAGAACTGCCGCAGCTGTTCACCGGCGGCCAGGGCGGTCCCGGTCATCCCGCAGACCGTGGGGTACCGGTTGATCAGCGCCTGAACGGTGATGGTGTCGAGCACCTCACCGGTCTCGGTGGTCTCGATGCCCTCTTTGACCTCGACGGCGGCCTGCAGACCGTCGGGCCAGCGCTGCAGCGCGGCGATCCGGCCGCGGGAGGCGTTGATGAGCTGTACGGCTCCGTCGCGGACGATGTAATGCACATCGCGCTGCAACAGCGCATGGGCGTGCAGTGCGACGTTGACCTCGGTCAGGGTGGTGACGACGTGTTCCTCGGAGTAGAGGTCGATTCCGCCGAGGGCCTTCTCGACCTTCTGCGCACCGGCCTCGGTGAGGTGCACATTGCGGTTGTCGGAGTCGGTGTCGTAGTCGACCCCCGGGGTCAGCTGCCCCACCAACCGCACGATCGCAAGCTTGGGGGTCTCCCGGTGGGTGGTGCCGGCCAGCACCAGCGGCACCAGTGCCTCGTCGACGAGCACTGAATCGGCCTCGTCGATCAGGGCGACATCGGGGTTGGGCGAGACCAGATCCGCGACGTCGGTGACCAGTTGGTCGCGCAGGACGTCGAATCCGATCTCGTTGACCGAGGCGTAGGTGACGTCGCACTGGTAGGCGGCGCGGCGCTCATCACGGGTCGAGTCCTCGGTGATCCACCCGACGGTCAAGCCCAGTGCGGTGATCAGCGGCCCCATCCATTCGGCGTCGCGGCGGGCCAGATAGTCGTTGATGGTGACCACGTGCACGCGGCGGCCGGCCAGCGCGTAGCCCGCCGCAGCGATGCCACCCGAGAGCGTCTTGCCTTCACCGGTGGCCATTTCAACCACGTCGCCGGCCATCATCCGCAGCGCGCCCAGCAACTGCACGTCGAAGGGTCGCAGCCCGGTGGTCCGCTCGGCGGCCTCCCGCGCGATGGCCAGGAACTGCGGTACGTCCGGGGAGTCGGCGAGCCCCTCGAGATGCAGCAGTTGGGCTGCCTGCGTGAGTTGTTCGGCATCGAGGCCGGCGGCCTTGTCGGTGAACTGCGCCGCGGCCTCCACCTCCGCCATGGTCTGCGCCTTGACCTTCTCGGTGGATGCACCGAGCAGGCGCCAGAATCCGCGACTGACGCGGCCCGATCCCGACGTGGGCGTCTTGGAACTCTTCTGCACCCGCTCAACGGTACCGGCGGCTTACCGGCCTGCGTGGTGGGGCGGCGATCCGGCTCTCGACAACAGGTCCCGTAGGTCCCCGGCCAACCCGGCACCGCCGAGCGCGGCGCGCAACTCGTCGACGCGATGCGCGGACTTGCCGTCCACCTCGGCGATTAGTCGGGTTACCGCGTCCGGAGCCGATACGGGGATGTCCCGCAGCCCGAGACTCCGCATGTCCGCCAGGGCCGGCCACCGCCCCGTGACGATCGGCAAGTCCAGCGCTGCAGCTTCTGCAGCGGGGACGCCCCAGCCCTCCCACGCGGAGGGGAGCAACACCGCATCGGCGACGGCATACATGTCGGCCGGGCTGCCGCAGCGCCCCGCGCGAAACATGTAGCGGCCCCGGCCCTCCAGAGGATCTCGGCGACCGCCGGTAAGCCAATACACCACGCGGCCATCCCACCGGCGGCCAACGGAGTCGGCGAACCTGGCAGCAACCTCGACCTGTTTCCGCCGATAGGGGGTAACCGGGTGCAGAAGCACCAGATCGCGATCGCCCAAACCGAAATCACGCCGACAGGCTGATCGATCCCCGTCGAGCAGACTGTCCAGTTCGAGGGTGTTGAACAGCACAGTCGAGTGGATACTGCGGCGCCGATGCAACTGCTCGCCGACATGGGAACTGATGGCGACGTGGCAGGCTCCCCGCGGGCTGAGCGGGAAGCGATCGTCGCGGTCTCGGGTCTGGTCATCCCAGTCTGGGTCGTGATGGCGCACCACCATCCGCATGCCGGCTTCTTCAAGCGCCGCGACAAGGCGGACCACGTTGTCGGTCGCGGCCGGCAAGGTTGCGACGTTATCGAGTACCGCATAGCCCCCACGCCCGCCGCCGGCCTGGACAACTGAGGAGATTTCGGACGCGGTGAGCGCTGGTGCTTGGCCGAAGCGGCCCGGGGCAAGCTCGGGACGCCACAGTGCTGGAAGCGCCAGCGCAGCGGCCCAGATCGGGTTGTGGGAAAGCAGACGGCCGGCGGCGGCGGTCACCGTGTAACCGAGGGCAGCAAGGGTGCGGATCCATTTGTCCGCCTCGATGCTCACCCCGTCGTAGCCCCCTAGTTGGTGGCTGATATACACCAGTCTCCGCTGCCGTGTCACCGTCAGGCCAGGTTTGATCGCCGGGGGTAGGCCACGCCCGGGTCGGTCAAGGTGTTCACCACGGCGGGCACCCCGCTGTCGAAGGCGCGGCGCAGCGCGGGCCGCAGTTCAGCCGGTGTGCTCACCAACTCGCCGTGCCCGCCGAGGGCCCGCACCACCTCGTCGTAGCGGGTTCCCGGTCGGAGGTCGGCCACCACCGAGTAGCCGTACAGCATCTCCATCGGATGTTTCTCCAACGCCCAGATGCCGTTGTTGCCGATCACCGACACCACGTGGACACCGTGCCGGACCAGGGTGTCCCACTCCATGCCGGAGAACCCGAACGCCCCATCGCCTTGGAGCAGCACCACCTGGCGGTCCGGTCGGGCAAGTTTGGCGGCCAGCGCGTATCCAGGACCGGAACCCAGGCAGCCGAACGGGCCGCTGTCCAACCAGGCGCCCGGTGTGTAGCTGTCGATGACGCGGCCGGCGTAGGAGCCGAAGTCTCCGGCGTCGATGACGACGATCGCATCCCGGTCCAGCAGCGGAGTCAGTTCGGCGTAGACCCGCATCGGGTGCAGTGGGGTGCGGTCATCGGCCAACTCGGCGGCCTCGGCGGCGCGGGCCTCGGTCTCGATGGTGCGCAACCCACCGATCCAGTCCTCGTGGCTGGTGGCACCAGCCGATGCCAGTGCGGTCAGGGTGGCCGGCAGATCACCGTAGAGTCCGGCGGTCACCGCCCGCGGGTGTTCCCGGTCCGGTTCGCAGCGGTCCGCAACGATCAGTTCGGTCTGCGCGCCGAACACCGCGCCGAATCCGAGCCGAAAGTCCATCGGCACTCCGACAACCAGGGCCACATCGGCTTGGGCGAGGGCGGCCGAGCGGGCCCGGGAGAAGGACAGGTCTCGATCAGCGCCGACGACGCCACGGGCCATCCCGTTGGCCAGTACCGGAATTCGCAGTTTCTCCGCCAGATGCAGCAGTTCATTCTCGGCGTGGCCCCACCAGACGTTGGTGCCGGCCATGACCACCGGCCGCTGCGCCTTCGACAGCATCGCCACCGCCCGGTCCAGCGCCGCACCGTCGGCGCGGGGATGCGCGGGCAGTTCGCTCAGCGCGCCGGGCTCGCCGCGGTCGGTCACCTCGCCGAACACGTAATCCATGGGGAAGTCGACGAACCCCACCCCGGACGGCGCGCCGACGGCAGCGCGCAGCGCGTCGTCCACCCGGTCCCCGACCGCGGCGGCGGACTGCGCGGTTGCGGCGTAGCGGGCCAGCGGGGCCACGAACGGGACGTGGTCGATCTCCTGAAGCGAGCCCATCCCCCAGCGCAGGGCCGGCGCCCGGCCGGCGAGCACCAGCATCGGCGACTGGTTCTGACTGGCGGCACCCATCGCGCTCATCCCATTGGTGACCCCCGGACCTGCCGTCAGCGCCACCACACCGGGAACCCGGGTGACCTTCGACCAGCCCTCGGCCGCGAAGGCCGCGGTCTGCTCGTGGCGGGTGTCGATCAGGCGGATGCCCTCGCTGCGGCAGCCGTCGTAAATGGAGAACAGATGACCCCCCGAGAGGGTGAACATGGTGTCGATCCCGCTTGCGCGCAATCTCCTGGCGATCAGCCTGCCCGCATGCACGGTGTTCTCCATCGACCCAGCCTAAACAGTGCCTAAACAGTGAGGCCTAACCAGCGGGTAGTGCTGCCCCCGGCCCGATGCTGGGGTAGCTTTCGCGGGGGTCTGCCGCCGCACGGAGGAGAGCGCGTTGGAGGAATACGAACCGTCACTGGATTGGGGACACGAACTCGTCCCGTCGCTGCTGTGGATCCTCAAATACTGGGCGGGCGCGGCGGTCATCACCCTGCTGGTGTTGTTTGCGCTGGCCCGGTTCACCGTGTGGGGCCGACAGTACTGGCGGATCACCGGTGATTACTTCAAGGGTCCCGAGTCGCTGCGGATCTGGATCTGGCTGGCGGCACTGCTGCTCTCGGTGATCATCCTGGTCCGGATCGACGTGTTGATCAGTTACTTCGGAAATGATCTCTACACCGCACTGCAGATCGCCTTCCAGGCCGGCAGCGCCGGCGAAGAGGCCATCCGCAGCGACGCCATCGCGGGCTTCTGGACCGCGCTGGGCATCTTCGCCATCCTGGCCACCATCTACATCAGCATGGTGATGCTGGACATCTACCTCACCCAGCGATTCATCATCCGCTGGCGGACCTGGCTGACCTACCGGCTGACCAGTGAATGGCTCGACGACCGCGCCTACTACCGCGGCCGGTTCACCGACGCCCAGACCGACAATCCCGATCAGCGCATCCAGCAGGACATCGACATCTTCACCACCGGTGCCGGCGGGACGCCCAATACGCCCACGACGGGCACGGGTTCGGTTCTGCTGTTCGGCGCCATCTCGTCGGTGGCGACAGTTCTGGCCTTCATTCCGATCTTGTGGCGGCTGTCGTTCGACTTGACGATCTTCGGTGTGACGCTGCCCAAGGCGCTGTTCTGGGTGGCGTTCGTGTACGTGTTCCTCGCGACCGTGGTGGCGTTCTGGATCGGCCGTCCGCTGATCCGGCTGAGCTTCCGAAACGAGGCCACCAACGCCGCGTTCCGGTATGCACTGGTGCGTCTGCGCGACGCCGCCGAGGCCGTGGGCTTCTACCGCGGCGAGAAGACCGAGCGCGGCATTCTGCGCACCCGGTTCGACAGCATCATCGCCAACTACCGCAGGTACGTGCGCAAGACACTGCAATTCACCGGTTGGAACCTGGCGATGAGCCAGGCCATCACACCGCTGCCACTGGCCGTCCAGGCGCAGAATCTGTTCAGCGGGAAGATGGATTTCGGCGACGTCACCCAGTCCGCCAGTGCGTTCTCCAGCATCACCAACTTATTGTCGTTCTTCCGAAACGCCTATGACCAGTTCGCCGCCTACCGCGCGTCGATCATCCGTCTGGACGGCCTGATCGAGGCCAACCAGCAGGCCGGACAGATGCCGAGCCTGCAGACGCTGCCCAGCACCGACGGCTCTCTGCAACTGGACCGGGTCGAGGTGCGCACTCCGGGCGGTGGGCAACTGCTCGATCCTCTGGATCTGCGCCTGGAGCCCGGGGACACCATGGTCGTCACCGGCCGCTCGGGGTCCGGCAAGACAACGCTGTTGCGCAGTATCGCCCAGATGTGGCCTTTCACCAGCGGATCGGTGAGCCGCCCGCTGGACGGCCACCAGACGATGTTCCTGTCCCAGCTGCCGTATGTGCCGTTGGGTGATCTGCGCACCGTGGTGTCCTATCCGGCCGAATCCGGCCAGATCCCGGATGCGGAAATCGAGCGGGTACTGGCCAAAGTGGCTCTGACGCATCTCAATTCGCGGCTCAATGAGGAAGCCGATTGGGCCAAGGTGCTCTCGCCCGGGGAGCAGCAGCGGATCGCCTTCGCCCGGATCATGCTCACCAGGCCGAAGGTGGCGTTCCTCGACGAAGCCACCTCGGCGCTGGATGAGGGGCTGGAGTACGCCGTCTACGACCTGATCCGCACCGAACTGCCGGACACCATCGTGGTCAGCGTCAGCCACCGGCCGACGGTGGACCGTTACCACGAACAGCACCTCGAACTGCTCGGCGACGGGGCCTGGCGGCTGAGCCGGGTCGAGGGAAGCGAACCGGCACCGGTCTGACGGCATTGCTGAAATGCTGGGCCGCAGGATGGAGGTTAACGCCCCATGCAGATGTACGAGCCCTCGCTGGACTGGGCCAATGAACTCGTCGGTTCGCTGGTGTGGACGGCCAAAGCCTGGGTGATCACCGCCGTCGTCACGGTGGTCGTGCTGGTGTTGCTGGCCCGCCTGACCACCTGGGGCCGGCAGTTCTGGCGGGTGACCGGCGGCTATTTCCGCGGTCGCGAGAGCGTCATCGTGTGGGCGTGGTTGGGCGCCTTGCTGTTCTTGACGTTGATCTCCGTCCGTCTCGCCGTTCTGCTGAGTTACCAGAGCAACGACCTGTACTCCTCGCTGCAGGTGGCATTCGAGGGCGCCGGGGCCGGCAATGAGGCCGTCCGCGACTCCGGGGTGCAGGGCTTCTGGACGGCCATCCTCACCTTCGCGCTGATCGCCGCATTGTTCGTCGGCCGCCAGATACTCGACATCTATCTGACCCAGCACTTCATCATCCGATGGCGGGTGTGGCTGACCGACCGGCTCTCGGGCGACTGGCTCGATGAGGAGTCGTTCTACCGCGGCCGGTTCCTGGCCAACCCGGTCGACAATCCCGACCAGCGCATCCAACTCGACATCGACAGCTTCACCGCGGCCACCGGCACCGGCCCCAATACCCCCACCACGGAAGTGGCCGGCACCTTGCTGTTCGGTGCGATCAACGCGATGGTGTCGGTGGTGGCGTTCACCCCGATCCTGTGGAACCTGTCCGGGGAACTGACGCTCTTCGGCATCACGATGAGCCATGCGCTGTTCTGGATCGCCCTGATCTACGTCTTCGCCACCACCGTGATCGCCTTCTGGATCGGTCGGCCACTGATCCGATTCAATTTCCGCAACGAATTGACCAACGCCGCCTTCCGCTACGCCCTGGTCCGGATGCGCGACTCGGCCGAGTCGATCAGCTTCTACCGGGGTGAAGGCGCCGAGAAGTCGATCCTGCGAGCACGATTCGCGGCCATCATCTCCAACTACCGCGGCTATGTGTTGCGATCGCTGGCGCTGCTGGGCTGGAACCAGTCGATCAGCCAGATCATCAACCCACTGCCCCTTGCGGTGCAGGCGCCGCGGGTATTCTCCGGGCAGATCAGCTTCGGTGATGTGACCCAGTCCGCCGACGCGTTCTTCAGGGTGCATGACTCGCTGTCGTTCTTCCGGTCGGTCTACGACTCGTTCGCCGCCTACCGCGCCACCATCATCCGTCTCGAGGGCCTCGTTGACGCCAACGAACAAGCCCGGGCACTGCCGCGCCTGGAGGCCGCACACAGCACCGACGGATCAATCGACCTGCGCGACATCGAGGTTCGCCATCCCGACGGCAGGATTCTGCTGCGTGACCTCAACCTGCGACTCGAACCGGGTGAATCGCTGGTGATCACCGGCCCGTCCGGGTGCGGGAAGACCACTCTGCTGCGCAGCATCGCCCGACTGTGGCCGTACGCCACCGGCACGATGCTGCGTCCAGACGGTGATCGTGACGCGATGTTCTTGTCCCAGGTGCCCTATCTCCCCCTGGGCGATCTGCGGGCCGTGCTGTCCTACCCGAAGAGGGAACGCACCGTCGGCGACGAGGAACTCCGCGCGGCACTGGACGATGTGGCACTCGGCCATCTGGGCACCCGCCTCAACGAAGTGACGGATTGGACCAAGGAACTCTCACCCGGTGAACAGCAACGCGTCGCCTTCGCGAGGGTGCTGCTGCAGAAGCCCAGTGTGATCTTTTTGGACGAGTCCACTTCCGCGATCGACGAGGGCCAGGAGTTCGCCACCTACCAGATGCTCATCGAGCGCCTCCCGGACAGCATCATCGTGTCGGTCACCCACCGTGGGACGGTTAAGGAACACCACGACCATCACCTGCGCCTCAACGGCGACGGCTCCTGGGAGTTGGACCCCAAGGCTGAGGTCGGATCGCAAGGCTGAGGTCGGATCGCAAGGCTGAGGCCTACCCGATCTAACGAGCGGTCTGACGGCGGTCTAGCGGGCGGTTCTAGCGGGCGGTAGCGGCCGCGTGCGCGCCGGCCCGGCGGCCGAAGAACGACCCCGACCCCAACTGGGTTCCGCTGGAGTACCCCTTGCCGTCCTGGGCAAGGTTGGAAGCGCAGGCGCCGGCCGCATACAGACCCCGAATCGGGTGGGCGTCGGAGTCCAGCACCCGGCCGTCGACGTCGGTGGCCAACCCCCCGACGGTGAAGCCGGAGTACATGGCCTTGCCCAACGACAGGTCGAAGGCCGCCCAGGGTCCGGTGTCCTGGGCAGCCAGGAATTCCGGTTGCTTGTGGAAGTCGGGATCCTCTCCCCTGGCCGCGTACGTGTTGTAGTGATCGAGGGTGGCCACCAGACTCCCGGCCGGCATGCCCAGGGCGGACTCCATCTCCTCGACGGTCTCCCAGCCGTCGATGAATTTGACGAGCGGGAATTCCGGGCGCTGCAGGTGTTCCTCGTCAACGATGAGATAGGCGGCGCTGTCGGGTTGATCCATCACGAAACCCGAGGTGCGGGAATGGTAGGAGTCTTCCGCGACGAACCGCTGACCCAATTTGTTGACGATGATGCCGGTCAGCAGAATCGCCGGTGGGTAGGCCGGTGCGGTGATGAAGGCCTGATCCATGTGCTTGGTGGCCCCGCCCGCCGATACCCCCAACCGGATGCCCAGACCGTCGTCGTAGGTATTGCCCAACACGAAAGGCTTCTCGGCAAGTTTCGGGGTGTAGGCGGAGACCATGTCGGAATTCATCACGAAGCCGCCGGCGGCGATCACCACGGACTTCGCACGGATGGACCCGGTCTCGCCGAAGTGTTTCCATGACACCCCGGCCACCGCGCCGGTGTCGTCGAGGATCAGGTGTGTCGCGCCGGTCTCATAGCGGATCTGCACGCCGAGTTCGGCGGCCCGTTTGAGCAGCAGGTCGATCACCATCGCTGCGCCCTGAGTGTCCCCCGGAACCGGGACCTTGTGCCCGCGCGGCGCTGGAACGGCCAAATCCTTGTAGGGCCATACCTTTTCGTTGCCCGTGTACATCAACCCCTCGGTGCCGGGCTGGATCACCGCCTTCTCCGGGTAGTAGCTGCGCTCGAAGTGCACGCCGAGATCCTCAAGCCAGTTGAAATGCTCGACGCTGTCTTCGCAGTAGGCGCGGATCTTGTCGTGTTCGGGGTCGCGCGACATCGCGACGAGGTAGGCGTACATGTCCTCGACACTGTCGGGGTACCCGGTGGCCTGCTGGACCGCGGTGCCGCCGCCGAGATAGAAGTGACCCCCGGCCAACGCCGTCGTGCCGCCGGCCACTGCAGCCCGTTCCAGTACCAGGACCCGGGCGCCTGCGGCCGCAGCGGACACGGCCGCGCAACCACCGCCGATGCCGAAGCCGATGACGACGACGTCAACCTCATCGGAGTATTCGGGCACCGCCGAAGCGTCGACGGTCTCTGGAATGTCGAGCCCACTCACCAGCTGAGGATATCCCCGGCCGGACGGTTCTAGTTCGTCGCGGCCACATCCACGATCGCGGCACCGGTATCCGCTCGAAGCTGCTGGCCGGTGGCCTGCCAGGACACCGCGGCGGGCAGCTGACCCCAGGTGCTGTTGAACAGGCCGGCGATGACGGCGGTGCCGTCGCCGGCCAGGGTGTAGACGGGCCCGCCGGAATCGCCCTTCTGACTGACCACCCCGTTATGCATGGTGAACCAGCCGTTGTTGATCCGTTCCACGGTGCCGCAACTCTCCCGGGTGACCGCTCCGTAGTGGCAGATCGTCTGGCCCGGGGCCAAGACAAGTCCCGGGTCGACGACCAGTTGCCGGCCGCCGGGCAGCGCGGTTCTGACCGTGACGTCACGGGCCAACGTGATGGTCTCGTAGTCGGAGATCACCTGATCGGTGCGCACGACCGCGCCACTGGGAGTGTTGTCGCGGGCGGCGGCCACCACACCGATGTACCTGCCATCACGGTCGGTGACGGTGCCGCTACCGCGGCAGTGTCCTGCGGAATACCCGGTGCGTGTCACGGGGTCGACGTAGCCCAGCGTGCACACCGTGGTGCCCTGGCGGATCTCCATGCCAGGAAAGACTTCGACTCCCCCGTCGGCCGCGGCGGCCGGAGATAGTGCAAGGAGCGCACTTCCGGCCGCCGCGGCAACGACTGCGGTTCGCAGGAAACGGGTCACCGTACACCCCGATCGGTCGGCGACCCGCCAACGACGCGGTCGCAATATCGTGTCGAGGTATGTATCGGCCCCGTGGGCAGATCGTTACCGACTCTTTATCGCGATCCTCGCCGGATTGCACCGACGCTCTGGCGCATGTGCCCTAACCCGCAGGCCAGGCCTGACCCGGAGGTCAGGGGATCGTGATGACCTGCCCGACCTCGATGTGGTCGGGGTTGGCGATGTTGTTGGCTTTTGCCAGTTCCTGGTACCGGTTGCCGTCGCCGAGGTACTGCTTGGCGATGTTGAACAGGGTGTCACCGGCCGCCACGGTGTGGGTGCGCGGCGCCGCCGGGGCGGGAACCTCGTTGGCGACCGGAGCGAACTCCTTGTCGACGACCGGCGGCGGGGGCGCGTCGGTCTCGGTGCGCGAGGTCCATGCGGCACCGTCCGCGGAATACAGCACGACGTTGCGATCGTCCTGCAGGACCAGTCGGACGTCCTTCTTGCCCTTGGTGTCGCTGTGCCACTTCGGAGTGTCGCCCGCGTAGAGCACGAAGTTGCCGTCGGACTGCACCTCGGCACGGTCGACTCCCTGTCCTTCGGTGCCGGTGGCCCAGACGGCCTCGCCCCGTGCCGCCAGCACCAGGTTGCCGTCCGGTTGCAGGGTCAGGGTATAGGCACCGTTGCTGGAAGTGAGCGCATCGCCCCTGCCCAGCTTCTGACCAGCGTTCAGTGTGTCTGCCACGCTTTTCTAACCTCCTCTAGGGCCGCCGTCGGATCGGCGGGCGTCCGCGAGCCTACTGGAAAAACCCGACCGTCCGAAGGTCCGCAGCCTCGGGGCGAGCAGTGGGCGGGCCAGCTCGGGAAGCATGGTTCTTTCAGGAATCAAAACCCAGGCCGAGCCGGTCCAACGTGCGCAGGAACAGGTTTCTCCGGCCGCCGCGGTGATCGGCACGGTCCAGAGACCAACGGGTGGTGTTGATGCCGATGCTGGCAAGCGGCTCCGGCGGGAAGGGCAGCGGCTTGCGCCGGACCATCTCCAACTCGGTGCGCTCGGTGGGCCGCCCGTCCAACAGGTCCAGACACACATCGGCGGCGAAACGCGCGGCGCCCACTCCCAGACCTGTGAAGCCGTTGACATGGGCGATCCGACCCCCGGCGGCCAGGCCCCAGTGCGCGCAGAACCGGGTGTTGGTATCGATGGGACCGGCCCATCGGTGGCTGAACCGGACGTCCTCGAGTTGCGGGAAGGTTATGAAGAAATGCGCCGCCAGTTTGCGGAACGCCTCCGGCCGATCTTCGTGCCGGGGGTCGACACGGCGGCCGTAGAAGTACATCGCGTCATAGCCGCCCCACAGGATCCGGTTGTCGTCGGTGAGGCGGTAGTAGTGGAACTGGTTGGCACTGTCACCCACGCCTTGGCGTGCCCGCCACCCGATCCGCTCAAGCTGCTCGCCGGTCAGCGGTTCGGTTGCCAGCACATAGTCGTAGACGGGCACCGTGTAGAGCCGGTTGCGCCGAAGCAGACTCGGAAAAACGTTGGTTGCCAACACAACCCGTTTGGCGGTGATCGTGCCGGCCGAGGTGTCGACTCGCACCGCCGCGGAGTCCCACTCGATCGACTCGGCCATCGTGTGTTCGTGAATCCGCACGCCGTTGTCGGTGCCGGCCCGGGCCAGTTCGTAAACCAGCCGGGACGGGTGCACCACGGCGCAGGTGTCGGCGGCGAACAGCCCGGCGCGATAGGTGGGCGAATTGAGCTGCCCTCGAACCGCCTCGGCGTCGAGGAACTCTCCTCTGCCGTCTGCGGCCATCCCGCGCAGCCACTCGACTTGATGCGACTCCGTAGCGACCGAGAGCATGCCGGTGCGTTCCCAATCGACTGTCATGCCGTACGTGGAGATATCGCCTTGCATCCCGTTCAGATTGGCCATACCCAACTTCTCGAGCTGGTTGAACTCGTTGGGCCACCGGGATTTTCCGTTCTCCGCCCCGTGAGTCAGACTCGCATCGACGAAACCGCCGTTACGGCCCGAAGCGGCCCAGCCCAGCTGCTCGGCTTCGAGCAGGACCACCGCGGCGCCCCGCTGCGCGGCGTGCAGGGCCGTCCACAACCCGGTGTAGCCGCCGCCGACGACGAGCAGATCGCAGTCGATGGCACCGGAGAGCCGAGGAAAGTTCGGCCGCGGACCCACGACGTTCGGGTCCAGCCATACCGACCCGAACACCGCCGGCGCCAACGAGGCAGCGACGAGGCGCTGATCAACCCTCTGGTCGAACACTGTGTGCATCCGGTACATGCTGCCAGGGCCTACCGGGTGAAGCGGGCCAGCACCGGGCCGGCGATAGCGAGAATGAAAACGTATGGGGTGGCCACCGCGCTGAGCGTCCCGATGCTGGTGCTGGCCAGTCCGATGATGACCAGGGAGAATTCCCCGCGGGCGATCAAGGCGGTGCCGGCGCGCCGTTGACCGGGCCGCGCTGCGCCCTCCCGTCGGGCGGCGTAGGCACCGGTGATGACCTTGGTGAGGGCCGTCACCGCGGCCAGCGCCAGCGCGACTGGGAGCATCGGTAACAGGTCCGCGGGGTCAATGGTCAGCCCGATCGCCACAAAAAAGATGGCGGCGAACAGATCCCGCAGCGGGGTAAGGACGGAACGGGCGCGGTCGGCGACGGGGCCGGTAAGGGTGAGCCCGACCAGGAAGGCGCCGACAGCCGCCGAGGCGTGCAGTTCTTCGGCGATCGCGGCCAGGATGAGGGTCAGGCCCAAGACCCGTAGCAGCAATTGCTCGTCCTCGGGGTGACCGAGCACCCGCCCGACGTGGTGGCCCCAGCGGAAGGAAACCGTGAAGGCCAGGCCCAGGGCCGCCAGCGCCACCGCCATCCACACCAATGCCTGCAGCACGGTACCGCCGGAGGCCAGCACCGTCAGCAACGGGAGATACGCCGCCATCGCGAAGTCCTCGAGCACCAGCACGGAGAGCACCGCTGGGGTTTCCCGGTTGCCGAGGCGGTCCAAGTCCCCCAGCAGTCGGGCGATGATGCCGGAGGACGAAATGTAGGTGATACCGGCCAGCGCCAGAATGCCGACGGCGTCGAGCCCGAGCAACCAGCCGGCCAGCGCGCCGGGAGTGGCGTTGAGCACCAGATCGACACCGGCCGAGGGCAGATGGCGGCGCAGCGAGGTGGCGAACTCTCCGATGGAGAACTCCAGGCCGAGGGTGAGCAGCAGCAGCACCACGCCGATCGAGGCGCCGGTCTGGACGAAGTCCGCGGCGGCGTCCACCGGCGCGACCCCGCCGGTGCCCAGAAACAGGCCGGTCAGCAGGTAGAGCGGGATCGGCGAGAGACCGAAGCGCCGCGCCGCGCTGCCCAGCACGGTGAGAACCAGGAGGATGGCACCGAGTTCGAGAAGCAGCGGTGCCGAGATGGCCAACGGCTCAGCCTTGGTCGATGAGCTGCCGGACTCCGGCGATTCCGTCGTCGGTGCCGATCACCACGAGCACGTCGTGCGGTTCGATGAACTCGTCCGGACCCGGCGAGGCCATCACCTGATCGCCCCGCACGATGGCCACGATCGAGGCTCCGGTCAACGTTCTGGCCTTGGTGTCGCCCAGGGGGCGACTGGCGTAGCGGGACGTCGGTGGGACCGGGACCTGCCCTGCGCTCAGACCGGGAACCTCCTTGGTGAGGTCGGCATAGCTCTCCACCATGCGCGGGGCACCGAGGATCTGCGCCAGCGCATCGGCTTCACGTTCGCTGAGCCGGAACAGCTTGCGGGCCTTGTCCGGGTCGGCCGGGGTGGTGCACAGGAAAACCTCGAAATCACCTTTCCGGTAGGCGATCA